>Ga0209777_10001238_pt1 | contig 38111 bp, 35 predicted proteins | sample FrelakmetHBP12HB_FD_187147 | JGI IMG/M metagenome (GOLD analysis project Ga0209777, IMG submission 187147) | Freshwater lake sediment microbial communities from the University of Notre Dame, USA, for methane emissions studies -HBP12 HB (SPAdes)... | ecosystem: Environmental > Aquatic >...
TTTCATTCTATTGCTCAAGAGGTGAATAGGCTTGCAGGAATAGAGGTGGAATACTATAATTTTAATGTGAATGATATGAAGACAATGAGTGGTGATCCCGGCTATGATCCTTTGTATTCGGAAAAGATGTGTGATTCTTCTTGGGGAATAACTGGAAGAGGTGGTGTTTCTACTGAAGGTCTTGGTAAGCCATATATTGTAAATGCTGTATACGAGAGTGATGAGCCAAACGTGAATGCGACGGAGAAGGGTAGAACAAAGGATTCAGATACTCAGTTATGGTTTGCAAAGAAGGATTTTGATTTGCTTGCAATTGGTGCTCCAGTGATGGGGGCAATTGTTAAATATAGGCAGTTGTATTGGAATGTTACGAGGGTTATTGGAGATGGATGGATTGATATGTCACACAAGAATTATTCGCTTTACAAATTGAATATAGCGTATAATACTAAATTTAATGCAAGTGTCAGGGTAAATGATCCGACCATAGTTCCTTAATTTGTTGGATTGTGTATTGATTTAGATTATATTTAGAACAGGAGTGTAATAATATGGCAGGTTTAGTAAGTAAATTGAATGGTTTGGTAGTTAAACATCCTGTTTATGGCGAGGGTGTTGTTATAGGAGAGGATAAGTATTCAAGGCTCATTATTAAGCTGGTTGGTGGACATCAAATAGGAAGTATTAGTGAGAGTGCGATAAAGATTCTCTCTGAAGGCGATGTTTTTGAGACAAGTCTTTTTGATAGACTAACAGCAACCGGAATGGTAGGATTTTTAAGAACACCATATTCTGAATCAAAGGGTGAAAAAGGTAGTCTTACTGAGGGAGAGGTTGGGCCTTGGGCTTGCAAGAAGTGTCACCAGACGTTTGATCCTGATTTGCCAAGGGTAAGCTATGATAAGGGAGAAAAGGGGTTTGGTGATAGAAAGAACATGATTTGCCCTAATTGTGGTAGTATGGATGTGAAATACCTTGCTGACCCAGATGATAAAGCGGGTATGTATGCTGATACGAATAAAAAGGAAGTTGCATATAAGGAAAAAGAGGTTGCTTCGGAGCCTGATCTTTCAGCAGTTAGGATTTTTGAGAGTATTTTAGAGGATGTGAGTATACTTGAAGGATCGACACTTGCATACGATTTGATTAAGACTGGAAGAATTGGAACTGATGGTGTTAAGCAGCTTATTAAGGATAGCATTTTAAAGAAAGAGGATTTTTTTACTGTTCCTTCCTTTGTTACAGAGGGGATAGAATTGTGGGAAGATGCGGTTGATATGGTGTGGAAATCCGGCAAGATTTTTGATACCAGAGGAAGGCCGAATTATGATCTGGTAATAAATTCATGGAAGAATATGTATAAGAAGGATTCTGGTGGGTATCCACTGTCTGAGGATGAGGGAAGTTTGAGGGAGTATTTTGGCAGGCAGGGCAAAAAGGTTGGAGCTTTATTATTAAAAATGATGGAATCTTCTAAGAGTAATATAGGTGATAGGGGGAGTGAGGATAAGAAGACATATCTTCAGAACCTTGTTTCTGATATAGAGAGTGTCCGGGATAAGGTTATTGATGAAGATGTTGATGCAGTGAGCAAAATAGATGAAATTCTGGAAAGATTGAATGAGGATAATCCGTGGCATAATGGTGGTGGAAGGTTTGCCAAGGGTGGACATAAAACTGCGGAGATGTGGTCACTATATGGGCAGAGAAAGACAGTAAAAAGAGGTAAGGCTGGTCTTGTAAAATTCAGGAAAATGGGTGCTAAGAGGGCCGCAAAGATAAAAGAGTGGAGAAAGTCACTTGGGCCTCATCCTGATGTTAAGAGCAGTCACAAACCACCGTATAGAGCAAAAAAGTAATAATTTTGAAATAAAATTCAGGAGGTTGTATGTTAAAGAATATTTGTGAAGGAATGGAAAGAGTTGCCAATCTTAATGAGGCAGGTCTTAGTGGTTCTCATACCAGAAACAAGATGTTTGATATGTTTAAGACAATGATTATCACTGTTGACGATGACGATGAAAGGTATGCCTCAAAACAGGATGTTTTTGATTCAATGCTGAGAGACGTTGGATCGAGTTTTGATGAGTTGGCAGATGCTCTTGACCAGATTGAATTCGATGACAGTGGAAAGTATGTTGGTGGTGGAGAAGCGGCGGCGAGGATATTGAATGCACCGGCACCAGCGATTGCTGAATTTCTTGATTCTTTGGAAGAAGATGCATGTGATAATATTGATAGGGTAATTTCTGAGTCTGCTTCTTCAAAGAAAAAGAGTAAAAAGTCAGGAAAGCAACCAAGCAAGAGCGGTAAGTCTCAGTGTGAAGATTTGACGGTTGATGATATTTACGACAAGATTGGTATTGGCTCTATAGAGGAATAATGATTGAAGTCAAGAAGACTGGGCCTTGGGTAGAAGTTCCTAAGAATCTTGGGAAGCATGGTATTGGAATTCTCAAGATTTTTGGAGAGGTAGAAAGGGATGTTTCGGAATATGTTCTTGATAAGGTTAAGAAGAGAATTCCGGCCCAAGGTGAGTATAAAAGATACCGTGATTCACTTACTGTTGTTCAGGTAAAGGGAATTAAGAGTCCGGCCATTTATTCCAGTCCGAAGGCGGTTAGAATATCGGGTTTAGACCCAAGAACTCATGTGTTGTATTTCAGGCCAATACCGGGAACAACGCAGAGTGCAGTAGCAAAGATGCTGATTAATAATAGTCCGTTTGTGATAGGCGTTTTAGATAGCGTTCCAAGAACTCTCAAAGTGTATTATAGGAAGGTTAGTGAGAGTGAGGTGAACAGGGCGAAGGAAAAGAATGAGGCTGTCGTAAATGACATTATAAAGAGAATTGAGAAAGAGAGTAAAAGTCCAGAACAGATACATGAGTCGAGTTGCGGGGGCAGGGGTTGCAGGTTGTGTGGTTTAAGAGAAGCTGGTTATGCAATGCCGGACATGGATTTTTTTGCAATACGAATGGAAAAGGGTAGTAATGGGTACGAGAAGATAGCGCATTGGAAGCCTGTTATATCGCGGCTTGTAATAGAGGATGCTTTAACGCAAAGTACGAAGTTGATGATTTCTGAGATGAAGAAGCCGAGGAGTAGGCACCAGTTGGTTAAGGTAGACCAGAGGGCATTAAGTGACAACTTGGCAGTAAAAGTTTTGGGAAGATGGACGGATGACATAGAGAAGAGATAATTATGGAATCAACAATAAATGCATATTTGGATTTGGGGCTTTTTGACGAGTCCGAAAATGTTTATGGTATTACAGAGGCTATGGATGCAAAGTCTATAGATGATGGATACCGAATAGATCGTGTTGTTATTGAGAATCTTGCAGAAGATTATGAAATTGATTTCACAAGTAGTGTAGAGAATGCGAATTTCATAGTTTTTAGGACGAATGGAACTTTATTGATTAAGTTGGATGATGACGATGCTGTTCCGTTGAAGATATTGAAGGATTTTCCAACAGTATTGTGCATTCATGATTTAAGCAAGATATATGTATCAAACGAAGCAGATGAGCAAGTCGCATTGAATATGTTTGTTGCAAGAATGCAGGTGTAAGGATGAATGATTTCTGGAAGAGTACGACTCCCGGAAAGGGAATGGTTTATCCCAGAAATTTTGATGAAGGGCTTGTTCGTACAATGGGTGGAGTTTTAACGACCTTTAATGGCGTTCAAACTTATGTAATACCGAATATTCCATGTGCAGGTCAGGTTCCGATTTATGTTTCCCCCCCCGACCCACTGATAGTTAGCGAAGTGATCCCACGAATAATTATTAACCCGTCTTCTATGGATGACGGTGGTACGAGAATCCATCCCGGTCATGTTCAATGGCAGGACAGGCATGACACATCACCGGAGATAGACCATTCAGGTTTTTATCAAGAGATGGATGAGAGTTTACAAGCGTGGCCCTATGATATATCTTATGAAATAGAGATAAGTGGTTCTTTCAAAAAAATGGTGCAAGGAATCTGGAAGTGGATCATGGCGAATTCCACGATAAAGCCAAAGGGCTATATAACGGTGTGGGATGATGCTGGTGACCCAAGAGGGTATGATGTGATCTTTGATTCGATAACTGAGTCTGATGCGATTGACGATATTTATTTACGTTTTCCGGGAATGACTGTAACATTAAGAGTGATGGGCGAAATTGACATTATGCCGATTGAAACATCACGTCTTGTTGAACAGACTAATTTGACTGTTGAGAAGAAGTAGAAATATTAAATGTTAAAAGGAAATAAATAATAAGGAGGTTTCCATGCCTAACTATGATAGTGCTGGTGTTTTTATTGAAGAAAGAAGTTCTGGAGAGAAAGTAATATCTTCGGTCAACCCCTCTGTTTTGGGAATCGCAGGATTCTCTTTGAGAGGTGTCAGTGATAATCCAATATCGTTTGATAGCTATGATGAGTTCGAGAGGAGATGTGGTGGTTTTATAAAATCGGGTGAAGCCGCATATCAGGTGAAGGCGTTTTTTGATAATGGTGGTGGAAGAGGATGGTTTTCACGGGCCATTAAGTCTGCCGATGCTGTGAAAGCAGTTCATCAAGTATCGACAACACTTGCTACTGCCGGTACTGTAACTGGAAGCAAGGATCATGCTGGTGGGATTGTTGTTATAACGGGTGCGGCAAAAAACATCAAATTGACAATAGATACTATCTATATTGCAGATGATCTCAATGTTTGTGCCGGTGGTGCTGCTGGTAATTATGCCATTCAGACAATATGTGATAATATCAATAACGCATTGGTAGCATTGTTTGGTTCGGCATTCAGAAATGTGGCAACGGTTGTTGCTGGTTCTACTCCGGGAACGTATGCGATAGCGATTACTTCTCCGACAACTGGGACTGGTTCAAATGTTGATGTGGCTACTGCTACCAATAATGATGGTCTTGCAGATATTTTTGGTGCGGCAGATGATGATACTGGTTCTGCTGCTTCTGGAAATACGTTCAAGGTGAGAGCAAAATGGTATGGTGAAGATGGGAACAACATATCGTTTCAGATTGTTCCAAGTCCTAATGATCCGAATTCACCTGATCCGTTGCATGGTCATATTTTTGATCTTACCATTTTTTATAATGGATCGGCCATTGAATTTTACGAAGCCATTTCTTTCCATTACAGTGATAAGGATTTGTCGATTTATTATAAGACGGTTCTTGAGAATTCGTCACAATGGGTAGAAATTGTTGAAGAAACAGTTTTGTCAGGGTTGCTTGTTCCGGCAAATGGTATTGTGTATGTTGCGACTCCGACACCGCATTGGACTGCTCAGTCTTTGGCGACAGGACATGAGGCTATCAGTAATGGTGATACCGTTAGGGATGATGATAAGGCAACTGCACTTATTAATGCGCTACAGAATTTTAATGGTGTTGAAGAGATTCTGAATCTGATTTGTCCTGATGCTGAAAACCTTGCTGCAAGTAATTGTGCTTCTGTTCAGATTGCTTTTGCAAATTATTATACCGATACTGAAAGAGCAAAGGACACTTTTGCGATTCTTGGAACACCGATTTCATTGGATAGTGCCCCAGATATGACAAGTGTGACTGCATATCTGAAAACGACTCTTGCTTTTTCGCACAGTTATGGAGCGATTTATTACCCGCCTGTTAAGATTTTCGATCTTCTGAGAAGGAAAGATAGGCGTGTATCAGTTTCCGGCCTTGTTGCTGGTATATACGCACGTACAGACAGCAATAAGAATGTAGGTAAGGCTCCCGGTGGTACTGAAGACGGTGCATTGGCTAATATTAGCTCAGTGTACAGAGTGCTTACCAAGGGCCAGAGGGACGTGTTGTACCAAGGAAGGGTAAATCCGATTATCAGTTCTTCGGATACTGGTCGTTGCGTGTGGGGTGTAAGGACTTTCTCTCTTGATTCTGAGTGGAGATACATCAATGCAAGAAGATTGTTCATATTCTGCGAAAGATCAGTTTACAAAGCAATCCAGTTCGCAGTTTTCGAAAATAACGGGCCGAGATTGTGGCTGATTTTGAGAACAACGATTGGATCGTTTTTGCAAGGTCTTTTCGTTGATGGATATTTTGCTGGTGCAAACGAAAATGAAGCGTACTATGTAACATGCGATGATACGAATAATCCTACTTCGCAGATCAATCAAGGTTTCGTTACTGTTGATGTTGGTATCGCAGTGAACAAGCCAGCGGAATTTTGCCGTATACGCTTTGCTCAGCGCACTAAGGGGAATTAATTAGAACTTAATTCTTACGCGATGCTTCCAGAATTTATATTTAATAAAAACTGGAGGCATTTATGGCTGATGTAAGATTTGATAGTGTGATCTTTGAAAAATTTAGGAAAATGTACATTGACGAAAACATGAGTGTTTATATGATTGCTAATATTTTCAATAGAAGTAGATTTTATGTTGAAAGAATGCTGAAGAGCGGCGATATTATTTTGAGAGGTTCAAAAACCTTTAAGTTTGATAAAGATTTTTTTGAAAAAATAAGAATTATGTATATTGATGAAGGTAAGAGCACTTATGAAATAGCAAGAGAATTAGATAGATCATTTTCTTATATAGTAAAGATTTTGAAAATTGGTGGAGTTAAAATTAGAAATAAAAGTGAGAGAGCTATTTTTTCTAATGGAAATGTTGGTAGAGATAGTTCTTCGGAAATTATCGAATTATATAAAAATGGAAAGTCTATAAAAGATATTTCCCAGGGTATAGATGGAATATCAAAGACTGGTGTTAGGCGTGTTCTTATTAGGGAAGGAATTAAGTTAAGAGAAAAGAAGAAGCCAAAATGTATTCCAGAAAACAAGATTCAAGAGGCAATTAGTTTGTATGATGCCGGTATGACGTATAGGCAGTTGGGAGAAAAGTATGATGTGTCTGGAACTGCTATACATGATTTGTTGGTTTTGAATGGGGTTAAGTCAAGGCCGGGAAGTTGGGCAAAGATAAAAGATGAGGATGACAAGAAAGAGATAATTGAGGAATACAAGAGGGGTGTTAGTAAATCGTATCTTGCGCTTAAATTTGAATGTAGCGGAGATGCTATTAGCAAAGTTCTAAGAGATGCAGGTGTAAAAATACGAAATTTTGACGAGGCTGTTGGAATTAAGTTCATTGATATAAAAGGTAGAGAGTTTTGGCTTAAGTCAACTTGGGAAGTTAAGTTTGCCCAATGGCTTGATAGCAAGAATTATGAGTGGGGTTACGAGGTAGAGAAGTTTAAGTTGTATTATGGAATTGGATATACACCGGATTTTTGGATATATAGGAATGGTGTTTTAAATAAATTGATAGATGTGAAGGGTTGGTTTAGGTCAAGTTCGCAAAAGAGAGTTAAAATGTTTAGAAGTAAGTATAAGAAATTAAGACTCTTTGTTTTTGACAAATTACATTTTGAAAAATGTGGAATTTTATTAAAGTAAACAGGAGGCAAAGATGGCAAGAGCTATGTCGTCTGATTTTTTACAGTCATATCGTTTCACGGTGTCTTTCAAAGGGGCATCTTCTGATGTTCCCTTTGATAAGCTGAGTTCGGTTCCAGGTCAAGCAGGTGCGAATAGTGGTACACCTGCTTCCCAGAGCGAAGCTGCTTTTAACACGGTTACGGTTCCTGAAATCTCTGTCGAGAATGTAGAGTACAATGAAGGAATGAGAACGAACAGGTACAAACAGCCCGGCTTACCGACATATTCAGATTGCACAATGACCAGAGGTGTTGTGAAAACAGACTCGAAGATGTTTGAATGGATCAAGGCAATGCTTGATGGAAAGAGCTATCGTGCTGATATTACGATTAATCACCATGACCGCGCTGGTGTGATTCAGAGATCGTACACCATATTCGATGCGTTTCCGACTCGTTGTAAGTTGGCAGGAGATATGGATGCGACTTCAAGTGAAATATCCATTCAGGAAATGGATGTGGCATACGAGTCTATCAGCCTTGGTGTCGGAAATACCGCAGTACATATCGGTGAGTAATGCGAGCTGGTAGCAAGATAAGGGCCTTAGAATTCTTGCAGAACTTCTCGTTCATGTTATGGGAAGTTCCTAATTTTTCTTTGGCAAGAAATGCAGGTGTTAGAGTAGCTGATATGATACCTGTGCTTGCTCCGTTCGTAGGGTTCCAGGCTATTACTGCACCTGAGATGACTGCTGTAACTGACGAGATCAATGTTGGTAATTGGAATCATCCGTACAAGTATGTGAACAACTGGGGGTATGGTACGATTACTCTTTCAAGGGGATGTGCGATAAATAGGACGAGTTTCGGTACGTGGGTTAAGGAAATGATTGATGGACGGGCAATAAGAAGGAATTTTGTTCTTGTTCATTTTACCAGAAGTAGTTTAGCAACACTTAGCGTACCACTTGGCTTTGCAAGGTTGTTTACCATACCTGGAAAGGCATGGTTTCTTGAAGGATGCCAGCCGACAAGATTTAAGGCAGCAAGTGATTTTGATGCAAGTAGTTCAGATATAAGTATTGAGGAAATAGATATTGATCCATTGGTAATAACTGATGCTGGTGCTTCAAGCGTCAGTGCATTAAGAAATCTGGGAATTTAAAGGAGAATTGTTATGTTAGGAAGAATGTTACTTTCAGAGGATTTACAGAGAGAAATTGGTAAAAGATCATTGACTGAATCGACAATGCAGATCAGTACAAAACAGGCAAAGTATATTGTTGGTATCATGGAAGCTGTTGCTGGATGGAGTCAGTTTGAGACAAAGAGCAAAAGAGTTATGTCTCGTTTATCTATGAAACAGCCTATGGTTGATGACCTTATGGGTAAGCTGAAAGATATTGCAAAGATGGAAGAAGAAACTCCGGAAGAGTAATTTGATAGATAGTTTTTAACAAAGAGGTGTTATGGATGCTGTTGATATTAAAACTGATGTTGTTGATGTTAAAACTAATGCAAAAGAAGATGATCCAGTAATTGTAGCAAAAGATGTAAAGAACGAGACGTTTCTTAATAGAAATATTCGTTCTTTTTTGTCGTTGATAGTTATAGTGGCATCGTTCGCTTTCTTTGTTTTTGTGATAAGATTGAATGGGTTGTCGGCAGGAAATCAGGAAGGTAAAGATTTGATAATATTTGTGCTTGGTGTTATAACTTCGCAATTTGGAAATATTATTGGGTATTACTTCGGAAGTTCGAGTGGGTCTGATTCAAAGTCAAAGACACTTGAAAAAATGATTGGGAAGTAATTATGCTTAAGATGTTAATAGAAGCGTTGCAGAGTGAGGATGTTCCTGTTTTTGCTGATTCTATTCTAAAGAGTAAGCTGATTAAGGTGTCGAATGATATAGCAAAAGATGTTTTCAGTGATAAATATTGGAAGCCAATAAATGAGATACAGAAGGCAGTATCAAAGGTACTTCCAACACTGGCTCTCTACAATTCAGAGTATGATTATAAAAATAGGCCGCCACAGTATAAGGATTGGTCTATGGTTGGTGGATTTGTTAATAAAGAAGGCAAGAAAAGGGCTGCTTGGGTTCATATAAGAGCTTCTGGAGCAGGATCGGTTGATGATCCAATGGATAAGTATGACGTGACGGTGAATGTAGAGATTTTGTCACCAAATAATGTGGAAAACAAGGCGCAAAGCTACTTGAAGAATATTGGATTTATAGATTAAGGAGAATTATTATGTATAGTGGAAGATTTGTATTGTCAGAAGATTTGCAGAGAAAAGTTGGTGTTTTACATGAGAGCGAGCCACAAAAAATAGGAGATGCTTTAAGAAGTGTTAATGTTGCTGTTAAGCAAATAGAGATGGTTTTTGCTGTCTTAGGTAAAAACAAAATAGAAGCTAATTTTGGTATGAATATGAATGTGAATAAAGTTGATGTATCCATTTCTGTTTCTGGATTATTGAGTAAAGAAGTAAAAAAAGAAATTAAAGATGTTCTTCCTTCTGGTGCGAAGATAGCTGATGATTATGTGACTTTTGAAGTTTCATAAATTTTAAGGTGCAATTAAGAAATTGATTGCACTATATTTTTAACTTGTAGTGTGCAAAATAGCCTTATGTTAAAAAAGATAATAGAAAGTATTGTTGATAAAAGTTGGAAAAGTGGAAAGCCTTCTTTTAAAACGACAAAGAAGATCAATTTAGACGATGCCTTTAGTGCTCTCAGAAGTCATGGTTATTCGATAAGTTATGCAGAGTCAATTCCACAGGGAACGTTTTATTGGGTAACTGATTCAAGTGGAAAGAAGATGAAAAAATCTGGTGCAGAAATAAATTATTTCTTGACGCATTAAGTGAGGATTTATGATAAGAAAGTTGATGGATAGCATTATGGACGTTTGTTGTAAGGATGCTGTTCTGTATGAAGATGTATCAGGTGTTGGGGAGAAAATTGCAAAGAAGTTGAATTTGTTTTTTAATGGGGTTTGGAAGGATGCTGGTAATTTATTTGTTTTTACGGATAAGGTTACCCAGTCTTCATTTACAGCACGCGACGAGAAAGAGGCTGTGATTAAATTAAAAAATATGCGAGTAAGGTTTGGTGTTTGATGAAAGAGTCAATGGAATCTGTGCGATGGAATATGTGGATGCCACGGTGGCTTCATCGTGGTCTGACTAATTTTGCGGAGCTTGACGGAAGAGATGCGGCAGATGTGGTTAGACAGTTGGTTTCGGAATGGATAGTATATAAAAAATCTGCGGTGCAGTATCGCGGATTTTCTGATAAACCGAGCGACATGATAAAAGGAGATGATGAAGTATGAGTAACAAGATTGCTTTAAAGCCAGAGGTAGTGAAAGAAGCCGATGTTGCTGTTGAAGGGACAGCTTCACTTATTGAGAAGGAAGTGCAGGAAGAGTCAAAGAGTTCGTATGCAGAATATGAATTGCCACTTGGATTTTTGAATCCAGAAGGTAAGCTGTACGATAGTGTTTTAGTACGTGAGATGACCGGTGAGGAAGAGGATGTTTTTGCTTCCAGGAAGATGTCCGTTTCAAAGAAGATAAATATTGTGATTTCTAATTGCACAATGGAGTTGATAAGCAAAGAGATACCGAATCCGATTAAGGACAAAAAGTATTTGGAAGAGATAGTCGCAGGACTTCCTTCTATTGATAGGATGTTTTTGCTTGTAAGGATAAGACAGCAGACGTATGGTGATTTGTTCAAGTTTGAATATGAATGCCAGAACACCATTGAGGATAAGGATGGGGAGCGTAAGTGTGGTTCAAAGCAGTTGGTAAGTGTGAATTTGGCTGATTTGGATGTGAAGATACCTGCTGATAAACGTAAGAGAACTTTTGATCTTGTTTTATCTAATGGTAAGAAACTTGAATTTAGGATAATGACAGGTCTTGATGATTATGCATTATCTGGTAATGCTGATATTACCATTTCCGATATGATGCTTAGAAGGGTTTTAAGAATAGGGGATAAGCCTGCGAGTTTGGATGATTTGAAAAAAATGTCCATGAAGGACAGGAAGAAGCTAAGGGATGAAATGTCGAAAGCTGATTCCGCAGGAATGGATAATGAGATAGAAATAGAATGTAAGGATTGTAAGAAGATCGTGAAAGAAACATTAAGGTACGATAGTGCCGATTTTTTCTTTCCAGAGGGCCAGTAGACTTAGAGGAGGAGATATTTGCCCTCATGCATTATTTTGGTACTCCTTATTCAGATGCTATGAGAATGCCTGTTTCGAGAAGAGGTAGAATGGTTGAAAGAGAAAATTTAGCGCGAGAGAAGGAACAGGAAGCGATTAAAAACGGTAGGAAAAGAAGATGAAAGCTCTGTCGTTAATTTTTAGAGGTGTTGATAAAGGTGCCATTAAAACAGCTTCACGTCTTAATGAGCAGATGGGTAGTCTCAATAAGAATGTTGATAAGTCGCCAAAGCTGTTTTCGCGTCTTGGTCTGGCTATGGGTGCTCTTGGATTGTCGAATCTTGATAGAATAGCTGATAGAGTTTCTACGCTTGAAGGTGCGGTTACTGGTGCTGGTGCTGGTGTTGCAGATCAGATAGTTTCGTGGAAACAGCTTGCTGGTAGGCTAACTGCTGGTGGTGAATCTGCGCAAGCTGTAGGTAATGTTTTCGGAACTATAAACAGTTTGATGATGCAGACGAACAAGAGTTCAGATGAATTGTCTAGTATGTTTCTTGCTTTTAGAGAAGAGTCTGGTAGTGCAGAAGATGCCGCTGATAATATGAAGAGGTATGGGGCTTTTGTAGCTGCTTCAGATATTGATGCAAAAGAGTTTGCTTCATCGCTGTCTACTTTGTCTGGTACGTGGAAATTTACAAACGAACAAACGCAGGATGCTATAGATAGAACTGTGGCTACGGCTAAAGCATGGAAGATGGGTGATAAGGCTGCTTTACTTTTTACAAAGGCAGTTGATTCGGCAGATAAGGTGTATAATTCACTTACTGGTGATTTTGCTTTGTCTGAAGATATAATGAAGAATGTTGGTCAGCAAACGGCTAATATTGCAGGGTTGATGAGAAAGATGAATAAGTCCATTAATCCTGAAGAGGCTGTTGGTATGACGGATGCTTTTTTCAAAATGAGGCAGGAGTTCCAGAATATAGGGGCAGGACAGATTCCAGATTATCTCGATCAAGTTGCTATTGGTGTCGGGATGGGTGTTGATAGGATGAGAGAGTTGGTGAAAACCGATCCTCAGACATTTTTTAATGAGTTAATGACCTCTATAAAGAAACAGCCCAAAGAGATATTTAACAATGTTAAATTGATGGGACTTCTTAAAGATAATCTTGGATTAAGCGAGAGTGCGATTTATGCTCTTAAGGAAGGTCTTGATGCAGGAAATTTAAGTATTGGTGATTTGAGTAAAAATCTTATTGGTTCAAAGAGTGCTTTTGGTGCAACTGACAAGTTTGTTAAGAAAAGTAATATTGGAATGAAGACTTTTAATGAGACACTTTCAAAAACAAGAGAAATTACAGCAAGAAAGATAATGAGTGGGCTTAACAAGGATTTGAATGAGACTGCAAGAACAATTTCAAAGTTCTCTTCAAAGGCTGGAAATGATATAGGTAGAATGATCGCAAGTGGCGGCCCTATAGGGGAGCTTTTGAAGTTCACATTTTTATTAAAAGAACAAGGTGCTACAGCAGCTTTTTCTGTAATAGGAAATGACATAATAAAATTTGCAAAGAAGACAAAGTCTCTTGAAGGTGTAGTTCCGTATCTTGAGTCATTCAATAAGCATTTCAGTTTTTTTACGACAATGATGGCTGGTATAGACCCTGTACAATTTGCGGCCATAACCTTTGCGGTTGTGCAGTTTGGGAAAATACTTGGAGGTGTTTTGCCAATGCTTGCTAGAATACCAATGATGCTCGTTGGATTAGCGCCGTGGTTATTGGCTATTGGAGGAGCGTTTCTTCTTGTAAACAGTGCAATGGATAAAGCGGGAGTTAAGTTTGGGGATTTTTTTGATAAGAAGAAGTCGAAAGATGCTTTTGAGAAAACATTTAAGGCAATACCAGATGTTTTGGATGATGTGTTTAAAAAGTATCTTCCAATTGTTGCGGATAAGATTGTTGATGTATTAGGGTATCTTGGAAAGATGTTGCCAAAGATAGGTGATTTTTTAGTAGAAAACATGCCAAAGATAAAGGACAAGTTAGCCATTGCTGTTGAGTGGTTGACACAGAATATAACGAAGTTGGTTGCAGAGAAGTTTCCAATGATTGTAGATAAGGCGTTAGTGATTTTAGGTGGAATAATGTATTACATGTGGAAATTGTTTCCTGTAGTACTTGATACATTGCTTGTAATTATTGGTGGACTAATGGTTGGAGCATTTAAAGTTGTAATAGAACTTCTTAAACCTGTATGGAAAGAGGTCGGGGAGTCTATTAAATGGTGGGTTGACGGACTTAGTAAAATATTTGGTGGAATAGGAGATGCTATTGTAAATGCTTTTATTGGTGTAAAGGATTTTCTTGGTGATTTCTTTAAAGCACTCGGAGCTGGATTTGCAGCAGCAGTTAATCCGTTTAGTAAGATGACTGGAGGAGAGGCTTTTCAGAAGTCTGTAAATGAAAGTAAGAAGTCAAGGTTGGTTTCAAGATTTAAGGAATTGTCTTCTGGTGGGATAACTTCTGGTGAGCAGTCAGAGGCGCAATCAATTGCGGATCAGATAGCGGCTTTGACACAGGCAATAAATGGACAAAGTGGTCAGTCTATAAAGGTAGAAATAGGTGCTAATGAGGGAGGGCTATTGAAGTGGCTTGAAATAAAAGAGAAGTCTGCTGTAAGATACCAAGGAGCGCAATAATGTCCGTAGAAATTGAAAGAAATTCAATGTTAAGACTTTTCACTCTTGGAACTATTGATGGAATAGAGTTTTGGACGGATGATACTCTTCCTAATTTTTCGGTTGATGATACTGATGGGATTGACACGTATACCGAGTTTGATTTGATAGATAGCATAGCTTCAAAGAATTACATAGATGAAGTTTTATGGTGGGGAATTGCTTTATTGAATCAGTTTTGGGATGCGTTAAGGTCGCTGGAGAAGTATTCGGTAAAGTGGACAGACCAAAGAGGATTTGAGAATGAAGACATTGTTTATGGTAAGGAATTGGCAGATGATTTGGTTTCATATTTGGTAAGTAGTGGAGTTAATAGTAGTACGATTGTAAACAATAGATTGTTTGATACGGTGAGAATTGCGTCACCAAGAAGGTTGTCTGGGTTGTTTCAATGAAGTCTGATTTTAATAATCCGGTAATGTATGTGAGTTTTAATGGAGAGGACTTTCAGGCGGTTTTTGGAGGCCCGAAGCCTAATGGTTTTATTAATTCACTGACTGTTTCGCTTAAATTAGGTGGTGTTGGAGAATTCGATATTAATTGTGTGATGCCGTTTAATGATGGATTGGATTTGCTTGAAAAGTTTATAACTGGTTCTCAGAAGTTAGATTTTACGACTGATAAAATAGCTGTTAAGATTGGGTATCTTCCTAATTATCAGACACCAATGATTATCGGATTGATAACGTCTTTTCCAGAATTTGTTTTTGACAATCAGTGTACTATTTCGTTTAGATGCACGTCATTGGCGAGTGTTTTATACAATGATTCTGTTCCTTTGACGTTAGAAAACGCGAGTTATCTTGATGTTTTAAGAAAATTATGCCGTGATAATAATATTGTATTAAAAACCTATGAATCATTAAGTATGATGACGAATGATTTTAGAAATGCAAATGACAGTAATGGCTTGAAGATGTATATGACAAGTGGGGTTGAAAGTAAGTTGGATTTGTTTAAGTTTGAATATATATCAAAGAATGGAAATAGCTGGAATTTAATAAAAGAGATTTTTGATAAGTGTGGGATTGTTTTTACGGTGTCTGGTACTTCTGTATTTGCATTTACGATATTTGAATCTTCTGATAATGTTCCTGTTTTGACATTTAAGTGGAATTGTAATTTTGATGTTTCAAAAAGAATAATTCCAATAGATTCTATTGAAATGAATTTGTTGCCTACAACTTTTATTGCTGCGAATACTGTTGTGAGGGATACTGGTTTTGATGCAACTGTCGCTGGTTTTGGAACGGTAATAAATAAGAATGATATGAACTCTGTTACGAAGGCAGGTGCGAATGTATCTGTTGATGCAGAAGTAGAAAAAAAGAAAGACATGGTAACTATGTCTGGAGAAGGTGGTGTAGATCAGGCAAAGTTACTTTCTGAGAGTGTGACAAGCGGGAACAAGGTAGCGTCTTTATCGTGTACGATAAATTCAATTGGGGTTCCAGATGTTCTTCCCGGTGATAGTGTTGTTGTTGATCTTGGGAGAGAGAAGTTAATGTGGACATATAGGGTGATGGAGGTAAAGCATAATTGGGATGGAAAGTATAGGAGTACCTTTGAATTGACATATTGTGGTAATGTTTCAGATGGTGTTAATAAAAATAAGGCGAAAACTACTGACACAATTACTATTGGTGGGGATATAGGATAATGTCTGTAATATCTGATTTGATTAATAATGTGAGAAGGCTTGGGATTGAATTTGTATTTGGAAGATATTATGGTATTTATCCTGCTGTTGTAACTGACAATAAAGACCCAAAGGGAATGGGTAGAGTGCAGGTAAAGAGTTCTATTTTTGGGCATGTTAATCCTGTGAGAAATTGGATTGCACCGTTGTTTTCTGATATGATGTATGATCCACCTGAGATAGATTCGGATGTGTGGATTCAATTCATTTCTGGGAATATAAATTCGCCGGTATATGTAGGAACAAGAAAGATTCCCGGAGACGCAAGATTTAGTGAGTTTCAAGAGAGTAATACAGAGCCTAAGAAGCGTGGTTTGAAGACTAAATACGGTCATAAGATAATGTTCTTTGATAGTGATGATGAGCCAAAGATAGAGGTCACTACAAAGAACGGAGAAAAGATTATATTAAGTGATAAGAGCGGTTCTGAGAGCATAACGATAGAGGACGAGGTGAATGGTAATAGGCTTGTTATGGATAGTTCTGGGGTTAAGGTGAATGGGTTATTTCTTGTGACAGAGAAGTACCTTGATTTCATGAATAAGCATATAGCCGATTTTGGTCTTGGGAACATGGGCAGTCCTGTACCATTAAACCCTGCTGGGACGGCACCTGATTTTACAACAGGGTACACAACGAAGAAAGATTTTAAAACGAACATATAACCCTACAATGACACTTTAAAAGGTGAAGTTGTGGGAGTCTAGAGGGCTAAAAGGTAATACTTTTATGCAGAAGTTTAAAGTAAAGTTAAAGAACGTACCAATGGATACTCCACTAGTCCATTGCTCTACAAATTTATCTTTAAACAGAGAAGAAATTCTCAGTGAGATAGATAACCTGAAAAATGGTAAACGGGCTTTAAACAACCTCGAAGTGGATCAACTCCAGCATAAGGGAGGACAGGGCTTGCGAGTTCCTGTTAAGGCTTATGTACTTAACAAAAGAGGAAAACCATTAATGCCTTGCTCTGCGAGAAAAGCAAGGATGTTGATTAAGAAAGGAGAAGCAAGGGCAGTAAAAAATTATCCATTTGTAATACAGTTGACAAGAGCTACAGGTGAACAGGTTCAAGATTGTTCATTAGGTGTAGACAGTGGCTTTAAGAATGTAGGTTTTTCAGTGATAACAGAGAAAAAAGAGATAATAGCAGGAACACTTGTTTTAGATCAAAGGACATCTGAAAGATTGACAGAAAAGAGAATGTATCGAAGGCATAGAAGAAATAGGCTATGGTATCGTAAACCAAGATTCAATAATAGAAAAATAAATCAAGGTTGGCTACCACCTTCAACGCAGAGAAGATTTGATACACATTTAACTCTAATTAATAGATTAAAGAGTCTTTTACCAATAAAGAATGTTATAATAGAAGTAGGTAATTTTGATATACAGAAAATAGAGAATCCAGATATAACAGGTATTCAGTATCAACAGGGGTCATTGTTTGAATATCAGAATATGAGAAGTTTTTTAATGTCAAGAGAACATGGTAAGTGTCAGTTGTGTGGTAAGGAATTTTCAAGGGGTAATGGTTCTCATATACATCATATTATATCAAGAAAAGATGGTGGTACTAATAGGGAAAAGAATTTAGCTTTGTTGCATGAAAAATGTCATAAGAAGTTGCATAAAAACAAGTTGTATGGTTTATTAAAAAAGAATAATGTTTACAAAGACGCAACATTTATGAATATAATAAGGAATAAATTTAGAGAGATTTTGGAAGATTGTAAGATAGTTTATGGAAATGAGACTTTTGTAAAAAGGAATATTTTAAGATTGGAAAAAATGCATTATAATGATGCTTTTGTAGTAGCAGGAGGTACAAGTCAAGAGAAGGTAGTTCCTGTTGATGTTGAACAGAAAAGAAGAAACAATCGTGAATTACAAAAAAACAGAAAAGGTTTTATTCCCTCAATTAGAAGAAAAAGGTATAAAATTCAGAATAGGGATTTTATTTGGATAAAAGGGAAAAGATTTTTGTGCGGTGGTATTCAATGCAAAGGAGCTTCTGTTTATGTTTTTGACAATAAAAAAGTTAAAAGTTTGATTTCATCGAAGAAAGTAGAAAGAATATATCATACTGGAAGTTTAGTGTGGTAGATTGTGTATGTTATTGATTTGTAATTAAGTAGGTATTTATTAATACTAAGTATCGTTGTAGGAATAGAGGTTTGATATGGGAATGTCTGCTGGTGATGTGAATGCTACTTCTGGTATGTCAAATACTATTTATGTGGCTATTGAGAGGGAAATAATAGACAAATTGCATCCAGACACGCCTTCTTCTGTTAAAGATGATTTGAAAACACAATTGAAAAAGTTGTCTTTTTGTATAGCAGAGGGAGTGATAGGTCATATTAAGTCGAATATGGAAATTAAAGGAATTAAAAGTTCGCTTGATTCTCCAGGTTTAAATGGTATTTTTGTAACAGGTGTTCCGGTTCCACAAGATGGTGGAGCAGCATTGAAAACTGCTTGGATTGCAGCAACTACTGGAGGAACAAAAGACAAGTCTACGCAAACAAATGATGGAACTGGACATGTGGAGTAAGATATGGGACTAATAAAGCAACAGACCTCAATTTCAGCAAAGCCGATTATATGGTATGGTGTTGATGATATAACTGGTTTAAAGGCCATTGCGCTTGCTGACAGGGCCGAGAAGCAACTTAGGCTTGTGAAGGATAGTAAGACCATCTTCTTCTTTGATGCAAGTTCTATAGAGGTTCCTGATGATTTTTTTGTGGTAAAGCCTGATGATGTTACATTGCCTGCTCCCGGAAGATGGATAAGAACGACAGCGAATAGCGTCACATTCACAGAAACGATAGATGTTGTTTCAAATGGACAGACTTCTTTTGAATTATCGTATGTTCCTATTGACGAGACTAAGGTTTTAATGGTTCCTATCGGTGGGCCATTGCAGGCTTATGCAATTGATTTCACGATAGCGTCAAAAACTGTGACATGGTTAAGTTCAGTTTCGTTTGAGTCTGGCGAGAAGATAGTTTTTACTTACGAGATTAATCTTTAGGAAGTAGTTATGATTCAGATATTGCAAAAGGTTGGAGAGACGAATGTTGTTCTGGAGCTTTGGGTATATGATTCTGGAAACATAGGAGTTCCCGGTCTTACCCCAAAAATGGCGATAAGGAGAACGACAGACAACAAGTTTCTTGATTTTCATGATAATGTGTTTAAGGCTTTGGGGTGGGTTACAAGACAGGTTGAAATGATACCGATAGATACGGTTCTTTCTCCCGGTGGTTATAGGTATTCATGGAATTCTCATTTATCGGTTGTTGGTGAGGGGTCTTATGCGGTAGAGTATGATAGTAATAGTCCTGGGTATGGTTTCGATGCAGATTATGTGACGTTTACTATTTCAGATGTTTCTGATGTACGAAAGTTTCTTTTGAACAAGAGGGTTATAGATAAGACAGGTTCAGTTCCAATAGAGAAATTATATGACGACAATGGTGTCACTGTTATTAAAGAGTGGAAGTTGGAACACAGTGTAGAGCAGGATTCAAGGATTCCGCAATGAATAGTAGAATCGTAGATTGGAACACATTGACTTTTGGTTTATACCAAGAGGGAGAGGTTGCATACGGTATGAAGGCTGTTATAACTGAAGAATATGCAGAATCGCTTGAAAATGTTGATGGGAAGATAATAATTCACAAGTTAGATCAGTTTCAGCTTATTGTTACAGTTTATGATGCGTTTTTACAGCCGATAGATATTACGCTTAATTCTTTTGTATTTACAGTAAGAGAAAGAAATTATGATCGAGTAGGAAAGATTTTGTTTCAGAAGAAAACCGGTGGTGAGGGGATAGAGTTTATTGATGCTCAGAATGGGGTTATTGGAATAGATTTTCTTACTGATGATTTGATAAATGCAAAGACCAATATTCAGTATAATTATGAGTTGGAGATTCTTGGTGTTGGCTCTGACAGATTGACCATTATGACTGACTTCTTAATAGTGAGGGAAGTGTAAATTTTAAGTGAACAAAAAGATATGTTAATACAAAAAGCATTCAAGACAGAATTAAATCCTAATAACAAGCAACGTACTTTTCTTGAGAAAAGCATAGGGGTAGCACGTTTTGCATGGAATTGGGGTTTAGCTCAAAGAATTAGTTTTTATGAAAAAGAGAAGAGGTCTTTAAGTGCTATAGATCAACATAAGATATTGTGTTCAATGAAAAAAGAAGAGTTTCCGTGGATGTATGATATTAGTAAATTAGCACCACAAGAAGCATTGAGAGATTTGGATTCTGCTTTTAAAAATTTTTTTAATAAGAAAAAATGTTTTCCTAAATTTAAGAAAAAGCATGGGAATAAACAGTCTTTCAGAATGACTGGTGATAAATGTTATATTTCTGAATCGACTATAAAATTGCCTAAAATTGGAGAGATAAGGTTAAAAGAGAAGAATTATATACCAGTCGAAGGGGTTAAATATAATTCGGTAACAGTTTCAAAGATTGCGGATAGATGGTTTGTTTCAGTTCAATGCGAAGTAAATATTTTAGAACCATCCAAACCAGAAACAGTAATTGGTGTTGATGTTGGAATAAAAACATTAGCTACATGCTCTAATGGACAAGTTTTTGAGAACAACAAATATTTAAAGAAGTCACAAAAGCATTTGTCTTTACTTCAGAGAAATTTAAGTAGAAAAGAAAAGGGTAGTAGAAATAGGTTAAAAGCGGTTAAGAAAGTACAGAAAATTCATTATAGAATATCATGTCAGAGAAAAGATTCAATTCACAAAATGACAAGTATTTTGGCGAAAACCAAACCAAGGTATATTGTATTAGAAGATTTGAATATTTTTGGTATGATGAAAAGCCACAAACTTGCTGGTTCTGTATGTGATGCGTCTTTTGGCGAAATAAGAAGACAATCAGAATACAAGACTAAATGGTATGGTGGAGAGGTAATTGATGCAGATAGATTCTTCCCTTCAAGTAAATTGTGTTGTGTTTGTGGTAGACTGAAAGATGACTTGATGCTTGAGGATAGAATTTACAGATGCGAGTGTGGAAATGAAATTGATAGAGACAAAAATGCGTCAATTAATTTAGAGAATTATGGTTTGAGTACCCTTAGTTCGCGGGGAATTAAAGCCTGTGGAGAAAGTGTAAGACTTTATGAGTGAAAACTTAAAAAGCTGTTTTGATGAAGCAGGAAATAAACACAGCATCTACCCTATGGTAGAGATTGATAAGTTTTATAGAACGGAAGTATAAATGGCTTTTTATAAAGGGTTTTCTGCTGATATGAGTGGCCTTGCGATGTTTAATAAGAAGGTCGATGGAGAGCTTGTTAAGAAAAGTATGCAGCAAATAGTTGTTACCGGTGTTGGCGAGAGAGTCATGAGGAGAGATTTTGGTTGCGAGATACTAAAAACTGTTTTTGATAATATGGGGGATTTTCTTGACGAGGTTCAAGCTGATTTTATAAGAACGTCTATAAAGAAGTTTGAGCCAAGGGTTGATGTGGATAATATAACTGTGACGAGCAATGATACTGGGCTTGTTGATGTAGTAGTAGAGCACACGTTTAATGGAAGAGTGGATAATACGAGATTTCCGATAGAGAAAGATGTTATTTAATAAGAGGAAAATATTATGTCGATAATAGGCGTAACAGAATGGGGAACACCAAGCGATAAGACGAGGTATCCAACGCTGAGAGATTTTTTTGATTCTCTTGTCGAAGGTGATGGAATTAATCTTTTGGAGAATTTCGGTGCTGGTATGCCGTTGGATTATCAGGGTGACAAGGTTTATGTATTCGATAAGCATGGTCCTGTTTCTGGTTTAGAGTCACTGTTCGTTACCAATGCTTTGTGTGATATTCTTTCTACTAACAAGGCAAAGATTTTTAATCCAATTAATTTTCAGTTTTACAATGGAATGAAGATTATTATTGGAGTTGGCGATCCTTCTAATAGTGGAATATATGAAATTACTGCGGTTGATGATAAAATTTTTGCTGTTTATATAAGTTCGGTTGTTGAGTCTGGAACAATAGACCTTGATAATAGTGATCCTGCAAAGCCAAGTTATGTAAAGATAGCAATTGACAATTATGATAAGATTTATAATGGAAGTTCTTTCTCTGGAAGTTTAGTAATAGATTGTTCTGCAAATTCCCCTGTTCCTGCTACTCTTGCAACTATAGCTCATAGGATAAGTTTGAAACTTGAATATATTCATCCTGATTTGAAAGATATTTGTTTTGTTGATGGTGATAGGTTAAGGATAAATGGTGTTGATACTTCTGGTAATGGGAAAATAAAGTTTGAGACACCTGCTGGTGAAGTTGATGATGTGAGTGCGACAACTACGAAATTTAAAACTGATTTGACTGGGTATGGTGATGGATACCTTGAGAACATGTACATCATTATTGACACGCAGAAGGTTAAAATAACGGATTACACGTCTTTAACTGGTGAGTTGACAGTTACTCCTGCGCTTATTTCTGCGCCTGCTAATGGAACTTATTTTGAGTTTGCTGGAAATGCGACAGAGGTTTTGTTTGGGATAACCGTAAAGAGTTTTCCTCAATTATTGGCTCCTTATGTAAATGATGCGAGTGCAACAACCAGTGTGTTTAAGACGAGTTTGACTGGGTATGGGGATGATTATTTTAATGGTTTAGACATAGTGATTAATACACAGCAAGTGCAGATAACGGATTATGTTTCGTTGACTGGTGAACTGACAGTGACACCGGCATTGTCTGCTTCTCCGATAAATGGTACGGATTTTGTTTTTATTGGAAGTGCTGGAACGACTGATTTACCAAAGACGATAACAAGTGAATTGGTAGCTACTCTTGATCGTGAGATGTCGGCTGCGTTGAATGGTCAGAAAGCGTATGTTTTATATCCAAGGCTTCTTGAGGTGAATGATGTTGCCGCAATAAGAGAGAATTTGAGAAATACGGTTTCTCTTGCAAGAACTAAATATGCTGGAAGGGATTTTAACACGTATGTTGATGAGGCATTGTCATATTTAAGATTTTACTATGGGGATAAGTTTAATAATTTTTATGCCAGTGATTATGGCATAATGCTTATTGAGGCTATGGCATTCATGCTTGATACGATGAGTTTCTATTTGTCGTTTAAGGCGGGAGAAAATTATTTCGATACTTTGAGGTTGGATGCAAGTGCTGCAAAAATAGCAAGACAGAATGGTTATAAGGCAAAAGGTGCTGTGGCGGCAGTAGCGAATATTACCATTGGTATAACACGACTTTCAAGTACGCCGGTTTCTTTTTATATAGGCAAGGGTTCTGTTTTTAGTTTTGGGGGTAAAGTTTTTAGTCTTGCAAATGATGTGTTTGTTGATGGAAGATCGTGGACTACTCCGTCAGTTGCTCTTGAAGCTGTATGCTTTGAGGGAGAGTTATTGTCGCTTGATAAGGTTGGAACTGGTAACGCGAATCAGAAGATAAATATAATTGTAACTGAGGGGAAGTTTCTAGCATCGAATTATCCCGGTGAAACAGATCCGAATGGTGTGAAATTAATAGAAACACTTGTTGCCGGGAGTGAGTATGCATACGTTGAATTTTTGAGTTTTGATGAAAGTTTGCAAGATGCTTTTGAGATAGAGTTTAATAATGATCCACCGTATATTCTTTTTGGAGATGGTGTTGCCGGTACGATTCCACCGGACGGTGCTTTGATTAATGTGGAGTATGCGATAACCTCTGGGCTTGATGGTAATGCATCTATAGAATCTGAGGTTACTGGTTTTGATTCGATAATTGTTAAGAATACGGGTAGAGATGTTGCGAGTGATGATTATAGAACAGATGTGTATAGCGGTTATTCGATTGATAATATTGTAATAACTGCAACGTCACCTGCAACTGGAGGTGCGAATCCTGAGACTGTTGATGAGATTAAGGTAAATGCTCCTGCGTCTTTTGCAACAGCAAGAAGGGCAGTAACACCAGATGATTATGTTTATTTCATAAGTAGATATAGTTCTTCGATAAAAGGGGCTGCAATTCCCAATCATGGTTTAGAAGATAATGGTGAGATTGAGCAACAGATAAATAATGTTTTTGGTAGTATGCAGACTGCTTTGCTTAATGTTTCTGGTTTATCTGAGAGCCAGAAGACAAAGATTATAGATGCTTTGAATAGCGGTGAACTGAGTATGATGAATGGTCTTAGTCCGATAGTGTCCGAGGATGGAAAGGTCAACCATGTACTTGTTTACATAGTTGCCCTTGCGAGTGACGGAAGTTACATTTCACCGGCAGATGCGACATTGGATGGATTGAAGGCTTATTTGACGACAAAGAAGATGGTGACTACTTCTTTAACGGTAAGGGATGGGATAGAGTTTGTAATAAGCGTAGATGCGTTGATAGGTATAAAAGTAAAGCCATTCTATAATACCGATGAGGTAAGAAGCAAGGCAGAAGATGAAGTTAGAACGCTGATGAAAGGCAAGAATTTTGGTGATGATTTGTTCCTTTCTGTGTGTGAAGAAAAAGTGCAATCAGTTGCGGGAACCAAGTATTGTCATATAGACCTTATTCCGTTTAGGACAACGAAATTGGGTGGGGTTGGAAATTTGAATGATCCGAATGATAATGTAATTAATGGTGATGGTAGTTGGTATGATGTTTATGCTGGTGGGTCGAAGGGTTTCAAGTTGTCAAGCGATATGGTTGATTTTGTTGAAGTTATTTGTGTTGGAATGGCCGGATATGGTGATGGGTTTTGGAATGGTTGCAAGATAACTGTTGTTGAAACAGGGGATATTGGAATAGTAGAAGAGTATAGTTCTTTTGGGGGTGTTTTTACTGTCTATGGGTTTACTGGTGGGCCATACTTGATTAGCGATAGGTACACTTTTTTGTTGTCTAAGCAGTATAACTTTATGAGAATAAAGAATACTTTGAATAGTGGGTTTTATGAGATTGGTGCTGTAAGAAAAATTTTAAGTGATTTGGAGAAGACAGAGGTGGAGCTTGGTGTTTCAACTTCTGTTATTGCGGTCGGAACGGAGCCGAAGAGGATTTTATATACAGGACTTGGTGCGCTTGGATATAATAATGATTTTTGGAATAGTGCGAAGTTGAAGTTTACGCCTGTTTATGGAAGTGTAAGTAGAAAGAATGGTGGGCCAGAATATAGAGTTATTGATACTTATAATGCTGCTCTTGGTACAGTAATTCTTCCTTCTGGAAACCAGTTAATTATTGATTCTGCGAGTACGGATGGAATATTTGTTTCAACGGTTTTGTCGAAAAGGCAGTTTCTTGGGCATATACTTCAGTATCCAAGTGAAGGCATAAACATGGAGTGCGTTCTTGGTGGAGTTGTTGATGTGTCAGAAAGACTTGGAGCACTTGGGAATGCTACAAATAGTACGACAATAGTTTTTGTTGGAAGTACGAAGCCTAAAGATTGGTATGTTGATGGAGATTATTTATTTATAAAGCATACGGATGCAAGTGGTAATTATGGGATTTACAGAATTGATTCGGTTGAAGCAGATACTCCGAATGCAGGAGATACAACGATAATACTTGTTGATGACTTACTTGGTTCTTCTGGTGGTAGTATTTATGTTTCAGTATGCTATTTGAGAATGCATGATACGGATGCTTTAAAAGTAGCAAAGTTAGAAGGGTATGGTGCAGTTGATGATTTGAATACTGATGAAGTTAAGGGAAATCCAGATTGGTTTGCATTTTACAATGAAAATTTACCTGAAGATATTCTGATTCCTGTTGATGGACTTGGCGTTGCTCTTTATAATGATCTTCCTGTTAAAAAGTATACTTTCCAAGGGTCTGCAAATTGGAAAAAGATTTTTGACGATAGACCGATAGGGCAGACATTTAATGTAAAGGTTTTAGCGGATAATGGTTCTGTTTTGTCGAAGATTTATAGAATAAGGCAGGATAGTCTTGGAAATTATATGGTTTATAGCCATGTTGCTTCTGGAACTACTTACACAAGAATAGAAGTTGATAAGATGTGGAATGATTTGACGAGTTCTTGGGATGACATAGGTACACAATTTAGTAATCAGTCAAATGTTGCGGTGTCGTATCATAGTTTTGGGTATCCGTACAAGTTATTGATAACAGATGGTGTAAACATTGGAAGATATGATGTTTTATCTGTTACAATGAAAGAGGGCGGTGGAAGTACGATTGTTAAGTTAAAGAATGAATTGATAGGATTGGATGCTGACGGTTCTGCTTTGAGTGATATGTCGTGCTGTTTTATGAGGCAGAGTGATGAGGACAAAGATGGAGATGGAAATGTAATAGCTGAAAATCCAGAAAACAGTAAGTTTGAGATAATAAGCATGGGTAGTGTTTCGTCTTACCTGATAACAAAGGAAACGTAATAATGTCTTTGTATGTAGCAAGAATAGAGGAAACTAAGCGTAGGTTATATGACCTAGTTCCTGCTTATTATAGAAACAATGATACTGGTGAGATCATGAAGGGCTTTATCTATGCTATGGCAAGAGTGCTGGAAGGCCCAAGAAACCTCACAGAGAACTTTGAGTCAGTGATAGACCCTCGAAGGATGAGGATTGATCTATTGGAGTTTTACGCAAGAAATTATGGGTTTGAAATAGATAGAGAGGATTTGCTTAAGCAGAGAGCGTTTGTTGATTTGGCAGCGCAGTATGCAGATATTAAAGGAACATTTGATTCGATTAAGTCTTTGATGAGAAGTTATGGTTTTAAGTCTGATATAGTAGAGCTTTATTTCACGAAATTGCTTTATGGTGCAAAGTCTGATGGTGATATTAAGTTGACTGCTGGTTCTACAAGGATAAAGCAGGAAAGAATATACATACCTGAGATAATAGAGATTGGTAATACAGCAAAAAGGACTTTTTATATAAATCCTAACGGATCGAATGAGTCTCCGTATGATACATTTGCTAAAGGTGCTTTGAATTTTTTTGAGTTATTTTATGGCGGGATATTTCCTGCTTCTCCGAGAGTTGATTTTGGTAAGTGGAATATAGTCGAGGTTGGAGGGGCAAGTATTTCGGAGTTGTTTGATCCCACTGATTTTGGTGGTCTTCCTGCTGATAGTCATATTGAGTTTCCAAAAGATATGATTATCAAGATGTATTCTGGGAATGTTGACAAGCCAATAATTACGATGCGTAGGGCATTATTTTATAGAATGAATGGCGGGGTATTTAATGATATTGTAATGATTAAGGATATGTCAAGTGCTCCACCGAATTCAACGTCTTTGATGATAGCAGATACTTCTGAAGAAGAATTTACGAATATTGAGAGATGTTCTTTCAGATATGAAAATGTTGATTTTGGATCAGATGCGTCTTTGTATATAGCGAATAAAAAAGCGATGATTACCAACAATACGTTTATTGGAAGTGGTTCTGGTTTTATGCGATTGTGGAATACAAAGAATGCAATTGTAGCCAATAATAGCATGTATGATTTTTCGAGTAAGGTTGCAAATTCTGATGGGATATTGATATTTAATGATCCGGGAGCAAAGATTTTTAATAATATAATTCAAGGAATTGGTTATGGTAGAGGGTTGACAATGTTAGGTGTTCAATGCATTGCCGACTATAATTGTTTTTATAATGTGGGAAGTAAATATGGCGGCCTCGCTGTTGCTGGTGGGAATGATATTGAGGCTAATCCATTGTTTAATGATCCATCTGGTTTTGATTTAACATTACAAGATGGGAGTCCGTGTATTGATGTTGGTGCTGGTTATGGTATTTATAAAGAGTCTCCGTTGATTGATTATAATGGTGTTGTAAGACCGATCAACATAACTGATATTGGGGCGTTTGAAAGGTAGTTTAAATGTCTTATACTACACTTGGTTCGGTTCAAAATGGCACTGGTGGGTGTGTTGCCAATAATGCCACTGGTAGGGTTTTTACATTGGGTAATTATGCCTATTGGACATGTGTTGATGTTTCAGGAAAGCCAGCTATTCAGATTTGGAGAATTTCTAATCCAGCAATTCCTGTTTTTTTGTCTCATATTGTAATTGGTGATAGTGGGTATATAGGCAATGCCATTAACGACCTTTTTGTTGTTGGCAACTCTCTTTATGTGACTATTGAGGTTGCCAATGGGGGTGTAGGTGGTGCTTTTGGTGCTTTTGTCATAATTGATGTTAGCAGCAAAACAAGTCCTTCGGTTGTTGCTATATACACAAGTGCAAGCATGGGAGGAACAATAACTGGTTTAGACAACCCCACCTGTTTAAAAGTTAAGGGTAGCTACGCTTATATTGGATGTTATACTGGTAGATTGCTAATTTTAGATATTTCTAATCCATTAAGTGTTTATGTTAAGGGGTACTTTGATTGCAACCCTAATATTGTGGGATCGTGCTTCTATCAGACCAATTACATAATACTCTGTACAATGGGAACTGGATTTATTGAGATAATTAACATTTCTAATCCAGCCGCACCTTTTAGAGATGGTCAACATGCCCCTGGTTATTATGACAGGTGGGCAAGTAATTTTAGATGCTGTTTCTCGATGGGAACATTCCTTTATGGGGTATGTAATTGGGTATATGGCGGGAGGGTTTTATGGGGCTTGGATATATCAGATATTCATAATATACCTGCATTATCAGGGGCGGTAACCTCTGGTGGAAATCCTTCGTGCTCTATTTATTCTGTAGGTGATAATGTTCTTGGTAATATTTTCTATGTTATTGGTTGGAGTGATACAGAAGCAAGTGATATAATAACTAACATCAATGGTGGGTATGGATATTTAAACCATAATACGATAATTCCGATTTTTTCAGGTGTTGGGACTGATATAAAATATAATAGCCATGATTTTATGGTTTTTTTGATGAGTAATGGCATTATGCTTTATGGAAATCCTGTTTCCCCATCATTAACTGTTAGCTATAATGGTAATGGAAGTATGGGAGGCGTGACACCTGATCCTGTTAGTTATTATGGCGGTGAGACTATTACGGTATCGGGTAATACTGGTTCTTTGACTAGGACTGGATATTCGTTTAATGATTGGAATACCGCTGCTGATGGTTCTGGTGATAGTTATAGTGGTGGGGATACCTTTATTTTAGGAGATTCTAGTGTAGTTTTGTATGCACAGTGGGTAAGACTGCCTTCGATCTTGTATGTGAATGCTTCAGGTTCAAGTACATATCCCTACGATACGCCGGAGAAAGGTGCGACAAATTTTGGTGAATTGATTGAAGGCATTGGTCTTTCTGATGGTGATATAGTCAATGTAGTTAATGATGGTATTATAGATAATTCTAATTTTGACGAGATAATAGTTAATGCTGCTGTTACCATACAATCGTATTCTGGGAATGATAGTAAACCAACTATTAAGGTTAAAAATGATTCTGGACTTTTCCTAGTGACAAATGCAGTTTCGTCTTATTTTGGAAAATTGAAAATGATAAAAGATGGTCCCTATTCAACAGGTAATTTTATAAATTTTGTCAATGGTGTCGAGGACAGTGCTGTTGTTTTTGAATGTGAAACAGGATATAGTGATTCGACTGGTTGTTCTGATGTATCTGTATATGTTGCCGGATCGACTTTTAGTACCTTGCTTGATATTAGGGGTAATAGTTTCAAGACATTCAGGGGTATTGTTATAGAAGGGGCACCCGCTTAAATGATTAATAATATTAATATATCAGGGAATACATTTCGTTTGTCAAGTGACGGAGATGTTGCAATAAAGATTGATGATGATTATGGCCCTAATATTACAATTAGCAAAAATATTTTTGGTATTCCCTTTTCAGGTTATCACCAATACATTGAGTTTAATGGTGTTGGTACTGGGGTTTTAATAGAAAAGAATATTTTTGATTATGTTATGAGATTCGCCTTATTATTTGATAGTGATGTCAGTGGTGTAAAAATATTCAATAATATTTTTTCGTTAGGCGGGGAAGATGCCATTCATTTTAGCGGGGATGCGAGTAATGGATGTATTATAAATAATACAATCAGAAATTATTTTACCAATGGTATTGTTTGTGCTGGTGAATTTACCGATGTTGATGTTTTGAATAATATCATAAAGGGAGAAAATTTTTATGGTACCGGCATAAGTGTTGGTACTTATACTTCAGGAGTTTTGGATTGCAATAATGTTTATGGATTTGAGACATTGTATGCTATTTATAGTGGGACTGTTTTTCCTGGTAGTAAGAGTATGTCGGCAGAACCACAGTTTGAGTCGGACAATAAATTTATTCATGATGTTTATGCCATAGGATTGTTAAAGAGCGATAGCCCATGCATAGATGCTGGTGTCGGTATTGGTTTTAATGCTTCCGTTCCAACGGATGATTTTAGGGATGGTACAAGACCAATATCAATTCCTGGGAACTGGATAGTTCCTGATGGTACTTCGGATGATTATTGGTCTTCTATTAGGATGTCGCCGGATGGAAAGTATCATGTTGCCATATCTGGTGGGAGTGGCTCTAGTGGCTATTTGAATATTTCTGTCGATTATGGAAAAGCATTTACGAGAAAAGGCGATGAAAGGGTATGGTGGGATGTCGCTATTTCTCTTGATGGTAGTTACATAGTTGCCGTGTCTAGTGATGGAATATATTTATCGACAGACAAAGGTGACACTTGGACTAAAAAGGGCGATGATGGTATTTATATTTGTGCGAAGATTTCGGAATCTGGTCAATATGTAACGATTGCTTCTGGGGGTTCAGGCACTTTTCAGCCGATTTTTGTTTCTAATGATTATGGAGAGAATTTTACACAGATACCAGTAATTCACCAAGTTCTTGGTATTGCAATGTCTTCTGATGGTAAACATCAATCAGTTGTCTTAGCGAATGGTTTTTATAGGGTCTATGTGTCTGATGATTATGGTGCAACATGGTCTTCGCAGCATGATTGGACAGAACCGGAAGGGTATATATGTGAAACAATAGCAATGTCAAGCGATGGTGTTATTAGGGTCATAGGATGTTATAATAAATTCCTTTATTCTGACAATTCAGGTGTTGATTATAGTGAGATTGTTGTTGGTGGGGATCACTATAGAGATGTGTCAATGTCCTATGATTCAAATGAAATATTGGTATGTGCAGACAATGGTGTTTATTTATCGGAAGATGGTGGTGGAAGTTTCAGGCTTGTTTATTTCGGATTTCCACTAACCAATGTTTTAAGATGTGCAACGTCTTCTAACGGAAAGAGGATGTCTTTTGCTGTTGTTCACGAATATTTAGACAATTTAGTACAGACTTATGGAGATTTATACGAGTATGGTGTTGCTGTTGATGATGGAACGGATATTGGTGCAATTGAATGCACTGCAAGAGAGGTTGGCTTAAGACCAGAGATTTATTTTGTAAATGATTCTGGTTCAAATACTTCACCCTATGATACTCCGGGAAAGGGTGCTACAAGCCTATTAATGCTGTTTAATGGAAATTCCAATGATCCTCCATACGATAATACGGTGCCTTTTTACGAGAATGATATTGTTGAAGTGGTAAGTGGTTCAGAGATAAATAATTCATTGTATCCATATCCAGAGCAAATACCTTTGAGAGTGAAAATAAGGTCATATTTTTTAAATTCAGAGAAACCGATTATTCGTATTAACAAGGATTCGGCCCTTTTTGCATGTTGTAGTTTTGAGAATATAAGGTTTTATAAAAACGGGGATGATATTGGCGATTTCTATGTTGGTGCTTTTATAATAAAAATGCCTGATAGTTTTAATGGATTATCAGTTTGTGGATGTGAATTTGAATGTAAAAATATTTTAATTGGGTCGAGAATTGGTATGGCGGTAGTAGATATTTACAAGTGCAAAGACGCTATTGTCGAGAATAATATTTTTATTAATACTATTGCTGCGTGTGTTGCAATTGAATCTTGGGGTGGTGGATCGGAGAGGGTTGTTGTTGCCAATAACAACACTTACAGGGCTTGTGCGGGTAGTATAATTGATAATTATGGCCCTAGAGCGGCTATAATGATTGACAATACTGGAGGTGTAAATTCAAAGTCGTTGATTTTTAACAATATTATTTTTAGGGAGAGTGATGGAAAGTATTGTGTAGGTATTTTGTTGCTTGGTGATAATTTGCCGGTTCCTTTTAGTTCTAGCGGAGGTATTGATTATAATTGCATTTATGGTGTGAGCAATGCGTATCTTGGTGTAAGTCATGGTGAGCATGACATTTTTGTAGACCCAAAGTTTAAAGATGTTACGGTGCATGATTTTAGGCTTCTTTTTTTAAGCAAATGCATAGATAATGGTGTCGGATCCATTGATGTTGATAGACCTAAAAATGATTGTAGGGGTGTATGGAGGCCGAAATTGGTTGAAAGTGTTCATCCGGTAAATTTTGATGATGGTACCGATATTGGGGCATTTGAGATGATTTTTGAGGAATTTAGTGTTCTTGGAGGAAAGCTAATTATTCTTGAAAATGGAAGATCGTATGTTCGAGGTGATGCAAAGTGGTGTACTGATTATTTTAGTCCATTTGCCAAAGAGATGATTAGTATTAGTGGGGCAAAGAGTCAGGATGATAACGGAGATTTTGATATAAAGTATGTTACTTTTGATGGAAAGTATTCAAGGGTGTATTTGAGAAACCATGAATTCAGTGTTAATGATGATGATGTAATCGTAAGATTCATGGATAGAAAAAGAGACTGGGTTAAGATAAGCGGTGATGGTAGTTACGCTCCGGGATCAATGTGGGAGGGTGACAAGATTGTGATAGGTACAGGTGGAGCAAATGATGGAGAATATGTTTTAAGCAATATTGGTTTTGATGTTGATGGTCTTCCGATAGCAGAGATTGATAGGAATGCTGTGGCAACAGAAAGGGTATTGTGCAACGAATTAAGGCCGCAAAAGTCAACTGAATATATTGCGCCAAAATACAATTTAATTCAGATGAGCAGAGTAACAGAGTATAATTCAATTGGTAGATACGATGATATTATTACCTTTGACGAAGAGGTTGATGCACCATTCGTAGCGATTACAAATAGATTTCTTGTGAGATTTTTGAGTTTGCCGAACAATGAGTTGTTGACAAATGCTTTGTTGGATAGAATGACGAGAAGGATCAAGTTGTTGTCTCCAATTGGTTCTATTTTTGAGGGTTTTGCATACAGAGTATCTTATGAGAATGCCAATAAGATTTCTTTGACTCAGGGGCAATATGATGGAGCGGAGAATATGCATGTTGGTGTTGAAATGGATGGAACAATTTCTTTTGATGATGGGGTGGACCCGAAAAAAATAGTTGGTGATGGAACACTTTTTAAGAGCCAGATAGTTGCCGGGGATTCTATAATTATAGGTGTAGATGGCGGTGGTTATAAAATAATAATGACTGTCGCAAGTGTTATTGATGACGTTACGCTTGAAACGGCTGATAATTTGGTTGGTAGTACAACTGGGCTTAAGATAGCAAGAGAAATGTACCAGAAGAGGGTTGTAAAGTACAGTGAGTCACCATCAGTGGAGTATCCATATACGAGATATTTTATAAGATCAGAGATACCATCTTCCGAGTCGAATGATCCTGTTGTGTGGCCGAAAACTGATAAGATGATTGTAAGGGCATGTGTTAGTCCAGACCCTTTTGACCACCCTTATTATGTTACACCACTTACGTCAAAAGAGGTTGTTCCTTCTTTTGTGAAGTTGGATAGAATGACTATATTTTTCATATTTGAGGTTGAAATCGTTTAAGGAGATTTTATGTCATACGACCGTTTGTTTGATGAGACAATTATTGACGGGTTTTATACAAAGTATAATGATGGTGAAAATCCAATACCTTCTACAGAGATAAATATTTATGATGTGAATGCTGGTGATATTGTTACTGCTGATAGTGCGAATGGGCCTCATGAGAAAGATATGGCGTTAAAGGTTGCTATTCTTGCGCTTGATGACTGGTGTGCGAATAGGGCGGTGTGGAGGCTTAAAAACGAGAATATAATTACATCGACTTTTCGCTGGAGAATTGATGAATCTGGTGGGGATAATGTTGTAATAGAAGGAAATGGAAATGCGGTATTTGGTGGAATAGTGACAATAAATCAGGTTAAAAGTGATTCAATTTTGTATACCAGTGCTTTAACTTTTACGAAATCAGTTGCAGAAGATGTTGCACAGTTTGATGGGGGAGGAAATTTAGTTCCTATTGGAACGAGAACGCTTGGAGATTCTTCGCATATATGGGATGAAATATATGGTGATACTTGTTTTTGTGGAACATTGACGCATGTAAGTGGAACAGTTGGGATTAATGCAAATTTTCAGCCAACAACAAATTTGGCAAAGAATATTGGTGGGGCATCAAATAAGTTTTTAGAAGCGCATTTTTCTCAGTTGAATGTAGATGATGTGAGAACGAATTTAGTTCCATACAATAATCTTGCGCTTAATCTTGGTGACCCATCACATTATTGGAGTGTTGGTTTTATAGATCATTTATTTGCAACATTAATAGACGAGGCATTTGTTAAGACATTATTGCCGGTCGTTTCCTCTGACATTGATCTTGGAGCGGTGTCGAATAGATTTAAGAATGGTTATTTCACGAATTTATACTCCGATGTGTTTAGTACGAATGAGCTTGATGATGACGGTGATGGATTTATCACTTTAAAATCGAGTATTGTTCCAGATACTAATGGAGCGTATCATATAGGGGAGGTTGGAAAGGCGTTGGATTATCTGCTTTCCAATGAGGCAAGGCTTGGCTCTCTTATTGGAATTGGTGGTAATGCAATAACTTTGAAAGCTGGTATTTTTCCTGATACCAATGATGCGTATGCTATAGGAGCGTTGTTTCCAGATAGAAAGCTGGCGAATGTAATATCAACGTATGCGACAATAGATGAGATTAAGGGATTTAATTGTGATGGTGATATAATACCTTCGGATAACCTTGCAAATGACCTTGGTGCTGCCAGTACAGGTATATGGGACAACCTTTTTGTTAATAGCTGTAGAACTGCTGATTTTTATATAAGTGGTTATTGTAAGAACAATTTTAATCCGGGTACAAATACAACTTTTAGTCTTGGAAATGGTTCTTATAAGTGGTTAAATTTATATGTTGACCATGCCTATCTTTTTGATCTATCTTCAAATTCTGGTGGTGATATTGGATTGTTGTCGAATTTGATTCCTGGCACTGATAATTCTAAGCAAATAGGTAAGGATAATTATGCTTTGAGTGAGGTGTTTTCTCATGGTTATAGAGATGTGAGAAATACGCTTGATATTGGAAAATGGGTGCATGACAAGACTGATTTTTTTACTATAGACAAAGTTGGAACTGGAACGATTGCTGAAAATGTAGGTGCATCTTATCCAAAATATCATATAGTTACTATCGGAGAGTTAGTTTTGGTAAGAGGAATAATTAATGTTACAATAGTGGGTAGTGTAACAAATATTCTTTTAAAACCAAACCATGATTATGTTATGCCTGATTCAAATGAATCTTTGAATGCAATTGCGATAGTTGGGCATTTCAATAATATTCTTGGTGGTGGTGATAGGGATGTTTGGGGTGATATTATTGTAAATGCAGATGGATTGGGGGGCCAATTATTTAATTTGAAGAAGTACAATGCTGCTGATTTTGTGTCTGGGCATTATGCTTTTACGTTGCTGTTTAAAAGTTCTGCTGGGTATGATGCTTAATTAATAGGTGATAGGTCTTTTACGATGAATTATATTAATTGTTGTGTGATATTTTATTAACCTTTCGTGATAGGAGTTACAGATGAAGTACGTTGCAATAGTTCCAAAAGCAAGAAATGCCGGTGATGGAAAGACAGATTTGTGGGTTACGACAATTGATTTGGTGAAGATGATCGTTCGTAATGGAAAGACGCTGAATACCGGTGTCAATGTTATTATTGCAAAGAAGATTAGTGATATTTGCGATGAGATTGTTATTGAGGCAAGAGAAAAGCTGACAAAAGATTCAACACAGATGGTGCTGAAGAGTAAGTTTATAGCCTTTGAGGACAATCATTATGAGATGTTCAAAAGAGATTTGATGGAGTTCAATTTTCAGGCATTTTCGTTAGTTGGTTATTCTTTTGCAGATGATGTTGAGGCAATGATTAGTCCAAAGGACAAGCTAAAGGATGATGAAAAGGGAGAGCTTGTTATTGAGCTTTCAAGAAAGAAGACTGTTGAATAATGAATGGTGTTTCGAGGACAGATTTTTTCAGTACCGGGGAGGTTACTTCTGGGCCTTCTTCGGTGTGTTTTATAATGAAAACAACTGATGATATGGGTATGAGGGGTGAGTTTCTGATTCTCCCCTTCTTTCCTGAGAGTCTGTCTGATACCAAGGCAGTGAACTGGGATAGTATGGAGCTTCCAGGAGGTTCTCACCCATTGTACCAGTTTGTAAGTGGTGGTGAGAGAACATTTTCTTTTGTTGCTAAGTTATTGAGAGAGACTAAACCTATTTCTGGTTATAATAGCGATGACGGTCCAATTGATAGGAGAAGTCCTTTTAACATAGATATAAATAAGGCTGTTAGATTTTTAAGGTCATGTATGTATCCACGATATGATTATCAGAAGTCAACAGTCAAAAGTGCTCCAATTTGTAAGATAAAAATTGGAGGGACAAACTTTGATAAGAAGAGTAATGGTCTGATAAATTGTTTTATGACGCAATGTGATGTAGAAGTCACAAAATGGTGGGATGACGCAAAGACGACTCCGAGGGTTGCCGAGGTGTCTTTGGCATTTACCGAGATAATCAATGTGTTTAACAGTGTCGAATACACAAGCTCAGACAATGTTACCAAGGGTTAGTTTGGGGATCAAAGATGTCTACTAAGATAAAGAGAAAATGGCTTGATGGGGATGCTATAGGATCGACCGGGGCGACTGGTGCTACGGGGGCTGATGGTAGTAGTATTACTGGCGCAACCGGGGCGACTGGTAATGATGGAAATACTGGTTTGACTGGTCAGACTGGTGAAAACGGTCAGACTGGTCAGACTGGAAATACTGGTCAAACTGGTAGTACGGGTCAGACTGGTCAAACGGGGAATACGGGGAATACAGGAAATACGGGGCCAACTGGTTATGGGAATACTGGGGTAACTGGTAATACAGGTGCAACAGGGCAGAATGGTTTGGATGGAAATACCGGAAATACAGGTGCAACGGGAGCGACTGGTTCTGGAAATACTGGTGCGACTGGTAATACAGGTGTGACTGGTAATACTGGTAATGTGGGGGAGCATGGAAATACAGGGCCTACAGGGGCAACTGGAGTAAATGGAATTAATGGGTTGAATGGTTCGACTGGTGTGACTGGTGGAACAGGGCAGGCTGGTCAAACGGGAAATACAGGTAATTCTGGGAATACAGGTGCAACGGGTTCAACGGGTTCAGGAAATACAGGTGCAACGGGAGCGACTGGAAATACTGGTAATGTAGGGGCGCATGGAAATACGGGGCCTACTGGTGCGACTGGTGAGACGGGTGCGTCTGGTGTTGATGGTTTGAATGGGGCGGTAGGAAATACTGGAACGACAGGTCAGACTGGAAATACCGGAAGAACTGGTTCGACCGGGCCTACTGGTTTTGGTAATACAGGAAATACTGGAAGAACTGGTTCAACTGGTCAGACTGGGAATACGGGGAATACAGGGCCAACTGGTTCTGGAAATACAGGGGTGACAGGTCAAACGGGTAATACCGGAAGTACGGGGCCGACTGGTCAAGATGGGATTAATGGGAATACTGGTTTTACCGGGTCAACGGGAAATACGGGTTTTACAGGTCAGACTGGAAGTACAGGTCAAACAGGTGCGAATGGTCAAACTGGACAGACTGGAAGTACGGGGCCGACAGGTGCGACTGGTCAAACAGGTCAAAGCGGTAATACCGGGCCGACAGGTGCTAATGGTCAAACAGGTCAAAGTGGTAATACGGGGCCAACG
>Ga0209777_10001239_pt1 | contig 38101 bp, 31 predicted proteins | sample FrelakmetHBP12HB_FD_187147 | JGI IMG/M metagenome (GOLD analysis project Ga0209777, IMG submission 187147) | Freshwater lake sediment microbial communities from the University of Notre Dame, USA, for methane emissions studies -HBP12 HB (SPAdes)... | ecosystem: Environmental > Aquatic >...
TTTGTGAATCTGGCGACTCCCCATGGCTCACGCCATGGGCTGCTCTCTTGCGCTCTTACGAGCTTTGATTTGGACACTACAGAATCCCCACTTTCTTGTCGCACACCCGCCGCGCGGCTTCCTGAGGTGCATTGGAAAGCGAGCGATTCTGCTGAATCAGTTGGACTTTCTCGGCGGGGGGACGAGCGCTTTCGAAGGAGCAACAGGCGAAGTTGCCTGCACGGCCAGCCTGGCGCGGATCTCGCGCACCCGCGCCATCATCCGCTCGGCTTCCTGCTTCCGGTTCATCGCAGTGAGCAGCTCGGCGTACCGCTCGAGCACCATGCCGACCTCGAGCCGGTCCGGCAAAATACTGCGCTCAGCCAGGGACAGGGCGCGCTGGTACAACTGCTCAGCCTCGGCATATTTCTTCTCGCCGGCATAAGCCGAAGCGAGCTTGTCGTAGTTTGCCAGCAGGGTCTTCTCGCGGATCAGGACAGCGCGCTGGTACAGTTCCTCCGCTTTGCCGTACTTCTCTTCGGCTATGTAGACACCGGCGAGGTTGTCGAGAGCGGTGGCGACGGTGGGGTGCTCGGTCCCGACGGCCTTCTCCCAAATGAGCAGGGAGCGCCAGTAGAGCGGTTCGGCCTCGGCGTATTTCCGCTGGGCGTAACAGGTCCAGGCGAGGTTGTCGAGGCTGGGCACCAGTTCAGCATGGTCGGGGCCGAGGGCCTTCTCGCGGATGGCAAGCGCCCGCCGGAAGAGCGGCTCGGCAGCGGGATACTTTCCCTGGTCGCGGTACATACCAGCCAGCCCATCGAGATTGGCGGCGATGCTGATGTGATCGGCGCCCTGCGAACGTTCCCGAATGCCGAGGGCGCGGAGGAAGCAGGCTTCGGCGTTGTCGAATTTGGCCTGGACGGCGTAGAGGGCCGCGAGGCTCTCGAGCGTGGCGGCGACGTCGGGGTGCTCTCCACCGAGCGCCTTCTCCCGGATCACTAGGGCGCGCTGGTACACCGCCTCGGCCTGATCCCAGCGGCGGGTGGCCGCATACAAAGTGCCGAGACCGTTCAACACCGTGCAGAGCCGGAGATCGAGCGGCCCCCACGTGCCTTCCTGGATACCGAGAAGGCGGTGATAGTGGGGCTCGGCAAGCTCGAGTTTGCCCTCGGTGCGATAGGCGGTGATGAGCAGGTCGAGGGTCGTCGCCAGGCGGGGGTCTTTCGGCTCAAAACCTTCGGCCTCGTGCAGAGCGGAGTTGAGGTGCCGCTCGGCGTCCTCATACCGTCCGAGCTCGTAAGCTTTCTGGCCGGCCTCGATGGCCGTGTCCCATTCCGACGGCTGGGCCGAGGCCAGTCCGGCGGAAATGAGAAACCCCAGCGCGGCGACGTATGCCGATTTCAACCCGACCTCCCGAATGCCGGACGCAAACGCCCCTTCCCGGGCTTCACAGCCCCGCAACATGAGTATACTTCGCTTGCACCTGCGGCTTGGAGCGTACCGGCAGGCTCCGCGGTACGATGTGCTTTGGCGACAGGGATTCCCGACCATGCCTGAATCGAACCCGGCACTGGCGCGGGAACTCGGCCTGCGCGACGTGGTTCTGTTCAACGTCGCGGCGGTAGTGGGCATCCGCTGGCTGGCTGCGGCAGCCCATGCCGGCCCATCCTCGGCCAGCCTGTGGGTGCTGGCGGCTGTGCTGTTTTTCGTCCCCTCGGCACTTGCCGTGTCGCGCCTCACGGCCAAGCTCCCTCAGGTGGGAGGTCTCTACGCGTGGACACGGCATAGCTTCGGCGACTGGCACGGCTTCCTCTGCGGCTGGTGCTACTGGCTGAGCAATCTCTTCTATTTCCCCAACTTGCTGGTGGCAGGCATCGGCATGGCTGTATACGGCCTGGGGGCAAGCTACGCCGGCCTCGGCGAAACGCGGGCCTTCGTGGTTCCGGTCGCGGTCGGGCTGCTGTGGCTCGCGCTCATTACGAACCTGGTCGGCCTGCGAGTCGGCAAGTGGACCGAGAACGCCGGCGGGCTCGCGACCTACGCTGCCGGCCTGCTTCTGATCGGGTTGGGCATCGCGATTTGGGTGCGGCACGGGCCCGCCAATTCCCTGCGGCTCGCGCCGGCGTGGAATTGGGACCGGCTCAATTTCTGGTCGCAGATCGCCTTCGCGTTCGGCGGCCTCGAACTCGGCGCAACACTAGGCGGGGAGATTCGCGACCCGGGAAGAACAGTGCGGCGGGCGGCGTGGATCAGCGGCTTCCTGATCGCTGGCTTTTACATAGTCGGCACATTGGCCATACTCGCCATCCTGCCGGCCGGGGAGGTGAACATCCTCTCGGGGCTTACGCAGGCCGGCGCGGCCGCGGCGGGCAAGCTGGGTGTGCCGTGGGTTGGGCCGCTTCTGGCCGTGCTCATCACGATCGGTGTCACAGGCCAACTGGGGGCGTGGCTGAGCGGAAGCGCCCGGGTACCCTTCGCCATCGGCCTGGACCGCTATTTGCCGGACGCCTTTGCGAAGTTGCACCCGCGGTGGCACACACCCCACGTGGCCATTCTGGCGCAGGGCGTGGCCTGCACGGCGTTCCTGCTCTTCATGCTGGCCGGGGAGAGCCTCAGAACAGGCTACCAGTTGCTGGTGGATATGACGGTGATTGCCTACTTCATCCCGTTCCTCTACCTGTTCGCCGCGGCCCTGAAACACGGCCTGCGGTTCAGTTCCGCCGCCGGGCTGGCCGTGACTCTGGCCGCGATCGTCTTCTCGCTCGTGCCGCCGGACGGAGTGGCATCGGTCGCGCTTTTCGAGGCTAAGCTGGCCACGGGGTGCGTGCTGCTGGTTGGATCGGGCTGGCTGGCATTCCGAAGGGCAGAGCGGGCGCGCGCGCAATGAGCTACGACGAGTCGGTTCGATTCCTGTACTCGCTCGGCAACGAGGTGAAAGCGGCGCGACTCGGCCTGGAGCGCATGACGGCGCTGCTCGAGGCGCTCGGCGGCCCGCACACGGCTTGCGAATACGTGCACGTGGCGGGGACGAACGGCAAGGGGTCGGTCGCGGCGATGATCGAAGCGGCGCTCCGGACGGCGGGCCGCCGCACCGGACTCTACACCTCGCCACACCTGGTGGAGCCCACGGAGCGCATCCGGGTGGCCGGCGTCCCGGTGACGCGCGAGAAGTTTTCGGCGGCGTTCGAGACGGTCCACGCCGCCGCAGAAAGACTGATGGCGTCAGGAGCGCTCGAGGCTCACCCGACGTACTTCGAGACCCTCACCGCGATGGCCTTCGTCATTTTTCAGGAGGAGGGCGTCGAGCTTGCGGTTCTCGAAGTGGGCTTGGGAGGGCGGCTGGACGCGACGAACGTGATCATGCCGCAACTGGCGGTGATCACGCCCATCGACTTTGACCACGAGGCTCTTCTGGGCAAAGGACTGGAAGCGATCGCGATGGAGAAGGCCGGCATTCTGAAGCGCGGGGCGGGAGCGGTTTTTGCAGTGCAGCGGCCCGAGGTGGTACCGGTTCTCGAAGCTGCGGCCCAGGCCGTGGGGGTCACGCCGGTGCAGGCCGCGTCCTGGCGCGTGGAGGAACTGGCGCTTTATCCGGGCGGAAGCTGCTTCCGCGCAGTGGGGCCGAAGACGCTGGCGGTGGACTGCCCGCTGCCGGGGGCGCACCAGGTCTCAAATGCTCTCACTGCCGCGCTGGCGCTCGATGCGCTGGGGCTCAGTGCCGAGGCGATCCGCAGCGGCATCCGGCAGGCTCGCTGGCCCGGGCGGCTGGAGCGCGTCCGCGAGAACCCGGACGTGATCCTGGACGGCGCGCATAATCCCGCAGGAGCGCGCGCCCTGGCTGCCTACATCAACCGCTTTTTCGACGACCGGCGCGTGTGGCTCGTCTACGCCGCCATGCGCGACAAGGCGGTGGAAGAGATGGCGGCCATCCTGTTCCCACTCGCCGATGAAGTGATCGTGACGGCGCCGAAGCAGGCGCGCGCCGTGCGCCCGGAGAGCATCGCCGAACTGGCGCATCACCCCAGGCTGCGGACGGCTGCGGCGCTCGATGACGCGCTGGCGGTGATCGAACGCGAGGCGGCCCCCGAAGACGCGGTGTTCATCAGCGGCTCGCTGTTCCTGGTGGGAGAGGCCAGGGCGAAAATGGTTGGCGGTTAGCGCCGCACAATCGTCCGCGGAAGGCCGGGGCGGCTGGGCTACAATGATCCCTCCGGCATGCTCTCGACCTTGCGCGCTTTGTTTGTGACCGACCCGCTGGTCCTCCTGGCGACCGCTTTCATGGGTACCGTGTCACTCATCACGTCGCTGTTCGACGCGAGCGGCCGGGCGCAGCACCGCATGGCACAGAGGTGGGGGCGGCTGCTGCTCAAGATCAGTCGTGCGCGAGTGCGCGTCGAGGGGCTCGAGCACCTGCCGGAGGGCGGGGGCTGCGTGTTCGTTTCCAACCACCAGAGCTACATGGATATCCCTGCGATCCTGCCGAGCATCCCGGTGCAGTTCCGGTTCATGGCCAAGAAGTCACTGTTCCGTGTGCCGTTCATCGGCTATCACCTGAAGCGTGCCGGGCACATTCCGGTGGACCGCCGGGATACCCGCGCCGCGCTCAAGTCCATGTCCGAATCCGCTCGAATCGTCCGGGAACGCGGCATCGCGGTGCTGATCTTCCCGGAAGGAGGCCGCACGCCCACGGGCATGCGTGAGTTCAAAGACGGTGCAGCGTACATAGCCATCAAGGCGGGCGTGCCGGCGGTGCCGGTTGGGATCACGGGAACGCGCCGGATGCTGCCGATGGACTCACTCCTCGTAAGGCCGGCCGACGTGCTCCTGCGCATTGGTGAGCCGATACCGACCGGCGGGTTGACCGTGCACGACCGGCACAAGCTCACAGCGGAGCTCCGGGCCCGGGTGGTCGAGCTGACCTCGCCGGAGAACGAGCCGTATGCGCCGGGGCTGAGCGACACGTAAGGCTGCGCCAGGAGATGCGGGCCAGTTTCGGCGAGTCGGACTGACGGTTTCCGCCGAAGGTTAACCCGCACAATCCGGCCAAAAAGTCCTTTTATTTAAGCATCTTAGGATACTGTTATGATCTCAGCATGCGATCCCTGCAGACCACTTGTGCGACTTCTCTGTCCATTGCTGCCGTAGCGTTGTTCGGAATTACGCCCGGACCTGCTCGCGCCGGCGTACCCACCAAAGCTCAGCTCGAACGGGGCGCGTACATCTTTAAACTTGCCGACTGCAACGGCTGCCACTCGGTGCACGACAACGGCAGGCTGGGCTGGCCGGTTGTACCGGGCGGCATCGGCAAGGGCCAGGTTATTCCCGAAACGCTCGGCCTGCCCGGGACGGTCGTGGCGCCGAACATCACACCGGACAAGGAGACGGGCATAGGCGCGTGGACGGATGCGGAAAAGATCCGCTCGATCCGCGACGGCATCGGCCGTGACGGCAAGCCGCTGTTCCCGCTGATGCCTTACTACTTCTACCGTTCGATGAGCGACAGCGACGTCAATTCGTTGGTGGCGTATTTGAACAATCTGCCGCCCGTGAAGAACGCGCTCCCGCGAACGAAGCTGCCTCCGGGAATGGAATTCCCTGCGCCGCCGCCGGCCGGCTCGGTACCGCACCCGGATCGCGCGAATAAAGTGACGTACGGCGAGTATCTCGTGACCGTAGCTGCGTGCATGGACTGTCACACTCCGGAGGTCCAAGGCCAGCCGGTGGAGTCCAAACGGTTCGCGGGCGGGCGGGAATTCAAGTTTCCCGGCGTCGTGGTAGTAAGCGCAAACATCACGCCCGATCCGGAAACAGGCATTGGATCGTGGACGGAGCAGCAGTTCGTGACCCGCTTCCAGATCTACCGGCAATACGCGGAAAAGGATTCGCCGCCCGTAGGGCCCGACGGATTTTCAATCATGCCCTGGCTCACCCTGAGCCAGCTCACGCGCGACGATCTCGGCGCGATTCACGCATATCTGAAGACGCTCCCGCCGGTCACGAACAAAGTGCAGGTTCATCCGGGCAAATAGCAGTTGAGCAACGGACGGCCGCCACGGTGTGGCATAGTCCTTCAGCTTGTACTGGCGTTTGCGCTTGCCCCGCGCCTTCCTGGCATGCCGTGCTCACTACCCCGGTGGACCGGTGCAGGCGCTTGTCGGTTTCTTCCCTTACCGCGCGGCCTTTCCCCACTCTCAGAGGGGTCGGCGTCCACGTCTTCACTTTCGAGGCCTGCTCGAGCTTTGCTCGCGTTACGGCCTGCCAAGTCGCTCACCGACCATAAGTCGGCCTTGTCACAAGGCTCCGACCCGGCCAGTTGCCCAGCCGGATCGCTTGTCAGCTACCATGTCCTACCGACAACTACATGGGTGGGTCCTTCCCCCACCGGTGATCTGCGCCCTTGGGGCGCACTGAGAGATGCAGGCTAGTTCCCTCCAGTTCCCTCTGGACCACTACGTCATCAATTGCGGTTCTCTGGTAGGATGTATGACGCTATGCGCACCCTGACGTTCATCGCGGTTTGCGCCCTGACTGCCTTGACGGCCGGCTGCTCCGGCACCGAGCAGATCTCCGCCAAGATGTACCGTATGGGCGAGCGGGTCCAGGTCGGGCCGCTCATCTATACCATTCTGGATACGGAATGGTACGACCACTTCGGAGAGCTGCCAAACGAAGTCATCCCCCACCAGCGCTTTCTTACGGTACGCCTTTCCGTCACGAACAGCGGCGCGGCCACAGCCGACGTCCCGCCCGCGTCCCTCGTGGATTCCAATAACTCGGAGATGCACGAACTCAGCGAAGTCCGAGGTGTTCGCGAATGGCTCGGTTACTTCAGAAGTGTACAGCCCGCTGAAACGCTGCACGGGCGCATCGTGTTCGACGTTCCCTCCGGCCCTTACCAGCTCAGGCTGAGCAATGGCGATCCGGAGAATCCCAAGATCGCTCTCGTTGATATGCCGCTGCAGATGAGCCCCGTCGTACTCAAACCCAAGCAAATGGCGGGACAATAAGGGAAGCGGCTCGAGCCGCGCGTTATGTTTCCGAGAAGATTGTTTGTGGCGAGCCTCCTGCTGGGAGCAGTCGCGCCCGCCGCCCCGTCTCCCGCTAAGCTGGCCCTCGTCAAGCCTGTTTTTCGCGGGTACGACGGTGGCCCCGCCGCGGCGCCCGGCACGTCGTTCAACACCGGCGACACCGTCTTTTTTAATTGCCAGGTGGAAGGTTACCAGGTCTCTCAAGAGAATAAGGTGCAACTGCGGTACACGCTCGAAGCCGTCGATCCGGGTGGAGTGCCCATCGCCGAGGCCGGCCAGCGGGAGATCAACACGGAGGTGTCTCCGGAAGACAAAAACTGGAGACCGTTGCTGACGGAAAGCGTGCTCGTCCCGCCGCTCGCCTTCGGCGGGCAGTACCGGATCCGGGTCCGTGTCGAGGACCAGCTCTCACACCAGAGCGCGCAATCCGAGTACGCGTTCACAGTCCGGGGCAAACAGCTCGAACCGGGCGACAACGTCACGGCGCGTAATTTCCGTTTCCTGCACGCCGAGGACGACCAGAATGCGATGCTGAACCCCGTATATCACCCGGGAGAGCCGCTTTGGGCCCGTTTCGACATTGTCGGGTTCCACTACGGAGCGAAGAACCGTATCCACGTGGAGTACGGCATCGCGGTGTTGAACGCCGAAGGCAAACCGCTTTTCACGCAGCCGAATGCCGCGGTCGAGGAGGGCGAGTCGTTTTACCCGAAGCGCTATCTCGGCGGCGCACTGAGCCTCAACCTGGACAAGAACGTTCGCCCTGGAAGTTATGCGATTCTGCTGACGTTGAGGGACGAAGTGGGCGGGCAGACCAGCGAGTCCACCCATCCGTTCCGTGTCGAGTAGGCTATCGCTTTGGAGGGGGCGGCTCTCGGGCATACCGCGCTGCCTGCGCGGCGTGGATCAGACGACGCGGCCGTGCGTGCCCTGCGTGCGGAATTCGTAACGTTCAATCGCGATGGCGGCTTGAGTGCCGTTGCTCCTCACAACCCGGCCGGTGGTGACGAGTTTCAGCGCGCATTTGTTGTCCAGTTGCGCTGGCCAGTTCACAGCCAGCTCAAGACGCTCTCCCGTTAAAAGGGCGCGCTCGGTGGTGAATAGCACGCCACTTGAACTCATGTTGACCGTCTTGCCGCCGCCTGTTTCAACCGCGTTGCGGCTGAATACCTTGTAGCGGACCTCCTGCTCGATGGGGAACCGCACGGCGGCGCGGCGGTCTCCCGCTTCCGGCTCGAACGCCGGAGCGGCGGCCGTGCCGCCCACAACAGACATCTGTTCCATGAGGTCTCGCCTTTTCGTCAAGTTTCTGCTCCCTACTGACGGTACGGAACTGATGTATGTGCCCAACATTCTTCTTTAATTAACACCCGCAAATCTCACGCGACCTATAGTCGGAACGATTCAATTTTGAGTTGGCACCACAGTACCAGGATGAGAACCCGGTACTGCTTGGATGCTCTGAATGCGCCTCAAGTTGCACGGGGGGCTCTTCTTATCGCGCTCCTGTGGAACACCCGCCGGCATTCGGGCGCAGACCATGAGAAACCCGGCGGAATCGCTACTTTCCCCTCGCCTTTCGAATCTCCTCGATCCGCTCGGCGATGCGCTTCTCGATTCCCCGGTCGGTGGGAAGGTAGTAGCGCCGGCCTTCGAGCGAAGGGGGCAGGCACGCCATATCCGTTAGCGCCCTTTCGAAATGGTGGGCATGTTGGTAGCCCTCTCCGTATCCCCACTCTTTCATTGCGGCGGTCGGAGCGTTCCGCAGGTGCAGGGGAACCGGTTCCGCCATCGTCTGCGCCACGTCCTGCCTCACACGGTTCAGCGCCTGGTAGGCGGCGTCCGACTTCGGCGCGACCGAAAGGTAGATGGCTGCCTGCGCCAGCGCCTGGTCACCCTCGGGGATGCCCAGGAAATGCACGGCCTGCATGGCGGCAACCGCCTGCTCGAGAGCTCTGGGATCGGCCAGCCCGATGTCCTCGATGGCCATCCGAATCAGCCGCCGCGCGATATAAAGCCGGTCCTCACCGGCTTCGATCATGCGGCCCAGCCAGTAAAGCGCGGCATCCACGTCGCTCGACCGCACCGACTTGTGCAGCGCGGAGACTAGGTTATAGTGCTCTTCGCCCGCCTTGTCGTAGAGCAGCACCTTGCGCTGGATGGCGTCCTCAACCGCCTGGCTGGCCAGACGGGCGCCTCCGGAAGCAGCCACCGCGGCCTCGAGCGTGTTGTACGCCGACCGGGCGTCCCCGCCGGCGAAGATGGCGATCTGCTGGAGCAGCGAGTCCTCCGCCTCGATGCCGAGGTCGCCGAGGCCGCGTTCGCGGTCCTCGAGGGCACGCCGAAGCAGGCCGGCAATCTCCCGAGCGCTCAGCGCCCCGAGCGCATACACTTTTGAGCGCGACAGCAGCGCCGAGATCACTTCGAACGACGGGTTCTCCGTGGTGGCTCCGATCAGCGTGATGTCGCCCCTCTCCACGTAGGGCAGAAACGCGTCCTGCTGCGCCTTGTTGAAACGGTGGATCTCATCCACAAACACCAGCGTGCGGCGGCCCAAACGCCGGCTTCGCTCGGCGTCTACCATCACCGCCTTCACCTCTTTGATCCCACTCAGGACCGCGCTGAAGGAAACGAAATCGGAGTGACTCACACGCGCGATCAGGCGCGCCAGAGTCGTCTTGCCGACGCCCGGCGGTCCCCACAGGATGATGGACCCCATATCGCCGCGCTCGATTTGCGCGCGCAGCGGCTTGCCGGGGCCGAGGATATGCTCCTGCCCGACGAACTCTTCCCACTTGTCGGGCCGCATACGGTCCGCCAGGGGCCGGGTTTTGTCCGGCTGGGCGTCGCTCGCATTGGGTGGCGCAGCGTCGAACAGACTCATCGGACAGCCCTCTGCCGGCGCGTTTCGTAAAGCAGGATTCCGGCGGCCATCGCCGCGTTCAGCGATTCGACTCCGGAAACCGGGATGCGGAGCGCCCGAGCGCCTTCACCGAGTGCCGCTGTCACCCCCCGGCCCTCGCTGCCGATGGCGAATGCGCAGGGACGGGTCAGGTCGGCGTCGGCCGGGGCTATTCCTTCGGCCGGCATGGCCGCGAACAGCGCGACGCCGCGGTCCTCCAGCAAAGCCTTCGCCTCGCGCGCGTCGAGTCCAGTCACGAGCGGAACGCGGAACACCGATCCGGCTGAGGCACGTATGGCCTTGGGGTTGTCCGCGCTGACGGTCCCCTTCAAGAACATCAGTCCCGTGGCCCCGAATGCCTCGGCGGCGCGAATCACCGCGCCCGCGTTGCCCGGGTCCTGAATGCCGTCCAGAACGACAATCAGCGGCCGGCCGCAAAAGAGGCGATCGGTTTCCCACGGCCGGGGACGCACCAGAGCCATGACGCCCTGCGCCGCCTCGGTCCCGGATAGTTCCTGGAACACGGCGTCCCGCAGCACGATGCGCCTCACGCCCGCGAGTCCTTTTGTGAGCTTGTCCACCTGCGGCAGCGCGCTTTGCGAGGCGACCACCGCCCCGATCTCACATCCGCTCCGCAGCGCCTCTTCGAGCAGATGGTAGGTTTCGGCGATCGCGAACCCTTCACGCGTGCGGGCGCCCCGGGCGATGGCCTTACGAATATCCTTGAGAAGCGGGTTTGACGCGCTGGTGACCTCTTCGGGTCTGCTCACGGCGGGCCCTCCGGCCGGCACCTCTCATCGTAAACTGTTATCGGTGTAGCACGGAACGGGTGCGTACCGTATGAAACGTCTTGCCCGCATCGCGTTGCTATTGGCGCTGGCGGGGCTTCTCGCCCTCGTCGCGCGCACGGCGGTGCGGATCGCCCGTCAATCGGCCCGCGATGAGGCTCGCCAGGCGGATGTCATTGTCATCCTCGGAGCCGCCGAATACCGCGGTAGACCGTCGCCCGTTCTGAAAAGCCGGCTCGATCACGGCCTGGAGCTGTACCGGGAAAAGAAAGCGCCGTTGATCCTCACCATGGGTGGAGCCGGCGGCGATCCCGTTTTCACCGAGGGAGAGGTCGGCCGCGACTACCTGATTCGCCACGGCGTTCCATCGGAGGCCATACTGGTCGAAGCCGAAGGCGAGAGCACCATGCACTCGACCGCGGCCGCGGCCGAAATCATGCGCCGGATGGGGTTGCGGTCCTGCATTGTGGTCAGCGACGGCTACCACATCTACCGTGCCAAGAAGATGCTGGAGGCGCAGGGTTTCCAGGTGTTCGGGTCGCCGCGGCCGGAAGGCCGGATGAGTGCGCCCCACCACTGGTGGCTTTATCTCCGGCAGTCGGTCGGATACCTGCTCTGGCGCTGCGGGGTCAAGATTTAGGGCCGGGCCGGCTTGGGTCGCCCTCAGAGTTTGAGCAGCGCACGCAGCCTTTTCGTCTGCACCCGGCTCACCGGGATCTCGGTCTGCTTCTTGTCGTCCATCCGCAGCATGTAGCTGGACTTGAACCACGGGATCACTTCTTTGATGCGGTTGATGTTCACCAGATAGGAACGGTGGACACGCCAGAAAGTATCCGGGTCCAGGCTGGATTGCAGTTCCTCGATGGTGCGGTAATTCGACTGTCCTTCCAGCCCCGAGGCGACAATGGTGATCAACCCGTCATTGATCGTGGCATAGACCAGATCGTTGGAATCGACGATGAAGTTGCGGTTTGCGGTCCTTATCAGCAGCTTCGTCCTCTGCGGAAGCCCGCGCGGCGCCGGCGGCGGCTCCGCAGGCTGTGCTTTGGCCCGCTCCACCACGGAGCGGCGTGCGCGGTCCACCGAGAGGCCCAGCCTCTCCTTCTCGACGGGCTTCAGGAGATAGTCCAGGGCCTCCAGCCGGAATGCCTCGATCGCGTACTGGTCGTAAGCAGTGGCGAGGACGAAGTAGGGTAGCGGGATGTTCTTTTCTTTCAACCCGCGGATGACCGCCAAGCCGTCCATTCCCGGCATTTGAACGTCCAGGAAAACGACGTCCGGCTCCAGGTCTTCGATCATCTTCACCGCCTGAATGCCGTTCCGGGCAGTGCCTATGATCTCGATATCGGGGTATTCTTTAAGCAGGTAGGCGAGTTCGTCTGAGGCGAGTTGCTCGTCATCGACTATCAGCGTGGTAATGGTTGCAACCGCGCGGTCTGACATCAGCCCCTATCTTATCGCCACTGGAAGGGCGTTCGGCGCTTGGTGCGGGCGGGCTCCCGGCGGTGGCGCATGGGCCGGGCGCCTGCAGTTGCGGAGGGGCTTTCAGGGGCTTTCCGCTACGCTGCGCTCCGAAATCGGTGATACGATAAACTTTCGGATTTTTGCGCCATTCTAAGGAGAACCGCCGTTGGCCGGACAAGATAATGTTCAGATCGCGCCGCCCCAGGGCAAGCTGGGAGTCCTGACGCCCGGAATCGGCGCCGTAACTACTACGTTCATTGCGGGGGTTGAGGCAATCCGGCGCGCACTCGGGCGCCCAATCGGCTCTCTCACCCAAATGGCGACTATCCGGCTCGGGAAGCGAACCGAGGGGCGCACTCCTAAGATCAGCGACTTCGTTCCCTTGGCCTCCCTGGACGACCTCGTCTTCGGCGGCTGGGACATCTTCGAGGACAACGCGTACGAGGCGGCGGTGAACGCCGGCGTGCTCGAAAAGTCGCTCCTCCATCAACTGAAAGGGCCGCTGTCGTCCATCAAGCCGATGAAGGCGGTGTTTTTTCCAGAGTACGTGAAACGGCTGCACGGTCCGAATGTGAAGCACGGCAGCTCGAAGATGGAGCTGGCCGAAGCCGTCATCGACGACATCGAACAGTTCCGGAAGACGAGCGGCGCGTCCCGGCTCGTCATGGTCTGGTGCGGTTCCACTGAGGTCTACCACACGGCGGCGGCCGTTCACCAGAGCCTCGAGGATTTCGAGTGCGGCCTCGCGAAGAGCGACCCGGAGATCTCGGCCAGCCAGATTTACGCATATGCCGCACTGAAGTCCGGTGTGCCGCACGCAAACGGCGCTCCGCATCTCACCACGGACTGCCCGGCACTGCTCGAACTGGCTCGCGAGCGGCAGGTCCCCGTCGGCGGCAAGGACTTCAAGACCGGCCAGACGTTCATGAAGACTCTCGTCGCGCCCGGCCTGAAAGCCCGGATGCTTGGCGTTGCGGGATGGTTCTCGACCAACATCCTCGGCAACCGGGACGGCGAGGTCCTGGATGACCCCGGCTCTTTCAAGTCCAAGGAGGAAAGCAAGCTCTCGGTCCTCCAGCACATTCTGCAGCCGGAACTCTACCCGGAGTTGTACAAGGACCTCTATCACGCGGTGCGGATAAATTACTACCCGCCGCGCGGTGACGCGAAGGAAGGCTGGGACAATATCGACATCTTCGGGTGGCTTGGATACCCGATGCAAATCAAGATCGATTTCCTGTGCCGCGACTCCATTCTGGCGGCTCCGATCGTCCTCGATCTGATCCTGTTCCTCGATCTCGCACAGCGCGCCGGCATGAAGGGCATTCAAGAGTGGCTGTCGTTTTATTTCAAAGCGCCCATGCATGCACCGGGCCTGTACCCGGAGCATGATATTTTCATTCAACTCATGAAGCTGAAGAACACGCTGCGATGGATGCGCGGCGAAGACCTGATCACGCATCTCGGTTTGGAGTACTACGACTAGCCTTCTGCAATGAATAACGGACAGCGGGGAACCGAAGCCCCCCGAAAAGTTCTCGTGATTGGCGGCACGCTGTTTATCGGGCGCGCGTTGGTGGCTGACCTTTTGAAGGCCGGGCACGAGGTCTGGGTGCTGCATCGCAGGCTGTCGCACGATCTCGGTAAACGTGTGAACAGCATCACCGCGGACCGCAACGACCCCGAGGAGATGCGCCGCGTCCTCAGCGGCGCGAAGTTCGACGTCGTCTTCGATAATGTATACGACTGGGAGCGCGGCACCACTGCGGCGCAGGTTGAAGCGGCGGCTCGTGCGTGCGACAACCACCTGCAGCGCTACATTTTCATGTCCAGCGTCGCGGCTTACGGCGACGGACTGAACCACCATGAGGGCGACGCGCTGGCGCCGGACGACCACCCCGACCCCTACGTCCGCAACAAGGCGATGACCGAGCGCGCGCTGTTCCGCCTTCACCAGCGGAACGGGTTCCCCGTGGTCACCATCCGCCCGCCGTTCATCTACGGTCCCGGCAACCCCTTCTACCGGGAGGCGTTCTTCTGGGACCGGATGCGCGATGGCCGGCCGATCATCCTCCCCGGCGACGGGCGTCGCCTGATGCAGTTCGTTTACATCAAGGATCTTGTGACCGCCGGCATGCGCATCATGGACGAACCCAACGCCGTCGGCCACGCCTTCAACATCGCGAATTCCCGCGCCGTGACCCAAGCCGATGCCGTCCAGTTTTTTGCGGAGGCCGCTGGAAAGAAGCCGCTCATTGTCCGAGCGCCGCGCGAGCGCATCCACCAGATGGGCGGGCATGCCATGGGCCCCAATCTGTACTTCGGTTTCTACTTCGATGTCCCACCGATCACGCAGATCGTCACAAAAGCGCAGCGCGTTCTGCACTTCAAGGCCATGGATCTTCTGACCGGACTGAAGGAGACCTACCGCTGGTACCTGCGGCATCACCTCAAACGTGAGGTGGATTACTCGTTCGAAGACCGCGTTTTGAACAGTTTGCAGGCTCACGCCAGCGCCGCGGCACACTAGCCTGGGATGTCACGGCCGTGCTCCCCTCATGGGGGGGATCACCCGGAGCGGTTACCCGCACGCAAACATCAGTAGCCCTGTACGGTTGATCCACGTAAAACTCACTGCCTGGCTCTCTATTCACGCAGATCCAAAAAGGAAGACTGCCTGTGGAAATCCATATCGAATGGTTTGACTCCTGGCGCAAATCGGCGCACCATGGTCTACTTAGGTTGGATCGCGTGCGCAAATGAGGGAGGCTGTGGCAGATCAGAGGTCGAACGGTAGCGGCTGGGCTTTTCCGCAAGAGGGGGGGACTCCGTCTACGATCCTCCTGGTCGAAGATGATGCCGACGTGCGCAAGGTCATCAGGCAGATGCTGGAGGCGCAGGGTTACCGGGTTCTGGAGGCAGACGGGGCGCCCGAGGCTCTGCACTTGGCGGAGAATTTCCCGGATCAGATCGACCTGGTGATCACCGATGTCGTGATGCCGAGGTCCAACTGCAACCGTTTCGTCTGCCGCCTCAGGGTAGGCCGCCCCGGACTGAAGGTGATTTACATCTCCGGGCACGCGGAAGACATCGTCCGAGGGCATGGAGTGAAGTGCTCCAGCCGCGATTTCATCCAGAAGCCTTTTACCAGCGCCCACCTGACTCGCAGAGTCCGGGAGGCGCTCGGCGTCCCGATGGCGCCCCTCCGCGCCTGACCGGCCCACTGTTCCACCAAAGGGTTCGGGCACTGAGAAATCGGGCCGGGCCTATCTTGGCTGCCGCTTTCCGCTCTGTTTTGCATCTACTGCGGTAGACTCTTTACGGTATGTCCCGGGTTGGCGTTCTCCTGTTCAGCACGGTTCTGGCGCTCTTTCCCCTGGCTTCGGCCGCGGAGGACGCATGGACCGGAATGGACCGCGTGGTGGCGGTCGGCGATCTGCACGGCGACTACGAGCAGACCATCGCTGTCCTGCGTTCGGCCGGGCTCATCGACGACAACCTGAACTGGGCGGGCGGGCAGACCTGCCTCGTCCAGAACGGTGACGTGGTAGACCGGGGACCGGCGCCCCGTAAGATCATGGACCTGCTCATGAAGCTGGAGTCCCAGGCGAAGGAGCAGGGCGGCTACGTGCACTGCCTGATCGGCAACCATGAGGCCATGAACCTCCAGGGCGATTTTCGCTACGTTTCCCCCGAAGCGTTCGCGGAATTCTCAAAACCTGACAAGCCGTCGCCTTCGGACTTAGGCCACCCGCCGGGTTACACCGAGTATAAGCGCCAGCTCTCGCCCGATGGCACCTACGGGCGCTGGATCCGAAAACACAACGTCGCCATCCGTATTGGCGACACGATCTTCGTGCACGGCGGCATCGGACCGAAGTTCGTGAAGTACAGCCTGCGGGAACTGAATGACCGGGCGCGTGAAGAGCTCTCCCATCTCCCTGCCCGCCAGGACGGAGTCCTGTGGGATCCCGAGGGGCCGTTGTGGTATCGGGGCATGGCGCGCGGCAACGAGGAGATCCTGAGGCCCGTCGTGCTTGCCGTCCTTAACGGCTCCCACGCGGCCCGGATCGTCATCGGCCACACCTTCACCGACGGCGCCGTCACACCGAACTTCGGCGGCAAAATCATCATGATCGACATCGGCCTGGCGCGGCTCTATGACCAGTTCACCCGCCTGGCGTGCCTGGTGATCGAGCATGGGAAGCCTTATGCCCTTCACCGGGGCACCCGCCTGGAACTCCCCGCCGACGATGGCCCGGACCTGCTTCGGTACTTGAAGGAGGCGGCGCGGCTCGACCCGCAGCCCTCAGCGCTTCTCGCCCGGATCCAGACGCTCGAGAAGCGCCTGACAGCCGGCACCACTGCCCCGCCCTCCGCCACCGCCGACCGGCCGTAACGGCGCCTGCCTCGCCTCACCCTGCTTGCCCGCCGCCAGCGTCTGAATTCATCGGGGTGAATATCACCCTCATGTCAGGCTGATTCTCGCCAAACTGGGTGGCCAGATCGTGCGTTCGCACGGCATATAATTGTGGGCTTCCCGTATGAAACCGATTCACGCAATGCTGCTCGCGCTCCTCTCGGTTGTCCCCGCCAGACCGAGAGCGCTGCTGCGCATTACGCGAGCGTGAGAGAAGAAGTGGCAAGCCTCATGCCGTCTGAAACAAATCGTTGCCGATTTGTGATAATGCGGGTGCTGGCAGGAGAATTGTCCTATGCCTGACGACGAGGTGTATGAGCTCTATATAGATGCGCTGACCCCAGCGACCATTTCGATGGCGCGTCTGGCCGCGTACATGGCCGGCTTCGCCGAACTCCTCGGACATCAGGAGCACGTCCATTTTGGGGCGGTGAAGCCGGGGAGCCTCGCCTTGCTTTCGCGGGTGGAGCCAATCGCGCAGAACAAGGTGCGCCGCCGAATCGAGGAAGTCCGGTACGCGAACGGGCCGAAGGCAGCGATGAGGGCGTACCAGTCGCTCGACAACCTGCTGGCAGAGGACAATGCAGTCGGCCGCATCGTTCACCGCTCCGCGAAAGTCATCGAGTTTCCGGGTCGCACTCGCGCAGTGGAACGAAGCACGGGGCCGGTCCAACAGATCAGCACGCTTGACGGCGAGGTCATCCAGATAGGCGGTCGCGACGAAACCATCAACGTTCACCTGAACACGGGCAATGACTTCGTGCCTTGCATCACTACCAAAGCGATCGCGAGGCGGCTTGCGCACCACCTGTTTGGACCACCTGTTCGGTTGCGCGGCGTTGGCATGTGGTCCCGGTCCGAGTCTGGCAGATGGTCACTGCGCACCTTCACGATTAGCGACTTCGAGGTACTGGATCCGACTCCGCTTCCGCAGCTCTTTCAGAACCTCCGGGTGAAGCTCACGCCCGGCGCTCGCGATCGACCAAATCCCGTTGCCTTCTTGCGCGAACTGCGGGAGGAACGGTGATGGTTGCGTTCGACAGCTCCATCCTCTCCGTACTCTTGTTCCCTGATGCTGAGGTCAACGACGGAAAGGGCGCGAAGCCGGTTCAGCAGGCACGAGAGCGCGTCAACGCTCTGCTCCAAGAGATCGCCGACGCCGGGGAACAGGTTCTGGTCCCATCTCCTGTGCTCGCCGAGGTTCTCGCTACGCCCGGGTGCGATATCGATGAGGTTCTGAGCACGCTGCGGGGATCGGCATTTATCCGGATCGGTGATTTCGATCAGCGAGCAGCGGTCGAGCTTGCTCTCCGGCTTCGGGCTGCTATGACTACTGGTGATATTCGGGAGGGTGTGGAGACAACGAAAGCAAAGATGAAGTTCGACCGGCAGATAGTGGCAATAGCACTTACGAATGGAGTGCGCGTGCTGTACTCCGATGGTGACGGCGTGAAGAAGTCCGGAGAACGCTCGGGCCTGAAGGTCCAACGCACTGCAGAACTGCCGATTCCTGCCATCCAGCAGGACTTGTTTGAAGGCCAGCCTGCCCAAGTCGAGCCCGCCGATTTCCCTGAGGCACCAGCCGCTGCCGACGCCTCGGAAGAGTCGAACGCCGAACCGCTTCCTCCAGACCCGATCACGGATTAGACGGGACCGTCGGACAAGGTGCGCACGTCGATGCTCGCGACTCGACGACGTGCCGCCCTTACCGGCTCAGCTTCAGTACCCAGGCCGGCTGGTGAAGCAATTCCTCGGGAAGGTCGGGCAACCCGATGGATAAGCCGTCCTTCGCAGCCTTGAACTTCAACGGCGAGGTGGATCCGAGCAGAGTCACCGACTTCACGCCGCTGACATCCTTGACGTGGAAGCTGCGGCCCGGCCAGCGCGGCAGGATCGCGAACACGTCGTTGCTCTTCAGGGTGAAGAACGCCTCGATGGCCGCCTTGCCCGGCTCAGGCTTGGCGGTCAACTTCGTCACATCGTAAACCGTCTCGAATTCCTGGTTGTAGCTGGTCTTGGGTTGTTCGCCGGCGCCCCATTGCCGCGTGGCTTTCCAGGGCTTCGTGCTGTAAATCGCGTCGCCGTTGACCTTGAGCCAGTCGCCGATCTCGAGGAGCCGCTCCTCCATCACTGCCGGGATGGCGCCATCGGCATTCGGTCCGATGTCGAGCAGCAGGTTGCCGCCACGGCTGACCAGGTCCACGAGCATGATGACGAGCTCGCGGCCCGTGTGATAGTGCTCTATGCGCTCCGCACGGTTGTAGCCGTAGCTGAAGCCCATCCCGCGGCTCTCTTCCCAGGGATGATCCATGCCGCTCATGCCCGGCGTGTATTCGGTGGTCCAGTATCCGCCGTGCTTGTGGCGGGTATCCTTCCCCCACCGGTCATTGATCACCACGTCGTCCTTCACCGGGGACTCGTTGAAGAGCCACGCGAGCAGTTCGGGGCTGTGCCAATCGCTCGAAGGCATGTCCCACTCGCCGTCGCTAAAAATGATCGCCGGCTTGTAGCGCGTCACCAGGTCCTTGAACTGCGGGAACATGTGCTCCCTCACGTAGCGCGGCTTGTCGGAGAGGTAGAGCGGGTTGTACCACTCGTAGAGCGAATAGTAGTAGCCCATCTTCAGGCCCTTCCTCCGAACCGCCTCGGTCAGCTCACCCAAGATGTCGCGCCTGGGCCCGGTCTCGACTGCGTTCCACGGGCGGCCCCACGCGGCCGATGCCTCCTTGCTAGGCCACAACGCGAACCCTTCGTGGTGCTTCGATGTGAGCGCGACATACTTCGCTCCCGAGCGCGCAAAGATATCGGCCCAGTGGTCGGGGTCGAACAGCTCAGCCCGGAATTGCGCCGCGAAGTTCTGATACGGGAAGTCAGCGCCGTACAGCTTCTGATGGAAGGCCCAGGTGCCGGTCTGGATGGGGTTCGCCTGAGAGTTGTCCCGGCCGTTAGTCAGCGCGTTCCAATACCACTCGGCATAGGCCAGCTTCCCCGGAATCACGGGAGCGTAGGCCGGCACCGAGTACGTGCCCCAGTGAATGAAAATGCCGAACTTTGCATCGGTGAACCAGGCGGGCGTGGGCCGCTTGTCGATGGAGTCCCACGTGGGCTGGTAGGTCTGAGCGGCAAGGCCGCCCAACATGACGAAAAGGAGGGGTAGTGATTTCATGGGTGCCTCAGCCAATCCACCACGATACGACATGTCGGACTGGTGGTCCCGGGTACAGAGGAGGCGCGGCCCGGTGGCACGCAGGACTGGAGGGTTCGTTTTCCGGCGCTCCGGGCACTACCCGACTCACCTGCCTTCGCGGGCGGCTTCCGGCTGGTGTTGATCTTCGCGGCTTCGTTCTTCGGGCCGTGACCCGGCCCGGCATTGGTTGGCCATTCAGGTGGGAACGCCGAGGCGAGGCAGCACCCAGCGCATCAAGATCACGTAAATCGCTAAGAACACGAGGACGGGCACGAAAGCCTGCATAAGCTCACCAGCCAAGATGCAGTCTACCATCCCCGGGTGACAGCCTTCTCGCATCTCGTTGGCCAGCCCCGGGGTTGACAGCGCGTCCTTCATGGTGATACTCAGGTTCGCGGCGGCCCGAGTTGCCGTGCGCACACGGGCGCCTGTCTCGAGAAAGGACGTGAGCTGATGAACGAGCCGATGGACATAGGCCGGCGCGACTTCCTCAAAGCCGGCGCGGGACTCGTGTCCGCGTGCGCGGCGCTGCCCGCGGCCGCTGCCGCAGCCGAGCAATACACGGTAAAGTTTTACCCGTTCCTGAAACATCCCGATTCGGATACCTGCTGGTCCCTCTCGGTAGGGCCCGACGGCCGAATTTACGCCGCGGCCTGCGCCGAGGGCGTGCCCGGCGGGGTGGTGAAGCCGGTCCGCTACAACGAAGAGAAGGACGATCTGGACTACCTCTTCGACATGGACAAGATGGTGGACGACCCGGGCGATTCGGGCCGCGCCACCCAGTGCAAGATTCACTACAGCTTCGTGCCGTCGATGGCGGACGGCATCGAGTATATGGCGACGCACCTCTCCGGCCCGCCAATCGATCGGCCCCTGTATTCGCCCTGGTATTCCTGGCACGACAAGGAACGGCTCTTTCGCGGAAGCGCCCTGCTCGCGTATGACACGAAGAAGAGCCAGGTGCTCTGGTGGGATACTCTCATTCCCAAGGAAGGCTGCCGCTGCCTGCTGCACGATGAAGACCGCCGCCTGCTCTACGCGCTGAGCTACCCGCGCGACCACTTCTTCATCTATGACCTGAAGACCCGCAAGCGGCGCGACATCGGCCGCATCGGGTCCGTAAACGGGCAGGCGCTCTTCCTCGACAAGAAGCACCGAGTCTGGACGACGAACGACTACGGCCACCTCATCCGCTACACGCCGGAGACGGACCGCCTCGAGGTCTCGCCCGAGCCGCTGCCTTACGACCGCACTTACCAGACCGGGTGGCACAGCGTGTTCTACGATGTGGCGCCCTCGCCCGACGGCGAATGCGTGTACGCGGTGCCGTGGAACCTCAGCCCGTTCATGATGCGCATCTGGCCGAACGAGGGTGAGTGGCCGCGAGTAGAGAAACTGCCGCTCACCACCCAGGAGCACGACCCAAAGTTCCCGCTCGACTTCTTCACCGATCATTGCGGCGGGCTCACGTTCGGTGGTGACGGCAAGCTCTACTACGTCGCCTCGCGCTGGCGCGATCCGAAGTACAACCCCAAAACATGCAAGGAGCACGAAGGCGTGGTCTGGAGGATGGATACGGTCACTCTCAAGCGCGACGAGGTGGCAATCATCGAGCACCCGCACGGCTCGGCGCAATATGTCTCGCGCGGCGCCGTGGACCACAATGGCGACCTCTTCTTCGGGCACGTCGGTTCGCACCCTTGCGGCATATTCAAAGTCAGCGTGCCCGCTTCGCGCAGAAAGAAAAACGCCCATCTGCCGCTGAGGATGTGGGGATAAGGAGAGACCACCATGACACAGAAGAAACGGCCCGACAGAAACTCGCCCGAGTGGATGAACTATCCCGGCGAAGTACTGCGGAACTCCTTCACACGGGAGGGCATGATGGTCGCCTTTCCGACGTGTTTCCCCGGCGCAACCATACCGATCGTTCACGACGAGAGCCACATCACCGCGCTCGACATCACTCCCGGCGGCATCGTCCATGGCGGCACGAGCGGCCGGCAGACGCACCTCTTCGCAGCCAACTTCCACGGCCATAGCGGGATGGTGTTCGATCTCGGCACGCCGCAAGGCGCGACAAGCTGTGTGGCGGTCTGCTGCGGAACAAACCGCTTCCTTGCATTTGTGAACGGCCCGCGCGGAGGCCGCGCCGTCGCTTCAAAACTGCAGACCATCGACTCCGACCTCATCCAGGAGTGGGGCATCGAAGTCCCCGTCCTTGACGACGTAGGCGAGTGCGTGGCCGGCGAGCCGGTGGTACACGCGGTTGCGGATGCCTCGCGCCAGTTCGTCATTGGCGTCACGAAGAACCACCTCTTCACCACCGAAATCGAATCGCCGAAAACCCGAGTTGTGGGAGAGGTGTCCGGCTCCGGGCGGATTGCGGTTGCCTCCAGCGGAGCGGTGTTCGGATCGGATGGCGGCGGCCGGGTGTGGCGCTTCGATCCGAAGTCCGGCTCGCTCGAGCGCGGCGCAGTTGCGTTGCCTCGAGGCGATTGGAACGGCCCGATGTTCTGGGCTAAAGACGGCCGCGCGGGCCTCCTTTATACAGCCGATGCAAGCGGCCGGTTCTTCGCGTTCGATGAGAAACGCGGCTTCAGCGCGCCTCTCGGCAGCCTGCCTCTTGCACCCGCCGGCCCCATGGCGGTCACGTTCGATGGCAGAGTGTTCGGATTCTGCGGCGACGAGATGGCCAACATGTTCTGCTATGACCCGGCGCGCCGCGAGGTCTCGAACCTCGGTGTGGCAGTTTCAGTGATCGAGCGCCGGCGGTACGGCTACGTCTTCGGCGACGCCGTTACGGGGCGCGACGGCGAGATCTTTTTCGGCGAGGACGATAACGGCGGGCACCTCTGGCTATATTTCCCGCGCATCGTGCCCGCGCAAGTCTGATCGAACTGCGGTTGAGACGCGCACCCCCGACACCTTCTCATGGGCGTCGGGGGTGCGTCCGGATTGCTGCTTCTTCTTTGCCGAAAACTCCTGCCCGCCCTGCCAAACCTTGAACGATGCGACCTTGCCCGAAGCGTCTTTCTCGAAAATAATCTTCACCGGGCCTTCGATGATGAAGTACTCGAGGTCGGAGACCGGCAGCAGTTCGAGTTCCTGTTGCTCGCCCACGCGCACCACCAGCCGGTTTTCCCGCCTCACGACATTGAGGATCGGCGCCCCGGGTCCGATCTCATAGGTGCCCTCGCACGCCTCGAGCGCCTTGAGATCCACCTGCGAGCCCGGCTTCGGCGCGCGCAACACGACGGCTTTCGAGCGCACCTCCGGATTGCCCGCAAACACCAGGTCGTCGCGCACCTGCCAGCGGTGGTCGAACCATCCGCCCGCGACCCACATATCGCCCGCGGCAACCCGCTCCTTGCCCGCCGGCATGTGGGTGTCTTCCACCGTAAAATCGAACTCCGACGACTGTGCGCGCTCCGGCGTCCAGAAGTACATGCCTCCCGGGGACGTCGCGGCAACCAGCAGCACATACCGCTCACGGTTGAGAGGATTCGGGAGAACCGCCTGCACGCGCGCATCGGACGCGGCGAACGGCCGCCCACCGACGGTCACATGATCCGGCGCGATCTCCACGGGCAGCTTCGATCCGAAGCGCCGCGTCACCGCGTTCGCGTCCGCGCCGCCGATGAGGACGAGCGAGTACCGCGCTGCATCCGCATCGGAGAGTTCCGTGTCCAGGAAAACCCGGGCAGGTTGTCGCTGCCACTGCTTCCAGAACTTCACGAGACCCTCGGCCTTCACGCGACAGATCTCTTTCATCGCAGGGTCTGTGCTGGCGGTGCCGGTGACGATGGCGAAGGGCGTGTTGAACACATCGCCGATCGGCCCGGCGATCTTCGAGGTCTTCTCGACGCTCGTTCCTTCGTAACCCGGGGCGCGGAGTTCGATGCGGCCGCCTTCCGGCTTCAAGCTGTGGCTATCGCCGTTCCAGACAATGCTGATCGCGCGCGACGGATCGACAAGCGGAGCGCCCGGCGACAATTCGAGCGCCAGCACGTTTTGTGTATCGACGCGAATCACGTTCGGGCCCGTGATCTCCGCGTCCACCACCGCGAACTCTTTCGGGCTCGTGAACTGCTTTACCTTCAACCAGTACGCCGCGGCGTTCTGCAGTTCCGCTGACCGGATGCGCACCCGGGCCGGGTTCGCAACCCGCCGGTGTTCGAGGAGCCAGTTCACGACATTCGCGAAGACGTTGAGCTCCTCGTGACCGTAGCCGGGAAGCTCGACGTACCGCACGTTGTATCCCCAGCGCTCGAGCAGGCGGACTCCATAGTGCGAATACTCAACATTGACGCTTTTGTCCACGTCACCGTGGTGCACCAGAATCGGCAGATTCAGCAAGCCCTCTGCCATGGACCAGGAGCTGTCCTTCTCGAGCAGGAACCGGTCCAGCGGTTTCAACTTGGCCAGTTCCTCTTCGGGCATCTCTGAGTGATAGTCCGCCCCGCCATAGATGGGGGCGATCGCCGCGAATACGTCCGGGTGGCGCGTGCCGACGTTCCACGTGCCCCACCCGCCCATCGATTCGCCCATCAGATACACTCGCTCTTCGTCGATATTGAACCGCTCTTTCGCGAGCCGGATGACGCGCATCACGTCCTGGTCTCCGAGCCCGCGATAGGAGTTGTTGCCGCGCCCGTGCGGCTCCGCGTAAATGATGCCCTGCCGCCCCGCGTATTCGACATCGGCCATGTTGTAGCGACTGTCCACCGACCACCACTTCACGTAGTCGGGATTGTCCGGGTTGTGTCCGTGCAGCCTGACGACGAGCGGCCACTTCTTCGAGCGGTCGTATCCGCCGGGCAGGTAAGCACGACAGAACTGCGGCGAGCCGTCGATCTCGTCCCGGTACGCGAGGCGGTAGAAACCGTAAGGGCGGATCCGCGCGGGTTTGCCGGCTGCCTCGAGCTGCAGTTCCTCGAACTCCATCAACGGCGAGTGCACGGCCCACCACGGATTGCCGGTCACGCTCAGGTCCTTGCCCAGCCGGTCGCGGACCAGGTCGGCGAGCATCTCTGTGGTGAACCCTTCAGGCTTTCCGGCGTCGGTCTTCTCCGCAGCGGCCACGAGTCGCCGGACTGCAGCCATCGCGTCGCCCTTGTACCAGGGAAGGTGCGCAACGTAGAGCAGCCCTGCCAACGTACGGGTGGAGCATCGGATTTCGTAGGGCCCGTCCGGCCACGTAGCGGCGTCGAGCCGCACCGCTTCCCCGCGCGATGCGCTCTTCTCGGCCAGCGCGCGGCCACCCGCGGCCACGGCCTCCACCTTCACCTGGTCCTGCGCGGCACGCTCCGTGGTCACATCGGTCCTGACCGTAAGGATGTTCGGAGCGTCCTCATAGACCGACGGGCCGATCTCCTGAACTCGCGGCGGAATCGAGCCGCGCTCGAGAACGCGGGCGGAGAACACCCAGGGTCCCGTGCGCTGTTCCACTTTGACGAGCAGCGAGTTGTCGCCGGCCTTCAGGTCCACCTCGACCTTATCCTCGTCGAACACGAGCTGCCTTCGGGTGCGCCTGTCGAGAACTTGCGCTCCGTTCACCCACACGCGAATGCTCTCGTCGCTGCCGAGGCACAGCAAAGCCTTGCCCGCCGCTTCGCGATTGATCGTCGTGAAAGCGTAAGCGAGCACATCGCGTTTGAGCCCCTTGCCGTCCGAGAGGTCGGTGGCGTCGCCCCACGCCGTGACAGGGCGCCATTGGGCCGTCGCGCCACCCGGCAGGCTGTGGGCCATCTTCTCGGCCGGCTTGATGCCGGCCTCGCCGCCGTGGTCCGCCAGCCAGTCCTTGTCGAGGCCGTCTGCGCCGAGCGGAATGTCGCTCAGCACGAGCCAGCGCCGGATGAAGCGCTCGTTGCTGCGGGCCCAGGGCATCCGCATTTCATCCTTCAGCTTCGGGGTTGTCGGCTTCGGCGGTTCCTGTGCCGTGAGCGCTGTAGCCGCAGATGCACACGCGAAGAGCGCGATCAGAAAGGAGCGAGTACGCACGAATCCTCCGTGCCGCCGGGATATGTCCGGCGGCGGGCCTGCGCTAGTCCTACGTTGAATCAGACTGACATGTTCCCTTTGCCGAGCACAAGGCTTGGGAGCACGTTTGGGCGCGGCTGCGCCGCTCGGCGAAAAGGCTCTTCCCCTGCCAGGATCGCCGGGTTGCTCGAAGGGCCGCTTCGCCGGCTGCGGCCCCTATTTCCGTGTGGACTCGCTACTCCTGCCTGAGTGCCTCGAGCGGATCCACCGCGGCCGCCCGAAAAGCCGGCACGACAGCGGCCGTGATTCCCATTGCCAGCAACGTCGCGCAGGCGCCCGCGTATACCCACGGGTCTGTCGCGCTCACGCCGAACAGCAGCGTGCGCAGGATCCGTGTGAGGCCGAGCGCCGCCGCCGTCCCCGCCGCACACCCCGCGGCGACCAGAATCGCGGCCTCGCCGACCACCATCCGCAGCACCCGACTGCGGTCGGCGCCGAGCGCCACCCGAATCCCGATCTCGTGCGTCCGTTGGGCCACCGAGAACGAGAGCAGCCCATAGGTGCCCACCGCGGCCAGGACCAGCGCCAGCGAGGCGAATATCGCAATAAGTTGGGCGGAGAGCCGCTTCGGCGCGATCCGGTCGGAAACGAGCCGCTGCATCTCCGCCACATGCGTCAGCTTCTGATCCCGATCCACCGCCGCAACCGCGCGCTCAATTGCCGGGGCCAGCAACAGCGGGCTCCGGTACATTCTCGGATGCGTGCGCACCGCCAGCGCGATGTGGCCGGGCGGCGACTGAAGGAACGGGAAGTAGAGCTCGATAGGCGCCGCCTTGATCGAGTTCTCGGCGCGCACGTCCCCAACCACCCCGATGATTTCGTGCAGCGGCGCGTCCCCGCCGCCACCGACGTGCTTGCCGACCGGGTCGCCGCCGGCAAAGAAGCGCCGCGCAAACGCGTCGTTCACGACGACAACCTTGGGCGCGCTGGCATCGTCCCGTTCGGTGAACATCCTGCCCCGCCGGGCCGGGATCTGCAGGGCGCGGAAATAGTCGGGATCCACAACCCGGATCCACATCGTCGGGTAATCCTCAAGGCGGGGCGATTGGCCCTCCACCGGCCAGATGCCCACCGTGTTGTCGCCCCCCATCGGCAGGTTCTGCGCGAACGTGGCGGCCTCGACTTCCGGAATCGCGCGCACCCGCTCGACGATTTCCTTCCAGTACGCGATGCACTGTTCCCGAGTGGTGAACTTGCGCGGCGGCGGCGTGACGCGAGCGGTGAGCAGCGTATCGACGCGGAAGCCCGGCGCCACATCGCGGAGGTAGAAGAAAGTCCGCACCAGCAGGGTCGCCCCGATCGCAAGCACGAGCGCCAGCGCCGTCTCCGTCACTACAAGCAGGTTCCATACGCGTCTGCGCCCGCCTCCGGTCCCGGTCCTGCCGCCCTCCTTCAGAGTGGGGAAGACGTCTCCTCGAATGGACGCCAGCGCAGGCGCCAAGCCGAAGATGAGCCCGGTCACCAGAGAGACGGCGATCGTAAAGCCGAGTACGGCGCCATCCACGCGCGTCTGCTCGAGCAACCCCGGCAGCCTCTCGTGCAACAACAGCGGGACCAGGCGCACGCAGCCCATCGCCACCGCCACGCCGCAGGCGCCGCCGAGCAAACCGAGAAGCGCGCGCTCGGTCAGCAATTGACGCAAGAGACGGCCACCGCCAGCGCCGAGCGCCGAGCGCCGTGCGGATGGCGATCTCGCTCCGGCGCGCGCTCGCCCGGGCGAGCAGCAATGTCGCGGTGTTCGCGCAGGCAATCAGCAGCACCAGGCCCACGGCTCCCAGCAGGACCCACAGGCTCAACCGAACATCCCGAACCTGGAAGTCGCGGAGGCGCCACAGCCGTGACTGCCAGCCCAGCGGCCCCGGATCGAGCCGGCTCTCGTACGCGTCAAGTTCCGCCTGCGCCTGCTGAGTGCTGACGCCGGGCTTCAGGCGCGCGTAAATATCGACCGGCAGCCAGTCCCTGGAGTTCAGGCTCTTCGCGATGGGCGTGTAAACATCGGCCGGCCTGCCATCCACGTGAAAGCCCGGCGGCAGCACGCCGATGATCGTGTATGGTCCCCCTCCAGCTTCACCATCGTGCCGAGCACGCGGCGATCACCGTCGAACCGGCTTCTCCAGAAGCCGTTCGCGAGCATCGCGACGCGGGCGCTCCCGGGCTGGTCCTCCTCCGGAAGAAACTCCCGGCCCAGAACCGGCTGCACGCCGAAGGTCTGCACAAAGCTCGCCGTGACGCGCCAGTGCTTCACCGTCTCCCCGGCCCCACCGATTGAGATCGCGGCAGTGCCGGAGGCGGCGGCCGCGATCGATTCGAACGGCCGGCCGTGCTGCTTCCACGTGGCATACGCGCCAAAGCCGGGCTGCGCGCCCGTCACGTTCAGCTTCTTGCTCACCATGACGACGGTGACCAGCCGGTCCGCATCCCGCACCGGCAGGGGGCGGAGCAGGACGGCATAGACGACGCTGAAGATCGCCGAGTTTGCTCCGATACCGAGTGCGAGTGCCAGAAGGGCGACGGCTGTGACGCCGGGATTGCGGAGGAGCATGCGCGCGCCGTAGCGCAGATCACGAATGAAAGTTTCCATGGCGTTCGGTCTATTGGAAACCGGAGTAGCCGCTCAAGTTCCCGATCCAACGCAGCCGGGCGGGGTGACAGGCCGGCAGTGTCCGGCACTTCCGATGACGGGCGAAGGGGGACAGAGCCGCTCGCGTCCGCTCCGCTTCGCTCCGGGGCGGAGTGCTCCCCTTCGCGCGCGGTCCCCCTCGGCGTCCTCGACCGGGCTACAAGTGCGTTGAGAGGCACGCCGAGAAACAACATGCACGAGAACCGGGAGACCTAGATCGCGCCTGCGCAAACAGGCCGGTCCGGGAAGGCGGAAAGCCGCTATCCGGACGTGTACGCGGGGGAGGAGTCGGGAATAGGGCGAATTCTCCGGCGCAACGCGCCGGGGACGGTGCAGCGAATTCGGGCAGCGCGGAGCGTGCGGCTCAGCTATGCTTCTCGATGCCGGATGAGAGGACGAGGCTGAAGTCCGGACCTGGAAAATTCGCCCCCCTATTCCTTCCCCAGTTCAGGCTGCCCCGTTTTGCCGACCGCTCCCAATGGCCGCCGCACGATCCCGGCGGGGCGAACCTGTCGCTGCCAGTTGAAGGAGCCTTCGGCCAACCAGGAGGAACCATATCGGGTAAAAGGGTCCGGCAATTGCCATGAGGACAACTCCGGCGACCGGCAGGAAAAGCCCGAACACGATGTGGGCCAGATCGAGCCCATGCATCAGGATGCCCAAATAAGCGGTCGTCCTGCCGAAAACGCGACTACGAAGCATAACGACGGATATCAGTACGGCAGCGCTCTGGAGGAGAATTCCACCCACGAGGGCACCGGTCCCGTGCCAAATGTCCGTGGCCAATATCGCCTCACCGGCGGCCTGGACCTGAATTCTCATAGCCTCTGTGGTCGCGGCCGCATACTTTTCACTGAGCGAGACCATCGATAGAGCCGTGGGCGTCGCGAGCACGAGCGTCACTCCCACGAAGGCGAGAGACGTGGAGACCATGGTACTCGCGCGGTCGGTTCGCCTCAGAGCCGCAAACAGGCCGAGAAACAGGAAGTAGTACAGGGGCATCGCGACGATGGTAGGCAGATCGAGGCGCAATAGTCCCAGGATTCGGTTGTTCTGCAGCAGGGTGAAGGCCTCGGCAGCCGTCGCGGGCTGTCCGCCCAGGACTACGAGCTGAACGATAGTCGCGAGGGAGTAGGCGATCAGAATCAGCGCGGCCACTCCACCTGCCCGGCACAAGCCGCTCCAGCCCGAGTCGACGGACCGGCCACCGGCATCTCTGTCTTGCTCATCTTGCACGATCAACCTTCCTCCTGGCCACGCTGGCGTCGTCGCGCTTGAATGTGATCACCCAGAATACCGGAGCCGTTCGAGGGCACGCTCCCGCTTGTGTGCGAGGATTGCGGCTGAATTCCAACGAGCACGCGCCATTACTCAATCCAACGTAGGCGGACCTGGGGGTCTGCCCCACGAATAACAGAACCGGCAGCCTCGTCTGAGACGGCTTCGCTCGGGGACCGGGGGCTGAAGCCGCCGGCTGCACCCTGAAGAGGTGCGCGCTCATCCAATACTCGGTCCCATGACTCCAGCACTCGGTCCCTTGACTCCGTTGGGGCGTCCGGAACATGGGCGGCATCGTCTGTTTCGTGGCTGGTGGATCGTCGTCGTAGCCATCGTCGGACAGACCTTCAGTTTGCCGACGATGCTCGTGTATACGTTCGGCGTTTTCGCAAAGCCGCTCGCGGCGGAGTTCAAATCAAGCCGTGGCTCCATTGCGCTTGCGGTTTCGCTGCTGGACCTGATGGTGACATTCACGGCGCCAGGGGCGGGGCGCCTCGTGGATCGCTATGGTGCGCGCGGCGTCATCGTTTCCTCGCTTCTCGCGCTGGTGGCGTGCCTTGCGGGCCTCTCCTTTCTGCAGCCTCCGGTGTGGCATTTCTACGCGTTGTATGTGCTGGCCGGACTGCTGGCCGTGGCCTCCGCGCCGGTGACGTATGGGCGCGTGATGGCGAACTGGTTCGACCGCAAGCGCGGTCTCGCGCTCGGCCTCGCGAGCACGGGTGTCGGACTGGGTGCGTTCATCACCCCGTCACTGGCGCAGTTTCTGATCGGCAAAGCCGGGTGGCGCGGGGCGTATATGGGTCTGGCAGCAGCGCCACTGTTGATTGCAGTGCCGGTGGTCGGGATTTTTCTCCGGGGAACCCCGGAAGAGGTTGGCCTTTTGCAGGATGGCGCGACTGCGCCGAGCACACCCGCGCCGCGCGCGGAACCTCCCGCGGGGATGAAGGTATCGGAGGCACTGCGGACTCGCACGTTCTGGCAGTTGTGCGGCATATTCTTCGGCGTGGGCGCCTGCGTGCAGGGAGCGATCGCGCACCTGGCCCCGCTGCTGACCGATCGTGGCGTTTCCGGGCAGTCGGCTGCGCTCGCAGCGTCGCTTTTCGGAGTGGCGTCGATGGCCGGCCGCGTGGGCAACGGCTATCTGGTGGACCGCTTCTTTGCTCCTCGCGTGGCCGCAGCTCTATTTGCGGGAGGGGCCGCCGGCGTGGCCATCCTGTGGAGCGGCGGCACTGGATATGCGGCGTTCCTTGCGGCTGCCCTTCTGGGTTTCGCGATGGGCGCGGAGGCGGATGTCATGCCGTTTCTGGTCAGTCGCTACTTCGGAATGCGCTCGATGGCGGAGTTGTACGGATGTGCGTTCGGCTCCTTCACACTAGGAAACGCGACGGGGCGATACCTCTTCGCCGCGGGTTTCGACGCCACGGGATCCTACGCAACGCCGCTCACCTGTGCCTTTGCCGTGCTGGTGCTTGCGGTCATCGCGACATTCGCGCTCGGGAAATACGACAAACGCCCGGCTGCCCGAAAGACCAGAACTGCGTCCTACGCTCCCTTCAAGGATGATCTCTTCCTTAGCTCGGCGCGATAAACCAACCGCCCTCGATTGCGCACTATGCGGTTCGGAAGCCTCGACGGTCCGACGCTCGATGGTTGCAGCCGTGCCTATTCGTACATACAATAAGGTCATACATGCCCCGCGACGCCGGGTTCGATTGGGACGACGCGAACACGGGGCACATCGCGCGGAACGGCGTCACACCGGAGGAGGTTGAGCAGGCGTTCGCCAACAATCCACTCGTGCTCGCCGCGCAAGAACGCAGTGGAGAAGAACGAGTGCCATGCGCCGGGCTGACCGATGCAGGCCGCCCGTTACAGCTCGTCTATACGATGCGCCGCGGCAGGATTCGCGTCATCACTGCGCACACGGCGAACAGAAAGCTGAGGGAGAAGCTATGAAGGCGAAGAAGGCTAAGCTCGTCGTAGTTGATACGCCGGAATTCCGCTCCGAGGCTGAGGAAGCGGAATGGTGGGACCGGCATCAGGATCTGATCGCGGATCTATTGTTGAAACACGGCCGCCGGGGCGCAGTGCCTACGAAGAACATCTCCGTGCGGCTGCCGGTCACCGACATCGAGCGGGCCCGGAAGCTGGCTGAGAAACGCGGCGTGGGTTACCAGACGGTCATCAAGACGTTGCTCCACGAGGCCCTCAAGAGAGAATCCAAGATCGCCTGAGCGCCAAGAAGAATGGAAAAAGGGGACACACTTGTCTGAGGGGAGGAGGACGCAGGCCACTCGCTCGCTCGTGGCTCGGTGTGCGGCATGGCGGCGCTGCGCTTTCGTTGTATGCGAGGGCTAACCGGCTCCCTCAGACCAGGGGGTCTGCCCCACGAAAGACAGAAACGGCAGCCTCGTCTGAGACGGCTCCGCTCGGGGACCGGCGGCTTAAGCCACCGGCTGCACCCTGAAGAGGCGCGCCACGAATGCTCGGAGCGTCGGGCGGCCGCGCTGTCCCGAAGAGAGCCGACCAGGGGGTCGGCTCACAGACGAGGACGTCTGCCCCCCAAAAGACAAACAGGCAAGCCTGTGGCCGTCATACAGCGAGGAAGTCACAGGCCAGAAGTCAGAACCTTCACCTTTCGGCGATCAGCGAAATGAGAGGGGAGTTCGGCGCCGCTACGGGAGCGTTCGTTGAACCAGACGAGGACGCAAGAGGTGCGCCGCGAAGGCTCGGCGCGTCGGGCGGCCGTCCCGATGTGATACCGTCGATTCCTATGCGGGCACTTCACAGATATGCACGTTCTTCGGCGGTGCTGGCTTTAACGATGCTGGCGCCGTGGTCGCTTCTTCATGCGGCGCCACCCGGGGAAAGGGCCGCGGACGGTCTGCCCCGGAAGGTGATTGTCGGCACATCCATGCAGTCCTTCTGGGGAGAATACCCGGGGCTCGCGAAGCGTCTTCAGGAATTGACCCGGCTCGTTGACCAGATGGCTGACGAGGCCCAGGCGCAGTACGGCCGCGGCCTCGACCTCGCTGTTCTGCCCGAAGAGGCTGTCAATGGCGAAGTGTCCGGCGACATCACGGCCGGCTCCGTCCCGTTTGAAGGCGCCGTGCGGGAGGCGTTCGCGCGAAAGGCGCGGGAACGGCACTGCTACATCGTCGTGCCAATGGCATGGCTCGAGGACAAGCAGAAGAGAATTTGTTCGAACGCGGCCATTCTGGTTGACCGCAACGGTAAGACGGCAGGCATTTACCGCAAGCTGCACCTCGCAGTCCACACCGCCAGCGATTCCCTGGAAGACGGCATGACTCCCGGCAAGGAAGCGCCGGTGTTCGATTGCGATTTCGGCAAGCTCGGCATTCAGATCTGTTTCGACATCGAGTTCGAAGACGGTTGGCGGGAACTGGCGCGCAAGGGCGCGGAGATCATTGCCTGGCCGACGCAATCGCCGCAAACGGCGCGACCGGCGGCACGCGCGCTCGACAACGGTTACTACATCGTATCGAGCACATGGCGGCACAATGCCTCGGTGTTCGAGCCGACGGGAAGAATCGTCGCGCAGGTGAAGGCGCCCCGCACTGTCCTCGCCCAGGAAATCGACCTGAGCTGGGCCATTCTGCCCTGGAGCCCGCAACTGCAGGATGGGAAGGCGTTTCGCGAGAAGTACGGCGACAAGGTGGGCTTCCGCTACTACGAAGAGGAGGACCGGGGCATTTTCTGGTCCAACGATCCCCGCACTTCCATTCGTGAGATGTTTCGCTCGCTCGGACTGAGCACCTCCGAAGAGGAACGGCGGCGCGTTCGCAAGCTGTTCGATAAGGCAGGCGTGCCGAGGTTCTGAGGCCGGGGCGTTGCGGCACGCGCGGCTGCGGCGCCGAAGATTGCCCCGTTAGGGCGGCGCCGCCGGAATTTCCTGTGTGAGTTGCCCGGCCGGGCGGAGCCGTTGGGGAACTGCCCGCCGCCGCTGCGCGCTATCCTGAAGAATCACCCGTTCGCACGAGCACTACCACCATCTATGAACTTCAAAACCATTGCCATCCACGGCGGGCACGAACCCGCGGAGCATCAGGGCGCGGTGATGACGCCCATCTACCAGACCTCGACCTTCGCATTCCGCGGCGTGGGCCAGCCGGGCCCCTTCGACTACTCGCGATCGGGAAATCCCACGCGCAAAGTCCTCGAAACGTGCCTGGCGGCGCTCGAGGGCGGCGCGGCGGGGTTCGCCTTCGGCACCGGGATGGCTGCCGAAGCGACGGTGCTCATGATGTTTCAGGCAGGGGACCGCATCGTCGTGCACAACGACCTTTATGGCGGCACGTACCGCCTGTTTGAAGCGGTGTTCCGGAACAAACAAATCTGCGCCGACTACGTTGACTTGCGCGATGGGGCCGCGCTTCGCCGCGCGCTGGCCGGCGGAGCCAGGGCGGTGTGGATCGAGTCGCCGACCAATCCTCTGATGAACCTGGTCGACCTGTGCGCCGTCGCCGGCACGGCTCACCAGCACGGCGCGCTCGCCATCTGCGACAACACGTTCCTGTCGCCGTACTTCCAGCGGCCTCTGGAGCTCGGCGTTGACATCGTCGTGCATTCGACGACCAAATACATCAACGGCCACTCGGACGTGGTCGGCGGCGCCGTCGTCGTCAAGGATGCCGGACTGGGGGAGCGCATCGGTTTCCTTCAGAACGCGCTCGGGACGTGCGCCGGCCCGCAGGACTGCTTTTTGGTTCTGCGCGGGATCAAGACCCTGGCCGTGCGCATGGAGGAGCACAACCGGAACGCGCTTGCCGTGGCGGCCTGGCTGGAGAAGCATCCGGCAATTGCCGCCGTGCTGCACCCCGGCCTGCCCAGCCATCCGCAGCACGAGCTGGCCCTGCGCCAGATGCGGGGTTTCGGCGGGACGTTTTCGTTTCGCGTGCGCGGCGGGCAGGATGCCGCACTGGCTCTCCTCTCGCGAGTCCGTGTCTTCACATTGGCCGAGTCGCTCGGCGGCGTCGAATCGCTCATCGAACACCCGGTCACGATGACGCACGCATCGGTGCCGCACGATGTGCTGTCGGCAATGGGGATCACCGGGGACCTCGTCCGAATCTCAGTCGGGATCGAGGACGTCAACGACCTGATTGCGGACCTCGACCAGGCACTCGGCGCCTGAGTGAGGAGCGGTCCTCGAAGCCGAAGCAGACGCCGGCTGCGGAACGCGCCCGGCGGCCGCTCCACTCGACCCGATCTGAACCAGCGCGGGCTGACGCTCAGGCCGTACGGCCGCTCCGCCCGACTGCGGCGCCCTCCAGTGGTCAATCTGCGATACCTGGTGTACGCACGAAACGGTACACGAAGGAGCGCACGGCTTCTCGGTCACAAACTCGCGGCGGATGTCCTCGACCGTATAAGTCTCGAGCGGCGTAGCCGGGTAACCACGCTGCTGTGAGCAGTAGTGAACGAACCCCTCCTCGCAGATGTAGAGATAGCGGGCGCCGGCGCGGCAGCGCCACTCATTGGCCCGTCCCTCCACAAGCCGGTCCTGAAACTCGCTGAAACGCGAGTAACTGCGCTTCCCGAGATTCCTGATCGCCGAATAGACCTCGCGCTCGGTGCTGTTCAGCTCGAGCAGTTGCCCGTGCGAATCATGCAGAATGCCGACCGTGGAGGTGAACCCGAGTTCGACGGCGCGGCGAGCGACCGTGAGCGCGTCGGCAGGATCGGCGCCGTCCGCGGCTCCGAGCACCGAATTGATGTTGACGTGGAACTCCGCGAATTGCGAAAGCAACTGCAGCTTGCGGTCGAGCACCTTGAGACTCTTCTTCGAGACCCGGTCCGGCCGGACGTTATCGATGCTGATCTGCAGGTGATCGAGCCCCGCGCGGTTGAGATCCTCGATTCGAGCTGCCGTGAGCAGGTACCCGTTAGTGATCAGTCCCGCAATCACGCGGTGCGCGCGAATCGTACGGATGACGTCATCGAGGCGGGGATGGAGTAAAGGCTCTCCACCGCTGATCGTGATCACGCTGGTGCCGAGCGCGGCCAACCGGCCGATGCGATCGTCGAGCCGCTCCAGCGGAACCGGCGGCGACGCGTGGTCATACTCGCTGCAGTATCCGCACGCCAGGTTGCAGCGGCGCGTCACCACGAGGTGCGCGAGCACCGGGTGAGCCGTCGAGGCGAGCGCCCGGCCGATCATGGCGAGTTCGCGCACACGGCGGGTTACCGCCTTGATACGCCGCCTGAAAGTGATTCCCCTCGCGAGCATCCTCTTGAGTCATTCCACCACGCCGAACGGGAAATCCTCAAGGGTTCGCGCTCGAATGTTCCTTTTTGCGGCTAAATGGGGAAAAACAAAGGGCAAGCAGAACGTTTCGGTCGCGCCTTCCGGCCGGACTGCCGCCCGCCCGTTGAGATGCGAATCGAACCCTCCCAGCCGCGAAAAAACACCTTTGGGGTCAATATCCTGGTCCGAAAACATTCGTCCCGGCTACGCTGGAGACGCACCTGGAGGGGAGATGCGCAGACCCGTCAAATTTTTCGAAAAAGGCATTGCAGCGGCGGCCGGAGCCGGCTGGGCCGTTTTCGAGAAACTCAATCGAATTCGCCCGAATTCTTCGTTCACGCCGAATTGGGCCGACAAGCCGCTCTTGAAGTCCTATGAGAAGGCGAAGCCGCCGCTCGGCTGGCCGCGCGAAACGGACTCCTTGTGCCCGAAGTGCGTTCCGGAGATGCGGAAGCAAATCCTGGACGGGAAGAAGGACTACAAGGATCTGCTGCACGACAAGGCCGGGGAAATCAAGGCACAGATCGTCGAACGCGACGGCCGCATCCTGATGGTGAAGGACTGCCCGATTCACGGCCACTTCGAGGACGTGATGTCCATCGACACCGCCTTCTACCGCCACATCGAGCAGATCTTTCCCGGCCGCGACATGCGCGCCCACAACGATGAGCGGCTCCACAATCACGGCCCGAGCACGATCACGCACGGACGCGGCGCTGTCCTGACCATCGATCTGACGAACCGCTGCAACATGATGTGCGATCCGTGCTTCATGGACGCCAACCAGGTCGGGTTCGTCCACGAGCTGAGCTGGGAAGAAATCAAGACGCTGCTGGACAATGCGATGTCGATCAAGCCGAAGCGTCAGATGTCGGTGCAGTTTTCGGGTGGCGAGCCCACACTGTCGCCCTACTTCATCGATGCGGTCGCCTATGCGCGGAAGGTCGGCTACAACAGCGTCCAGGCGGCGACCAACGGGATCGAATTCGCCAGGAGCGTCGAGTTCTGCAAACGGGCGGCCGAAGCGGGGCTGCGCTACGCGTACCTGCAGTTCGATGGAATCGGCAACGCCGCCAACTCGCACCGCCGTGTGGGCAATTTATTCGATGTAAAGCTGCAGGCGATCGAGAACCTTTACCAGGCAGGCGTGGAGATCGTTCCCGTCACCACCATCGTGAACGGCATCAACAACGAGCAGGTGGGCCGCATCATCAAGTTCGCCCTCGACAACCCGAAGCGCATCTCGTTCTGCTCGTTCCAGCCCGTCTCGTTCACAGGCCGCGACGAGGAGATCACCGATGAGCGCCGCCACGCGCAGCGCTACACGCTCTCGCACCTGGCGCATGACGTCAAGAAGCAGACCGGGCTCGGCGAGCCGGCGCGCGACTGGTTCCCGCTGTCCTTCATGAGCACGTTCTGCGACTGGGCGGACCTGGTCCACGGGCCGCAGGCCGAGTGGGGTCAACTGAGCTGCGGCTGCCACCCCAATTGCGGAACCGGCATCGCGATCATGGTGGACAAGGAAACCCGCGAGGCCGTGCCGATGACCGCCTTCATCAACGCCGGCCGGCTCGCGAAAGACGTCGCCAAGATCAACGACGCCGCGCGCGGCAGGTTCCTTTCTTCGCTGGGAATGGCTCTCGCCATCGCGCGCAACTACAACCCGTTCGCCGCGCCGAAGCACTTCACGCTCTGGGCGATGCTGAAGAAGATGGACAAGAGCTTCGGCGTCACCGGGCGCGACTACGGCAAGGTCTCCGGCGACCGCACGATGGAGGACATCGAACGTCGCCGCCGCGACCGGTGGAACGTGTTTTTCATCGCAGGCATGTGGTTTCAGGACCTGTTCAACTACGATTTCCGCCGTACCGAGCAGTGCATCATCCCGTACGCGACACAGGAAGGTGAGATCTCCTTCTGTGCCTACAACACCGGCGTCGGCTGGCGGCAAATCGTCGAGAAGGTCCACATGACCGCCACGCTCACCAAGTGGTATGAAGAGCACGGCAGGCACGAAATCTTCGCCGGCAACAAGAAGGTGCCGGTCGGGCAGGTCGAGCACACGCTGGTTCTGAAGGACGAGCTGGTGACCCTCGAGGAGCAGCACGACCTCGATGCATGGGCG
>Ga0209777_10001240_pt1 | contig 38100 bp, 53 predicted proteins | sample FrelakmetHBP12HB_FD_187147 | JGI IMG/M metagenome (GOLD analysis project Ga0209777, IMG submission 187147) | Freshwater lake sediment microbial communities from the University of Notre Dame, USA, for methane emissions studies -HBP12 HB (SPAdes)... | ecosystem: Environmental > Aquatic >...
GGTCTTCTGTTCGTGACTACTGACACGACTATATGTGGCAACACCTGTTACTACTACCTCAACATTGTGTTCACCCATGTAATTGTTAATGTCTTCCTCACGGTATTTACGGTGTCCACCAACGGTTTTGACAGATATGAGTTTACCTTCGTTATCCCATATCCTTAATGTCTTCTTGGTTACACCGAGAGTCTCAGATACTTGTTGTATGGATAATAATTTATTCATTTGATTGTTCAAGTATCTTTAGCATCAATTCCTTTGACGAATCCAGAATCTTCTGAAATTCTTCAACAGAAATATCTTCGTCCACATCCAATTCGAAAGGTATTGGATATACATCACCATTCTCAAGTTCGAACTCATGTTTCTCAACACGAACAACTTTCAACGATTGATTTTTTAAATTTTCCATAAGTTTGTTTCTTCTTTTCATATAAATAGTATATTTTTTGTAAAAGTACTCATTTTTCTTTAAAAATCCGTTAATTATTGTTAAATGTTGTGTAATTTTGTGAAATATTATCGTAGCAGTTGATTAACCCTATATCTTAAATACTAAGATATTATGTTTTTTACTTTTTTTAAAATATAATACTATTGGATGAATATCAATAATTTTATTATTTTTTATCCATCCACAATGATTACATATCGGTTTATTATTAGAATTATGCCAAAAATATGATTTAGTTATAATATTTACCATAGGGATAAAATAACCTATAACACTAAAACAATTCTGGCATATTAAATTTCCCTTAGAATATGTATCAGTAATAATTACCCCCATGTTTCCAATAATTCCTTACGACATACTAATGTTTTTTCAACATCTTCCATTTCTTCTTCAACATTTTCTACCGCCTTTTTAGCATTATCATATGTTGATAAATTAAAATCTTTTGAAAATGTAGCATTTTCTAATGCTCTGTGTCTTTCTTCCAATCTTAATTCTAATTCGATACGCTTTCCTTCTAATGCTTTAATCTGTTGTTCAACAGCATTTTTTGCTTTTCTGTAAGCAAGATTTGCAATTGCAATATTATCATCTTCTTCAGATAACTTTACAATCATTTTTTGTTCAAAATTACTTTTTTCTTCCATGTTATTTTTATTTAAATTATTAATTTATTTCCATTTATCAGGAATGACACCATCTATAAATGCTGTCAAATGAAATTTGATGATTATTATCCCAAAAAAGAATACTATCTTCTAATTTTATTGTATTACTAATTGCAATAGTATTATCTGAATTATAATATCCTTTCTTTTTTTCTCTTTTAGTTTTTAAAATTACTGGTGTATTATAATTAAAAATAAGATATTTATTTATTTTTCTTTTTTTATGGTGTAATACTATTAGTTCATATGCTAATTGTGGAATATTAATATTGATAGTTGTTGATGTTGGTGTTCCAAAAAACATAGTATTATTACCATCACCACTTATTATAGTATTATCACCAGAACCAGTTATTGGAAACCAAATATTATTAACACCGCCACTTGTTATAGTAATACCACCATTGCTGTTATCCCCGTATGTAGGAGTCCGAAAAATACTCATGTTTAAAAATAAGATAAAATAAGATTATTAATAGCAAAAGTAATCAATAAATTTTATATTTCCAAACAAAATTAAAAATATTTTATTTTTATTCAAAATTTTTTAAATCATCCATACATTTATAGAAATCAGGATATTTGTTTTTAATAAATTCCATATTCTTTTTTTTCATTACCATCAGTATTGATTTATCATCATCATTTAAAGTAGATTCATAATTTCTATTTTTAGTAATTATTGCTCTTGGAATAATAAAATTTTTTGTAAAATCAATTATTTTTTGATTTAAAAATTGAATATCTTTATTATATTCTATTATTTTATTAAATAATTCTTTTCAGTGCCTCTTTTTTTTGTTTTTCTAAATTATCCATTATGTTTCCCTATTTTATTCAACATATTATCATAATATAATTTTAAATCATTTTCGTTTAATAATACAAAAGGAGAATATATTTTAATTGCAGATTTATTCCAGTATAAATTAATACCACATCTTTTACAATCAGAAATAAATTCATTTAAACTATTGGGAAATGGAAATATAAATTTAAGCTTTAAGGATTGATTTTTTTTAGGGGGTATTATATGATAATAACTATCATAAAATTCCATTTCTATTTTTTCTTCATAATTATTAATTTTATACCATGATCCTCCCATTTTAGTTCCAGTCCACCCTTCAAATAATATACTATCTTTATTTCCATTAATATATAAAAGCATTTCTAAATTAAAACATTTTTCTAATAATTCTTTATATTGTGGTTTATTTATTGAAACAATATAAGGTTCTGCTAAAAATTTCATTATTTTGATTAATTATTTTTATTGAATATTAAATTCAGAATAGATATAATAGTAACTATTGGACTAATAATTATAAAAATAATAAAGGAAATCAAATTAGTTGTCTCTTTTAAATCTTCTGGTAATAACATAAAATTATATTGGGATATTAAAATCCAAATAATAGCGATAATTATAAATGTACTAATCATAATCTTTAATTTTAAATTTTAAGAAATGGGGGAATAAAATTGGGCATCTTAATCCCCCGCCTTTCATAAAAAGTATAAACATAAACACACACTTTTATATATACGTAAAATTTCTCATGGGGTTACAAAAATTAGAAGTTTTCTTTTGGATATATCATAAGTTAAAACATTGGATTTATTTAAAGATATTAAATAAGCAAAATACGGTTGACCTTGATGTGGATGCCCTTGATTATTATATTCTATTGGAAATTCCTCAAATGGTGTTTGTTTGTCATAACATTTTCTAAATATCTCAAGAGTCATACAATAATTTTGATCATATTTAAAATCGGAATAAAGACCTTTAAAAGGATAGGTTTCATAATTTAGAGGAATTTTAGCATAAATTGTATGATAAGGGGGTGCATTAGAATTTATTGATATACCCGGATTTACATAATAATATACTTTTGAAAAATCTAAATCTCTATCATTAGGATTTTCTTTTGGTGTTTTATATGCACAAATAATAAAAGCATCTTCATCTGTATTATAATATAAAACCTGAAATGTATTATCTATAATTTTATTAATAACATTTTTATCAATATCATATTGATAAGTGCCATCAATAGTAATAAGATATAAATATTTATCATCTTTACTAAAACCTAAAACATCAACAAAATCATAAAAATTTTTTTCTTTTTCTTTAAGAAATGAGAATTTCATAGATACATCAATGTCTTTTATGATTTTTCCGCTATCATCTTCATAAATTAAAATTCTTTCCGTTCCTGCTGTTTTAATATGATAATCAATTTTTGAAACAACAACAAAATATTTACCTGATGGTGATGTTAATATTACATATTCAGTAATAAGTTGTTTATTATCTGAATAACTACCCCTACTATATGGATAATTATATTCTTTCAATATTTGAAGATTAAAAATATTAGAAATATCTCTTTTATAAAGGCAAAATTTATTATTGTGTTTCTCTATTGTAAAAATAGTTTTTGGTTTGGATGAAAAAGTAAAACCAAAAATAGAATCCAAAGATACTTTTTGTGCTAAGCAAAGAAAAGAAACACATAATAGAAATAAAATTAATAATAATTTTTTCATTCGTGTTAATAATATTAATAATGCGGTTGTTTCATTTTTGGATTTAAATATATATTTAATATTCTTTCTATTTCATCAAATATTTTCTTTCTTTCATTTTTTGTATTAATTTTTCCTTGATGTTCTATTAAAGCATTATAAAGTTTATTTGATACCCATTTTAACTCTGCTTTTTCTAATTTTAATTTTTTCATAAGTATTGTTTTAAATACTCTTTTTATATTGTTATACGTAAAAGCTGGTTAAAGGTTACAGTAAAATAACAAAAAAATTTTATTCTACTTTATAATAAACAGCACTAACCAACGCAATTATTGAATCGGGTTTTTCTTTTTCTTCTTTAATTACACCATTTAATAGTTCAGTAACATAATGATCAGCAAGAAGTTCTCCCACGTTCATCCAATCACGATCTTTTACTTGAAATAGCACTTCTTTAGTTTTCCCATCTAAATATTTAATATTAATTCTTGGATTTTCTTTTTGATATTTTGCCATAATATATATTTTATAAATTTACTTTTATTTTATTTAATAATTTTTTTTAAATAAAGGTTGTGGAGATTGGAACATATATTTTGGTATGTCGATACCATCTGAATAATTATTAATTTCATATCTTGCTCTTAAAACTCTTATTACATCCCAAGCATCATAAAGAGCTTGATGGGTAACACTCTCCAGTAAATGTGCTCTTATCAAACATTTATCTAATGATGGGGGTTCTATATCGCTAGTAAAATCAATATATAATACAGCAGGATCAATTGAACGGTGATGAGATTTAATATGGTAATTCCAATCAGGAACTTTTTTTAAAAATTTTAAATCAAATCCATTAAAATTTTTACCAGCAAAAATCATTTTATCTTTTAAATATATTGGATCAATTTTTATTAACCAATCATAAAAATCTTTTGCTAAAAATTTAATAGTTGTATATATTTCTTTAATATTATCTAAATCTTTATATTGTTTTTTCATTATATCGGGATCAGAAAGAATTTTAAAAATTCTTTGATTCATATTAATGGCATATGCATTACCTGAATATCTTTCATGTGCTACAATAGCTTGAAATTTTGGTATTTCATTAAATGAAAGAATATTATTAGTATCTTCATAAATTGCAGCAAATTCTATGATTTGATCTGCTTCGGGGTCTAATCCAGTCGTTTTAATATCCAAGCTTAAATATCTCATATTTTTATTAAATTTTTACGAATATACAAATTTTTTCAACAATTACAATCTTTTTTAATAATAATCTTTAATATTTGTTTTTATTTAAATATATGAAAATATTAAAGGGGTTATAAAAAATCATATGTTAAAACAAAAACAATATATTCTTTTTTCTTTTTTATTATTAAATCATACCATTTATTAAATATACCCCCCCTTTTAGGTTGTAGAAAATCTATGCTATTTTTAAATCTTCCATGCATAGTATCATGCACAACCCACCAACCTTCAATTTCCGGATGTTTTGATTTTCCATTTTTATTTTTTTGTGATTCGACATAAATGGTATCTCCATAATTAATTTTTCCATTAAATTGTAAAATAGTTCCCTGATAATTTATCAAATCTCTACTTAAAGCAACCCATCGAATTTTTTTTATTTTTTTAGGATTGATAAAAGAATTATCTGCCGTTACATATGGAGTATTATCAGTTTGATTTTTTTCTGGATTATAAATTGTTCCAGTTATTCCCATATATATTATTTCATATGTTACTATTTTTTTTTCTTTATTTATTTCCTTTATTAAAGGAAAATATTTTGAAAGTAATTGATTATTTTTACTAATGGTATATTTTTTATAATCAATAATATTATTATTTGATGACATTCCACTATCTAATATTGTTGAAAATAATAGACAAAAAAGTATCATCATAATTGTAATTATTTTTTTCATAATGATTATTTATACGTAAAATTATTTATAAAGTTACTAATATATTAGTTTTTTAAGTATATAATATAATAATATTTTTTAACTATTAAACGCAAAATGACTACAAAAGTAGTCATTTTTTATATATAAAACAAGAATTATTTTTTTTCTAATTTAAAAATTCTTTTTTCCAAATTATCAATTTTAATTTCTTGTTGTTTTATCGCTTCCACTAAAATGGGAACTAATTCCCGATATTCAATAGTTTTATATAAAGTATCATCACCTTTTGATTTGTCTAATTTATAATTATTTCTAACAACATGTGGAAAATATTTTTCAACATCTTGAGCTATTAAACCATAGTGTCTTGTAAAGTCATTTACTTTTGTAGTATCAAAACTAAACTCATATCCATTTAATTGTGTTATACAAAGAGCACAAGATGAAATTGCACATAAATTGGTTTTTAATCTTGCGTCTGAAATAGATGCACAAGTATTTTGAGTTACTTTTTTAGTTGTAGGATTATATAACAATACTTTATCTCCAACACTACTTACTGATGGAAGACACCAAATTGCAAAACATGAAACTGCAAGTGTATCACAATAATCTGAACTAGTTAAACTTATAGAACAACCCCCAATAATTGCACTTCTGATTGCAACATTAGAAATATTATGATTAACACCCCCAAGTATAGCAGAATTATCTGCATTAGCTCCAAAACCCACAGATTGAGATGCATTATTTTCGGAATGAATAAATGCTGCTCTTGCCGTTGTACGAATTTCTTTATCTTGTAGACCAATACCACCAGCATGTGTGGCAAAACAATTTGCTACAGTTCTACTACCTTGTGTATGTGAATATCTACCATAAGCAAATGTGCAATACCCTTCGGCATGTGAAGAACATTCACATGCAAATGTACAATATCCTTCTGAGTGTGATCTACAACCACATGCAAAGGTACAAGTTCCTTCAGCATGAGAATTATTTCCAATTGATTTAGTAAAATTTCCTTCAGCATGTGAAGCAATACCACTAGCACAAGTAGATATACCTTCAGCATGAGCAGCAGTATTTAATGATTTAGTAGAACATCCTTCTGCATGTGAAGTAATTTGGCTAGCACAGGTATTTCCTCCTTCTGCATGTGAATTATATCCTTGTGCCATAGTAGTAAATCCTTCGGTATGTGAATTACAACCCAATGCTTGTGTATTATATCCTTCAGCATGGGCATTACGACACGCTTTAGTTATACAACCTTCTGCATGTGCATTAGGATCACAAGCAATAGTTCCGAATCCTTCGGTATGTGAAGCAACCCCACATGAACATGTACACCAACCTTCAGCATGTGAAATTAGACCACAAGATAAAGTACAAAATCCTTCGGCATGTGAAGTATTACCTTTTGCTATGTTAATATATCCTTCAGTATGTGAATTAGTACCTATTGCTTGTGCGCAAAATCCTTCAGCATGGGAATTATCATCATAGGCAATATTACAACATCCTTGTGTAAAACTATTATTTCCAATTCCACCAACTGCTCTTGTACCAAGAGTTAATGAAAATTTTGATTTATTGTAAGTAAAATTTGAATTTCCATAAAAAATACCACCATCATTAATCTGCACATTAGTATTAGAACCTCCTGGTCCACCACCTGCTGTAGAACAAATTGTAATTGATGTAGTATCATTATTAAAAATTATTCCAGTGCCAGCACAAAGTGATCTAAATTGAAGATTAAGTCCACTTTTACCAGTATATATACCTAAACCACCTCCCACATTAGCACCTGCATTAGTTTCACCAGCAAGTAAAGAATTAAGTTTTACTATTTTATCTGTATTATCCCATACAAGAGCATTAATACATGTTGATGTTGTGGGTGTACACCATATAGCAAAATTAGGTACTGCAACAATATCACAATAAGCAATACCGTTTAAATTAATTCCACAACCCCCAATAATTGCTGCTCTAACAGCAGCAGAATTAATATTATGATCAACACCCCCAAGTATTGCTGAATTATTGGCATTAGCTCCATAACCTGCTGTTTGTGAAGAATCATTTTCTGAATGATTAAATGCTACAATACCTGAAGCAAATACTTGTTTACCACTACCCACACCAAGACCCCCAATATGTGAATAACTGCCAGCAGCACAAGTGCAACGTCCTTCTGCATGTGAATTAACAGCAGTAGTAGTTGTACTACACCCTTCAACATGAGATGCAATTCCATTGGCAATATTTCCATTTCCTTCTGCAAATGAATAATCACAAATTGCTTTATTTCCAAACCCAATGGCTGCCGATCCAATCCCGCAAGCTGCATTGCAAATACCCATAGAAGTTGCACCACTATTAGATGCCAATGCAAAACAACCAAATGCTATTGAAAAACAACCAGTTGATCCACTACGAATACCAGATTCAAAAGCAGTTAATGTTTTATCATATCTAAATCTATTACATGCACCAAATGCACCACTATCATTAATTTGTATTTCTTTATTAGCACCAGCAGGAATACCAGCACCAGCACTAGAATTTATTGTTATTTGATTTGGATTTGAATCATCTAAAGTAACATTAGTACCTGCTTTAATTGACTTAAATCTAAGATTAACTCCAGTTTTCCCCGTATATATTCCTATACCACTACCAATATTAGTGCCAGCATTTGTTTGTCCACTAAGTGTATTATTAACTTTAATTTTTTTATCATTTGAGTCCCAAATTAAAGCACAACCAAGTACAGATGTAGTTGGAATATTCCAAATAGCAAGATTTGGAACTGCAACGGTATCACAATAACTAATACTATTTAAACAAATTCCACAACCACCAATAATTGCTGATCTAACAGCAGCAGAATTAATATTATGGTTTAATCCACCAAGAATAGCAGAATTATTTGCATTAGCACCAAATCCTGCTGTTTGAGAAGAATTATTTTCTGAGTGATTGAAACTACTTTGACCACAAGCATAAATATATTTATTTCCTGTAGTTAAACCTTTACCTCCAGCATGTGATGAATTTCCAATAGTAATGGTAGCACTGTTTTGTGAATGTGATGAATCTGTACATGCTTTTGTTGATAATCCTTCTGCATGAGAATTAAAACCAATAGCACAAGTATTACATCCTTCAGCATGTGAATTTTTTCCAATAGCGCAAGTAAGTAATCCCTCAGCATGTGAAGAATCACAACATGCGATTGTAGCAAGTCCTTCTGTATGTGAATAAAGTCCAAAAGATATTGTAGAACGTCCTTCCGTATGGGAATATCTACCATATGCTCTAGTATTACGACCACTCGTAAATGATGATTTACCATATGCAATAGTAAGACAACCAGTGGCAAATGAAGAATTTCCAATTGCTGCGTTACAACATCCACCGACAAAAGAAAAATTACCTGTAGTAGTACCACTACGAATACCAACAGTTAATGCCTTTTTAGTATTATCCCAAATAAATTCTGAAGTACCACTAAAAACATTATTAGCATTAAATTGTATTTGAGTGTTTAATCCACCGGGATGTGTACCTCCACTTATCGAACCTCTAATAGGAAATGCACTAATTGCCATGATTATTGATATTTATATTAAACTTTTATTTAATATAAATACCTAAAAAATAGAGAATAGAATAAAAATTATGGATTAATTAGTATTAGAGAATAATTAGAGAGTTTTTAAATATATTTTCATATCATGGGGTGCTGTTTTATTTCCTCCGAAAAAGGGGAATAAATAATAATGAAATGGAAACCAATCGGGTGTTTTAATATTAGATAATGTTACTATATTTGAATAATTTTCTTTTTGAAAAGAATATCGAAACATATATCTCACATTTTCAATTGTACAATAAAAAACTTCATTTGGATTTACAACACCTAAAATATAGATTTCATTTAAACTAATTTGGTGTTGTGAATGGGTATATGTTAATATTTGAATAGTTTTACCATCTAAACTTCTCCACCCAACTCTTGCTGATTGTATCATATGATTCCATGTAGATGAAAAACCACATAACTTATTAGTATCATAATCATCAACATCTCCAAAATGATATAAACAAGAAGGATCAAAAGACGCTTTAAAAGTAATTTTGTTTGTAAATGTAAGCCCTAAATGAATACCTACAGGTTTGTGATGTCCATTTTTAATTAAATATTCTTTCATTATTATTTTTTAAACATTTTAATAAATATATTAATAAAAGGAATAATAAGAAATAAAACAATTAATATTGCTAATCCAAGCATTGAAATAGATATTGATATTTTACCCCAAATATGTAAATCTTCCCATCCAGTTGCATTAGATTTAATTGAATCAATCAATGCTATAAGAAAGAAAAACATTGAAAGAAATAAAGTTTTTGTATAAAAGGGTAAAGAGTTGATTTTTTCTAGTAATTTTTTCATAAAAGAATGTAATTTATTTATAAATACTTTTATAATTGTCGTAATTCATTTACCAATTGGAATGCTAAATTTGTATGATTTGCTGATTGTAATTCTATTACTTTTAATAATTTTTCTTTATCAATAGCAAAACTATTCCAATACATGTTATTTAAAGTATCAATTGGTAATAATGCTTCATTCTTTTTTAAAGAAAGAAATTCAGAAATTAATTCTATTCCAATAAAATCAGTACCATTAAATTTCCAAACATTCATTGTGTCTAATACATTGGCATCCCAAGGTTTTGCATTAAGATAATTTTTAATAATTTGTGGAATAATATGTAATTTATCATTACTTTTTAATTCATTACGATATTTAACTATTCTTTTTACTAAAAGAGGAATATCATATCCTATTATATTATGCCCGCATAAAAGTGGAATATTAGTTGCGTTTTTCGTATTGGAATATAAATCATTAAAAATCGCAAGAATATCCGTTATTAATTGAAATTCATTATTAATGTTAGCATATTTTTTTAAATTTCTTTTTAATTCATTATTCTCCGATTTTACTGTTATATATGAAAATCCGACAATTTTTGAAAATTCAGGAAGAAAACATGCCTTATTTAAATAAATTGAAGTTGTGGCTTCTTCATAACGTTTAGTTGCCATTGCCAACCAAACATAATATTTATTAAGATCTTTTTCTTTAAATTCTTCAATACTACCATATTCAGTAACTGCAAGAATATTGAAAAATAAAGTATTGTAAATGAGGGTTGAATTAAATGTATTCATTTGCTTATTATTTTAATTAATGTTTAAATTTGAACAAATATAGTAGTATTTATATAAAAAACAAATAAATATGAAAAATATTCTTCACGATATGACGAGAGATAAGGGATCGTCAAAAATAAGTCAAACTAAAGTTGTTGGTCTTATTGGTTCTATTGTATTATTTGCAACTTTTATTATGGGTATGATGATTATGTGGAAAAAACAAGAAATTGATATGGGTTTAATAGGGGAAGAAATAGGATTTGTTTTAGTTTTATTAGGATTTAAGAATAATTTTGGTTTTGCTAAAACACAAACTAATGGTAATGGTACAATTACAAATACTATTGATATTAACAATCCGGATACTAAAATAGAAAAAAAAATAAATGACGATAAAACCGAAGAAGGTGTTTTTTAAGATAACATTTCTATTATTATTTTAAACATTTTATAAAACCAAGGTTTTGCATATTCTTCAGCTAAAATTAAATAAGGTTTTAATTCTGATATTGATAACTCAGCACTTTCTTTTTTAGTAATAAACTTTTCTTTAGAAAAATGATATATTTTATCAATTAATTTTAATCTTGTTTCTTCTTCTGCAATATTTTTATTTTCAACCTCTTTTATTAACGCATCTCCACTTTCACTTATTTCACGTGCTAATTTTACTCTAATTTTTTCATTTTCTTCTTTTTGTGCTTGAATATCATTTGCTAATTGAAGATATAAATCATCATCGTTCTTTACTTCATCAGTAATTTTTCTATCATGTGGGTCAATATATTCTGATTTAGTACTTTCCATATTTTTACATAATGGTAGTATTTACCTACCATATTGTGTTAATCCTGCAATTATTCGACCTTTTCTTTTTTTGTTTCGGAAATTTTTTCATCAATGGACTTAAAAGAATCCTCTTTTACTTTATCTAATTTATTATAAAATTCTTTTACCTGTTTTTCTAAATCCTCTTTAGTTTTTTCCATTTGTTTATTAAAATTATCTTCCATTTCTGCCAATTCTTGATTAGTATCAATAATAATATTAGCAAAGTTAATTAAATCATCAATGATGGTTTCATCATTGATACTAAATATTCTAAGAAGAGTTGCATTCTCAGTTTCATGAATAATTTCATAATCAATAGTATTGGTTTTTTTATATACCCAGCTTTTTGGAAAACCTATTTCGAGTTCATATTTACCTGTAACTGTATCTCTTTTAATAGAAAGAAGTTTTCCTTCCAATTTTTCCAAAGATTTTTGAATTGTAGTTTCCATTTTAAATTAAATAAGAAAGTATTAATGAAAGTGCCACCCAAAAAGATATTTTCTCAAACTTAGTTAAAACTAATTTAGTTTCTTTATTTTCTTTAACTCTTCCATACAATTTTATAAAAAATATTGATATTATATATATTATAAAAAGTATGGAAGAAATAAATAGGAATTGATATAATTCCAATATAAATTTAGTTACTTCTTCCATAAATTATTTTATTTTTCATTCACCATGCGATTGTCCGGGAAGCGGTTTTCCAACTAATTGGTCTTGTTGTTTTTGCTCAGGTTCAGGAACAGGAGCGGGTGCTGGTACTGGAACTTCCCCCGGATCAATAAAATATGATAATGCTAAATTAATTTTTTGATTTGTCATTGCAATTCTATCTAATAAAAGGTCAAGAGATTGAATTTTATCCTTATAATTCATGTTCGGTGCTTCTGCCAAACGTGCCAATTCGATTTCATCAAAATACTTCTGATTTCTTAATTCATTCAATAAATCTGTTTTTAATGTTGCCATACGTGTGTGTTTTTATTTTAATAATTATTTATTATTTCTGCAATATTAATGAAAATTATTTAAATTTCCAAAGATTTTAAATAATTTCTGCTGGAATATTAACTTTATTTTCCTTAATATTAATTGATTTATCAAAAATTTCATAAACTTCTATTAAAATCTCAAATATTTTTTTATTCTTATTTTTTTTCAATTCAAAAATATTATTCCAAAAGTTTTCGTAAAATGATAATGAATAAGATTCCTTTCTATTATAAAACTGATCTAAATAATATGAATAGAAATAATTATAGAGATCATTATTGTCATAGAAAGAAATTTCTTCCTGTTCAAATTCGTCTAAAACCTTTTTATAAGCCCAGTTGAAGTGTCCCCTGATATCAGTATCATTTTTAATAAATTCTTTGCCCAGATAGGTTTTGTAAATAAAAAATAAAAGGTTTATGGTGAAATCCTTATAGAGTTCAATTCGATCTTTTATGATATTTGCCCCCGTTTTCATTAAATTACATAATATATAATATATTAATATAACTTTTTAGAGTAGTTTCAATATTATTTTTTTCAGTATATGATATTCTTATTAAATGAAAATTATTTTCTTTTGCAAATTGATTTTTAATAAAATCATTTTCTTTTAATTTATTATATGTTAATAATGCCCTTTCATTTGAAATTCCATAAAAATTGACTGGTTTAAAATGTTGTCTTCCATCATATTCAATTAAAATATTATAATCTGGTAAATAAAAATCAAATCTTAATTTAATTATATTTTTACAATTATCAAAAGTTTTTTGTGTTTCAAATTTTATATTATTTTTTATTAAAAAGTTTCTTATTATTTTTTCTCCTTGTGATTCTTTACAAATTGGGCAACTATAACCATGTAAATGTGCATTTGGTGTTTGTTTAAAAATACCGTGTTTGGGACAAATAATATTTATTTTATTTTTATTACCAATATATTTAACCATAGAATAATTATATTTATCACCATGAATTTTTTTTGCTTTTATTATGAAAATTTCTGTTGTTAATTTTCTTTGTTTATGTATTTTTTCAAATTTACATTTAGAACAACCCTGATTATTTAAGTGTGCATAAGGCATTTGTTTAAAGATACCATGTTTAGGACAAATAATTTTAACTTTACTATAATTATTTATATAATCTACTAATGAATAATTATATTTATTACCATGTATTTCTTTTGCTTTTATTTTAAAATATTTTTTATCCATATATTTTTCCGTACATTTGGAACAACCACGTTTTTGTAAATGTGAACTAGGATTTTGTTCAAAAATCCCATGTATTGGACAAATAATTTTTATCTTTTCTTTTGAGTTTTTATAAACAACCAAAGAATAATCATATTTATTTCCATGAATTTTTTTTGCTTTTTCAATAAATTCTTTAGTTGTTAATTTTTCACTCATATTTTATTTTTCTAATCCAATTTTAAATTTATTAAAATCCCAAGCCGGACTAAGGTCCCATTTATTTTTTCCATTTCTATCGGGATAATCTCTATAATTGGTATGTGTTGTTATTCCGTTATAAATATCTCCATTTAAAAGTTCTGGATGAAATTCAACATCTCCAATACAATTCCTTTTTATTTTAAACTTATCACACAAATATAAAACTAATTTTAAACAATTTTCAAATTGATCCTTACTATATGGTGCAAAATAATTAAAACCTCTCCATGTGTTTTTTATAAATATAGGTTCGTCTTGTGATCTGTTATATAGTAATTTAACATCCCCTGACCACCAATAAAAATTACCGTCATTTTCTTTTGTAAGTCCACCCTCGTTTACATTTTCTATTGCCACCGTATGTCTTTCTAAATATTCAAAGGAACTTCCCAAACCTAAATGGTAGGCCCAATAATTATCTTGGAAATGATTATAAATATTACCTTTTATATCAATTGTATATGCTGTTGAAATATGTATATTTTCTCTACTTTTCCACCAGTTAAATGAATTCATTGAAGGTGTATCTTTTGTTCCATTAACTATTGCCCATCCATTAGTGTGATGAAGTATTATTCCTAATTTTGCTTGTGCCACACTATAAAAATTACCATTTGGAAGTACATATTTTGTTGAATTGATAATAAAATTATTTTCATTATTATTCATTAATTTATTTATTGTAATCTTACCAACAATTCCATCATCAGACAAATTATTATCTTTTTGAAATTGAATAACGGCATTCTCTGTTTTTTCATCAAATACACCATTAATATCAACAGTATATCCTTTTTTTTGCAGAATACTTTGTAATAATACAACGTCATTATTTTTCGAGCCAATCTTTAATATTTCCATAATAAAAAGTATTTTTCTTTATAATAAATAGTTTCTTCAGATATAAATTTAGGGAATTAATCTATTTTTCCCTAATTATTTTAAAGTAATTTTTTCAATATCTTAATAGCAGCTTCTGGAATTATAGTACCAGTGCCAAAAATTTCAGCAACACCTTCTTTATATAAGAAAGCATAATCCTTTAGTGGTATTATCCCTCCCGCAATTACGATAATATCTTTATTACTTAATTTCCGTAATTCTTGTAAGAGTTGTGGTATCAATATTTTATGACTTGCAACAAGGATTGATACTCCAATAATATCAGTATTATTTTTAATTGCTTCTAAAACGACTTCATGGGGTGTTTGAAAAAGAGAACCAATATTAACTTCAAATCCCAAATCAGCAAATATGGTTCCAATAACTTTTGCACCCCTATCATGTCCATCCTGTCCTATTTTAGCAATCATGATTCTAGGTTTATGACCTTTGATTTTGAGAAAATTTTCAGTTAATGTTTTTGCTTCAACAAATAATTTATCCTCAAAAGTTTCAGAAGAATAAATTCCCGAAATTGATTTTATTTCAGGTATATATCTTCCAAATACTTTTTCCATTGCATAGGATATTTCACCTAAAGTTGCTTTCTTTGATGCAGCAATAATTGCCTTTTCAAGTAAATTGCCCTTACAAGTTTCAGCACATTTAGTAATTGAATCAAGAGCAGTTTTTACTTCTTGTTCATTTCTTTCCGTTTTAAGTTTATTAAGTCGTTTAATTTGAGATTCCCTAACTGCTAAACTATCAATTTCAAGAAAATTAAATTCAGAAGGATTAATTGTTTGATATTTATTTACTCCCACAATAACATCTTTGCCTGAATCAATTCTTGCTTGTTTTTTTGCAGCAGATTCTTCAATTCTTAATTTTGGCATACTCATCTCTATTGCTTTAGTCATACCTCCAAGAGATTCAATTTCCTGAATATGTCCCCAAGCTTTTTTTGCAAGTTCCATTGTTAGATATTCAATATAATATGCCCCACCCCAAGGATCAATTGTTTTACAAATTTCTGTTTTTTCCTGAAGATAAATTTGAGTATCTCTTGCAATCTTTGCTGAAAAATCTGTTGGAAGAGCAATTGCTTCATCAAAAGAATTTGTATGTAATGATTGCGTATGCCCAAATATGGCAGCCATGGCTTCAATACATATACGTGAAATATTATTAAATGGGTCTTGTTCAGTTAGGCTCCAACCTGAAGTTTGACAATGAGTTCTTAAAGACATTGATTTTGGATCAGAAGGATTAAATTGTTTTACCAATTTTGCCCATATCAAACGTGCTGCTCTTAATTTTGCGATTTCCATAAAGTAATTCATTCCTATTCCCCAAAAGAATGATATTTGTGGAGCAAACTGATCAATATTCAACCCTGCTCGTAAACCAGTACGAAGATATTCTAATCCATTCGCTAAGGTATAAGCAAGTTCAATATCGGCAGATGCACCACCTTCCTGCATATGATATCCTGATATGGAAATAGAATTGAATTTAGGCATATTTTTAGATACGTATTGTATAATATCACTAATAATCCTCATTGAAGGTTGGGGAGGATAAATATATGTATTTCTTACCATAAATTCTTTTAAAATATCATTTTGAATTGTACCCGAAAGTTTATCTAATGATACTCCTTGTTCTATTGCAGTTACAATATAAAATGCCATTATTGGAATTACTGCACCATTCATTGTCATCGAAACGGATATTTTATCAAGAGGTATTCCATCAAATAAAATTTTCATATCTAAAATAGAATCAATAGCTACTCCGGATTTACCAACATCTGCAATAACTCTTGGATGATCAGAATCATATCCACGATTAGTTGGCAAATCAAAAGCAATAGATAATCCTGTTTGTCCCGCAGCAAGATTTTTTTTATAAAAAGCATTTGATTCTTCGGCAGTAGAAAATCCCGCATATTGCCGTATCGTCCAAGGCTTTGTTAAATACATTGTTGAATAAGGACCTCTTAAAAATGGTGGTATTCCTGCCCCATAATAAAGAAATTCTGATTGTTCAATATCTTTATAAGTATAGATAGATTTTATTAGTATCTTTTCGGGAGTTTCCCATTCTTCTTGATATAATTTATTTTCAGATTCTATCGTAGATATATTTAATTTATTATTAAAATTAGGTTTTATTTTTTTTAATAATTCATAACTTTTTTCAATAAGATTATGGGTTAAAGTTTCAATAAAATAAGACCCACCCATAGGATCAATAACTCTATTAAAATAAGATTCTTCTTTTAAAATATTAGAAATATTTCTTCCCATTTCCAAAGAAACTCCATTTATAGTTAGACTATTGCAACCACCAATTATAGCTGATATCGCTTCAGAAGTGTTTTGAACTATATTAATATAAGGATCAGATATTGTCGTTGATTGTTGTGAAGTTTCAGCATGAATATTAACAAAAAAATTTTTATCGGTTAAATTATATGATTTAATTATAAATTGCATGAGAACTTTCAATGCTCTTAATTTTGCAATTTCCATAAAAAAGTTAGTTCCAATCAAAACTGAAATTTCAATTTTTTTCGGTATATCAGATATGACAAATTTTTTTTCAGTTAACTGGTCAAGATAATCGACAATCATATTCAAAGTAAAAGCAATTTCCAGTACTACATTTATATGAGAATTGTGTAAATAAGAACTATCAATTGTAATTATATTCTGAACACCTAAATTAATCGTTTCAAAATTTTCATTTTTACTTAAAAGAAAACTATGATAATCTGGTAGATTTTTTATATCTTCATATAAATAAAAAGGAAGCAATTCAAATCCTTCATCAGTTTTCCAAACTATTTCTTTAGTGAAATTTTTATCTTTTAAATCTTCTTGTATTTTGTTATTCCATATTTCCCTAGTAATAAGAGGAAAATCATCAATAATTGAAAATTTTTTACTAAAAATATCCATATTTTATAATAAAAATATAAAAAGTGCTTTTTATAGCACTTTTTTAAAATTTAAATTGAAAACAATTAACAACCAATAGTATTTTAAAATATGTTTCTTTTAACATTATCGGTATTAAGATAAGTAGATGGTTTATAATCCATTAATTTTCTCATTTTTTCTTTTTGTTCATTTACTACTGCTGGTTTTTTTTCTGTTTCAGTTTCAGTTAAAAGTTGTTTAGTATTTATTATCATTTTTACTTTTCCTTCACTATTTAAGAAAAATTTATAAGTGTCCATCAATTTTTTAATATCAAAATTTTCCTCAACTTTGGTAGTATAATTATTTCCTAAACCATCAACATTTAATGGGGTTAATCCATTCTGTTTTTCAACAATCTCTGTTTCATTTATTTTAAAATTAACAAATTTTGTATGACCATATTCATCATAATATTTACCAGTTAACATACCTTCCATTTTAAATCCCTTTTTATCACTCCAACCTGATTTGTCTTTATCAAATTGATCTTTTTTAACTGTTGCATCTCCAACAGGTTGAGTATCTTTATTATACATTGGTGCTTCTGCACGATGTTCCATTTTATCTTGACGCTGATCATATATTGTTTTGCCCATATCTTTTTCCATTCTTTTTTCAAAACGATCAGAAGGTTCAAGATCATAATTGATATCTTGCATACCTTCACCTCTATCAAGAGTAATCATTTCAGCTTCTTTATCAGTTGAATTACGTTTAGTAACAGTTTTACCTTTATCATTATCAGAATCACCAACATTATTAAATGCTTCTTTACCTTCTACTTTATTAATTTTATCCTTTTCGATTTTTTCTCCAAGTTCATATGGTTTTTCTCCAACCTTTTCTATTTGGTCTTTAGCTACCAATTCTTTTTCCATATCAACAACATCACCAATATTGCTATTTTTAAGGTCTTTTTCAAAATTATTTTCATTATCACCTTTTATTTTGTCAAGCATTACTAAAGATGATGGTTTTTTATCTTCAGTAACTTTTGATTTTTCTTTGGTTTTTGCTCTTAAATTTTCCATTTCTTTTTTATGGTTTTCTAATTCTTTTTTATATTCATCTTTCTTTGATTCTAATTCATGTTCATATTTATTAAGCCTTTTTATTCTTGCTTCAACATTATGCGGATTTTTTCTTTTTTCCTCCGCACCATGATAAACAGTTTTCTTTTTTCTGCAAGCACCTTCGTCTCCCTGTCTTTTACCTGCAACCGGAACTTCATCCTTACGGCAAAAACCATCTTCATTAATATTAACCCCTTCCCCAAAACTACCACCAATACTACCCACAGATGAAACTTTCCCCCCAAGTTTAGAACTACTACCACCAACACTATCTGGTTGGATATCTTTCATTGTTTTTATTATTGTAGTTGGGTTATCCGCTATCATTGAATTTGGTTGTTGATCTAATAATGATTCACTAGTAACAAAATTGGAAGTTTCATGTTCTTTGTCTATTTTATTAAATAAATTCCTTTTTTCTTCGTCTGAAAGCTGGTTAAATTGTTTTCCAGTAGATTTTAATTCTTTTTCAAATTTTCTGGCATATTCAACTGCTTTTTTATTTTCATCTTCTGTCACATTAACACTTTCTATTTCTATTGGTTCTTGTTTTATTTTTTCTTCTGTTGGTATTTCTCCTACTTTTTCTTTAAGAGTATCAACCAAATCTGCTAATATATCTTGTTCAGGAGTTTGAACATTTCCATCATAACCAAGATTATTTGTTAAATAAAATTCTGCTAATTCTTCAATATCATTTACTGTCACACCTTTAGAATTTGCAAATTCTTTGATTTTTGGTGTTGGGTCTTCAGTTGAATATAAAACATTATCACTTGACCATTGTAATAATTCACTTAATGAAAGTTTCTTCATTATGCTTTTTACTGCTAATTCAGAAGTATCATCATCTTCTTTTACTTTTTCAGGAAGGTTTCCTGTTTTTGTTTGTGCAAAATCTTTAACATCGGCAGGATTCATTTCTTTTGCTGCCTTTCCAACATCACCACCTACTTTCTTTGGGCTTAATTCACCCTTTTGAATAGCACGAACCATTCCCATAAATCTTTGTTGAGATTTTGATTTAGATTTTTCATCAATTTCTTCACCTTCACCAACTGCTGGTTGTTGTGGTTGTACTGATTGCTGTACGGGTTGTTGCTGTACAGGTTGTTGCACAGGTTGTTGTGGTTGTGCAGGTGCTTTCAATACCCCTCTTTTTACTAATTCCTGTTGTAATAGTTGTGCATCTTGACGGGTTTGAGGATCAACAGACTTACTAAATTTTTGAGTAACTGCCATTAAATCTGCTAACATTCTTTGTAAAAATGGAGTTTCTACTTTAGATAAGTCATAATCACCAACTGCTTCAGCCATTGGAACTCTTGAATCATCATTAGGTGAATTCATACCCTCTTGTGTCATTCTTTCATCATATCCGTCCATATTAGTATCTTCCATTTCCAATAAATACTTTTTAAATCCCATTGGATCAATTAAATAATTTGATTCACCAATAATTTCTCCACCCTTCCAAGCAGGTTTTTTAGCAAATCTTGATTTTTTAGGATTTTTTGCCCATATAGCAGGTTGTGAATATTGACCTGAAGATGCTGAAGTAGTTGTTTCAGCAATTGATTGCTCTTTTTCAACAAATTTCTTCGGTTCAGTCCCTAATGGAGCATTAAATGAACCTGATGAAGCAGCACCCGTAGTTTCTTCAACACCACTATTTTCTTTATTTTGATATTCTTCAATATCATTTGCCCATTGACTTGCTTCTTTATTTCCAGATTCTCTTAATCTTCTTATAAGTATTGGAATTTCAAGTTTATGAAAATTCATTATTAATCTGTTTCCAACAGAAGTTTCTTTTGCTTCAAATTTACTTTTTGTAAATCCTTCAAGATGTGAATCAATTCCTTGATTAATAATATCTTTAAACATATTATAATCTTTACTTCCAATTGGAGTTGTTATTTCTAGAAAATCATTACTATTTTCATTAGTATTAGTTTCTATTGTTTCTTCTTTCATCGTATCATATTGTTTATTTATCCTATGATTTAAATATTCTCTGTCATTTGCTTGATCATCATTTTCATAATATTCATTATCTTGTTGTTCAGTAACACCTTCTAATGAATTATTATGATTATAATTTTCTTGTTTAACTAATTGTTGCTTTAGTGGTTCGGGTAAATTAATGTCAGTTTTTAATTGTTCAATACCTGATTTATCTCTACGTTTCTTTTCTTGTGGAACTGCCATTTTATACTTTTGAAGATATTTTATATTATTTAAAATATAATCATTGAAAATCATATTCATAATGGTTTCATTATAATGATATCCGTATTTATCTTCACCTTCTCTTGCCATATCATTATAAACTCCCGATAAAAACTGATCACTATGCACCAGTGCCTCCATTTTAGGAAGACTCCAAATTTTTCTCTTAATTGATACTTCCTTTTCTGTAAGAAGAGAGTCTGTTTCCATCAGTGGCTTATTTTCCTCTTTTAAGTCGTGTCTGGATAGATTTCTCTTATGAAGAGAAGTATCAAAACTTTTCTCATATTTCTTGCCTAAAGGTGTAATCTTATTACCCCTTAACGTTGGTTTAAATTTTTGTGTTTCAAAACTCATATTTATTTTATGTCCGACCTCCAAATACTACGCCTAATATATAAGAAACTTGCTAATGCTTGAATGCCATCTTTAACTAATTCAGCACTAACCTCTCTACTTTGACTACTTTTTTGTTTTAAAATTTTAGCAATTTCTTTATCCAAATCTTTAATAATAAAAGATTTAATTTCATCATTTACAATTTTTTTTATATCTAATTTAGTTAATTCCACTAGTTTATATACTTTTTTATAAATACTTAAAAATAGAAGAAAAGGGCAGATATTATATTAAATGAAATATAGAATAATAATATTTTTGTAATTAACAAAAAAAATGCTACCTTAAAATAGGTAGCAAAGCAATGTTAATAAACATTGCGAGGCTTATAGTGTTCACTATTTATTAATGTTCATAAAACGTGGACAAAATTTTTATAATTTACTTTTTACTTCATTTTCAACAGTTTTTACTGCATCACTTACTACACCATCAACTTTGGATTTAAGGTTTTCGTTGTAGACTTTTTTTAATATCTCCCAATTGCGACCAAGGAAAATTCCGAGTAATAATATTGCTATTTTTACCCATCCTAAAAATAAAAGTGCAACTGCTAAAACAAGTACAAGTAACGAAGAAAAACCATTTTCTTTGAAGAATTTTTTTACATTTTCTAACATATTTTTATATTTAAAATAAGATTATTTCTATTAATAAATACTATTTAGTTGCTGAAACAATTCCACCACCAACAACGGCCCCAACAAGAAATATACCAATATCCTTTCCGGTCTTTTTAAAGAAATTTTTTAATCTTTGTCCAAAAGAGGGTTTAACTGTTTCCTTTTGTAACTGAGGAATTACATACGATTCAATATTGGACGTTTGCATGTAAATATTTGAATTCCTGACCGAAAAACTGATTGGGTATCCCGTTTTTTTATCTCCCCATGAAAAATCAATCAATTTAAAATTTGGAAAATACAATTCGTTAATTAATAAATCGGTTTCTTTTGTTTTATCAAAAGGTTTAGCATTGGTAATCATAAGATTATATTTAATATCTTTAGTGCTATCATTAAAAGTTATGGTATTATTAATAGTATCAATTTTACTAACTATATTTTTTAAACTATCTACCTTTAAAGTTTCTTTAATAAGTGCTGCTGAAATAAGGTCTTTATCTTTTGATAAAGTTTTTACTTCATCACGTAATTGTTTTTGAATATCGGTTAATACTAAATTTTTATCACTATATTCTTTAAGAGAGGTTTGTAATGTAAGTTTTTCACTTACCCATCTTCCCTTTTCATCTTTATATTGATGTAAAGTATCTACTAAAGCTAATTTAAATTTTACTTCGTTATTATATTTACTATTCCATTTGGCATTATTGTTAAAATAAAAATATGCTCCGATCCCTGCGATAAGGAATAATACTATGATTACTACGTTTTTAATTGTATTTAATGTAATTCCACTCATAAAAGTATTTTTATAAAAATTAATATTATTTTATATAAATACTATTTAATTTATTAATGGATTTAATTATTAATCATATGTATAGAAATATCATCTAACCATCCATTAATTTTTGCCCTTTTATAAGCTCCACCGGAATTATTATTAAATTCTTTTTTGGTTTTATATTTAAGAGACTCTTCTTTACATTTATCTTTTGTCCAATAATACATAGGTTTTTGTTTTTCAACCATATGTTGACAAATATCATTTAAATATCCATTTTTTCTTGAGGATTCGTATGCTCCGTTTGATTTTTTAAAAAATTCCCATTTTGATTTATATTTTAGTGCTTCTATTTGACAATTTTCTTTTACCCAATAATACATGGGTTTTCGTTTTTCAATCATATGTTTACAAATTTCACTAATCCATTTTTTTCTTTGTGCGGCAGAATATGCCCCACCAGAATTTTTTCTAAATTCTATTTTTGAATTATATTTTAATGCTTCTATTTTACATTTTTCCTTTGTCCAATAATACATGGGTTTTTGCATTTCAATCATGTGTTTAGAAATATCATTTAACCAACCTTTTATTCTAGATGCAACATAAGCACTACCAGATTTTTTTTGAAATTCAGATCGGGTTTTATATTTTAACGCTTCTTGTTGACATAATTCTTTTGTCCATTTTAAATTATTACCACCAATTGTACCTCCTTTTATTTTATTTAAGACATCCCAATTATTATCTTTATATTTTTGAATATATTCAATTTCTAATTTTGCAGCTTCATCAACTGGAATATAATCTGTTAATTGTTTTAATATTGGTTCTAATTGTGTAATTTTTATATGTTTTGTAACTTGGTCATTATCATTCGATTTTCTATTAATGTTACGTTCTTTAATATTATATGTTAATCCAATATAGGCACAATTATCTGAAAACTCATAAACATAAACACATCTATTAAATTTATTTCCATTTTTTATCATGTGAGAACAAATACTATCCAACCAATTATTTTTCCAAGCTTTATTATATGCGGTTCCAGATTTTTTTTGAAATTCTGTTCTTGTTTTATATTTTAATGCCTCTTCAATACAATATTCTTTTGTCCACTTAAAATTATACGATTGTGGTCTTTTCATATGTTGGCGTATTTCATTTAACCAACCATTTTTTCTTGCACTTGCATATGCACCACTCGATTTTTTTTGAAATTCTATTTTTGAATTATATTTTAGTGCATCTATTTGACAATTTTTTTTGTCCAAAAATTAAGTGGTTTTATTTTTCTTAGCATATGTAGACATATTTCTTTTAACCATTTATTTTTTACGGCAGAAGCATAGGCACTTTTACTTTTTATATAAAAATCTTTTATATTTTCATATTTAAATGCTTCTTGTTGACACCTTTCTTTATTCCAATACAAATACATGATAAATTATTGTTGCAATATTGCTTTAATCCAATAAGGGGTAAATGATGTTTTATAATAGCCTTCTATTTTTTCAACTATTTTTTTGTTACCTTCACTATTTGAGTCGAAGCCTTCTAACTGATTAATTTCTACCCCGCTAAGCTGTTCATCATTACTAACTTTATATATAAATTCCAAAATTCCGTTAATTGTTCCCCCAAACCAGACACCATTTTCATATATTTTTAATTTATCAAAATCGAATGTTAAATTATCGTCCGCAAAGAATTTTGTCATTTTATCTTCTTCTTCTTTTTGATCAAAACTAGTAGTATCGCTAACCTCTTCGTTTAGAAGTGTTTTTTTTCTAGTTATAGCAAGCATTTCACGCATGGACAAATCCTTATTTAATTTATCATCATCTTTTACTGGTGGAATATATGTAATGCCTTTCTTGGCATTTCGCATCATTTCTAAATATTTTCTTAAATCATTCGATGTATTCATTTTTTATAGTTTACTATAAATACTAATTAAAATCTAAGAATGATAATCTCCATACCAACCTACAATAATATGCATTCTGTATCTATCGTAACCTTCCATATCACTTATAGTTTTTTCCAATATTCCCGATTCTACATAAAACTTTGAGAAAGAAAATTCTTTAATATCTGTTAAATATAGTTTATTTATTTTTATATGATTAATATATTCTTGTTTATCATAAGAATATAATTCCAAATTATCTTTTATATAAAAATGGAAAAATGCCCAAGACTCATTATATGGGGTTCCTTGTGGTCTATCTTCATATAATATTTCTATTTTCGTATTATTCAATATTAAATTGCAGGTTTTCATTATAATTATTGGATATTAATATCAACACTACCATTATTATAGTTCATATTATACATTTTAAACCTATTCCATCCTATTTTATCTGATTCAATTTTTTCTATAATAGCACTGATCATTTCATATTTTTCATTTCTAATTTCTGATTTATATTCATCATTATCAGTAAATCTTCCTGTACATTTAATTGTAAATAATAATTTAAAATTATTTATTACTCCTTTATTTAAATATTTTTTTTCTTCAAAAGAATAAAGTTCAAATTTTTCAGTAATATAAAAATAAAAAATACCTTTATTTACTATGGGGATAAAAACAGTATTATCACATTGAATTTCATATGTAATATTATTTAAAATTAATTTTGCTAACATTATATTTATTTTAATAGTAATTCTGTTGGCATTAATATTCCTTTTATATTTTCCTTATAATAATAAGGTCGATTAACACGATTTTCATATTTACCATTATTAATTTCTAATTTATACCTATTATAATCCTTTCTATCGCTATTTTTTTTTGTTATTATTCCGGACTTTATATAAACATCTAAATAAAAATCTTCCAAATCAAATAATGCTATATTATTTACAACAATTTCATTCTCAATATATTTTTTATCATTATATGAATATAATTCTAAATCATTTTTAACATAAAAATAGAAAAAATTCCATACAGAGGGGTATCCATTTAATATTGGATATTTAATAAATAAAATATCTATTTTTTCGTTATTAATTATTAAAATTCCAGTTTTCATCGAACATGTCCTTCAGTAATTTTTAAACAATATCTATTATAACCTTCTTTATCATTTCTAATCTTTTCTAATATACCGGATAATATTCCAATATTTAATAAAAACTCATCAAATATTATTTCCACATTTTTCAATACTATCCAATCAACATTTCTTTCCTTTTCATATGAATATAATTCTAAATCATTTTTAACATAAAAATAAAAATAATTCCATTTTGTTACTAATGTTAATTTAATTTCATTATGTGTATTTAAATATTTTCCCATCATTTTAATAGAAATTTTATCCTTATCATTTATTTCTGATTTAAAATAACACTCCAGTGTTGGAAGTGTTTCATATAATATGTTTATTTTTTCATTATTAATTATTAAAGTTCCTCTTTTCATTTATTTTTATTTTCATATTTTATTTAATATTATATATTCTTGTTTCATTTTTTTATATCTTGCTTTTTTTCCAAGTAATTATGCCCCTATATATTTTTTTTTCTCTTTCTAAAATTTTTTTTACTTCTTTTGAAAGATCAACATTATATTCTTTTTTTATTGCAAATAACATTTCATTTATTCTTTGTTGTATTATTTTATTATCAGATATCATTTCATCAATCATTTCTTGTGTTACACTATACATTAATACCGATATTATAATTTTATATCTATTCCAATTTTCAATATCACTTATTATCTTTTCTATTATTGTTGAACTAATTTTTATTGGTATTGAAGGAACTGAATATGGTTCAAAATTAATCGGATTGTATAGAGTTGTGGGTTCTTCAAATAGTATTTGAATATTTTTAATTCTCCTCTGTCAACATCTTTTCCATTTTCTATTGAATATAATTTAAAATCGTCTTTAACATAAAAATAAAAAAATTCATTATATGATTTTCCTTCTGGCTTAACTTCATATCTTATTTCAAACTTTTCATCATTAATTATTAATGCTCCTGTTTTCATTATTGTTCAATAGTTAAATCAAATAATGTGAATTACTACCACTATTTATTATTTTTATTGTTATTTTATATCTATTATATTCTTTTTTATCACTATTTAATTTTTCAATAGTACCTTCTTTAATTTGATATTCCGTTTCTCTTAATATCTGTCTTAATTCATTAGTATCATAAAATTGTCCAGTAAATTTAGAAGTAAATTTTAATTCAAAATTATGAATAGTTATGATATTATTAATTGATTTATTTTTATTATAATCAAAAAGTTCATATTCATCTGAAAGATAAAAATAAAAATCCGATACTAAATCAGGAATATTATCATGTAAAATTTCAAATGTTTTATTGTTTATTTTTAGAGTTCCTGTCATTTTTAATTTTATTTATATTATTAAGATATTGATTTAAATAACTAATGTCTAATTTCCATTCGTGTTCTGATCTTTTCTTCCATTGATTAAATGCCCTACTAATAATAAAATTTGCCTGATCTTTAGTTATATTGTTTACTTTCATTAAATGTTCTATAGCTATTTTTTCTTCTCCATTTAATTTAGATAATCCAAAGTGCTTAACTTTATGACATAAAACGCAAAGACATGTGAGTCCAATTAGTCTTTGAATGTGTTCTTTATCATCAAACATCCAAATTTCATGGCATTCCAGTTTATGTTCATAACTTTGTTCAATACCAGTTTCTCCACAAATTTCACATTTATACTTTGCCTTTTTATAGCATTGTATTCTTATTTTATTCCAAATTATTTCACTAATATTATTACGGGCATTATTATAAAAAGTTGAAGATGGAATTAGTTCAATTGTTAATTCTTTTTTATTCATATTTAATTCCCAATTCTTTTATAAATTTTTTGAAGTCAAAAAAAGGATTTAAATCTGTAAAATTTTCATTATAATTGCTTCTGCAAACAATACCTTTAAATTTGGCAGTATCTACATGGTATACATTAAATCCCAAGGAATCCAAAATTATATTATATTCATTGGTTAAATATTTACACAATTCAACAAGAGAATTAAATTGTTCTTCAGTATATTTTTCCCAATATCTGGAACCTTTCCAGTTTTTTTCAAAAACCAAAGTTTCATTACATTCTTCATTAATAGAATTTAAAAATTTAGAACACTCATAATTATAATATAACATACCCATATTTTCCAATACTACAGATATAGAATTCTTATCAATTTCTTTTTCACTCATAAAGTCGGTATAATATTTAGGAAAATAATGCTGATATATTTTACCTCCTCTTGAAATAGTAAAGGTATTCCATTTTTTACTTTTACCGTATTCTTTCTTTTGTAGTCTCTTGATATGAAAATTTTCTTTTCTTAAACTTCCGGCTAAGATAATCTGATTTTTTCTATAAACAGTATGATAATAATTATCAGAAGATATTTTATATGTTTCTGTATCAATTTCCAAGTTCACTTTAAATCATTAAGTATTCTTGTAATTTTATCAAAATTTTCAATTTTTTCATATGCTTCTTTATAAGATATTTGTGTAAATCTTTTATTACCTATTACTTTGAAAACACCAAGATAAGTAGCATCTATAAAAAATTCTTCAATTAATTTATTTGGCATTGCTATATTTGCATTATCTTTAACCATGCGTTTTATTTTTGTTACACCAATAACAGGTTCATCAGATTGCAAATTACCATTTTTATAAATGAATTGCAATAAAATTTTATAGTTTTTTCTTTTCTTATGGATTGCTTCTAATTTTGATTCGTTAAATTGAAATACCGTGTAGTCATAATATTTTCTAAACCAGATGCCAATAATAATAATTGATTCAATTACTGTTGATAATAATATGAATAATATTATATTTCCAAAATCCTCTTTAATGTTTTTAGTTGTAATAATTTCCTGCTTTTTTTGAAAATCTAATGCTTTATTTGCCAATTCATTATCAATTTGAGAAATTTTATTATCATTTGTTTCAATTGTTTTTAAATTTGCATCAATTATGCTTTGATAATCTTTTCTTGTTCCCCGATAATTAAGCGGTGTTTGTGTTATTTTATTTCTTAATCTACCATTATCCTGTCGTAGAGAATCTCCATCAATAATTAAAAGAGATTTTCTTTTATTATAATAATTAGTAATACTATCTATTTTTATTTGTGTATTATTAATTACTATAATATTTTTTCCTTTTGAAGTTTTGGAAAATTCTTTTGCTCCATTAATAGATAGAAAGGCACTGCTTAAAACAATAGTCATAGATAAAAAAAACCACCAGATAACCTCACGTTTAAAAATATTCCATTTTGTTTTTACTAGATCAATTGAAAGATTTGCCAAAACTATTCTTTTCATAAGTTCAAAAAGAGTAAGTATTGTTATGGTTATTCCTATTGCAAGACCATTTGCAAAATTACCTTGAACTAAATTTGCAGATATTACCTTTAAAGTGATAGGAAATATTAAACAAAATGCAAATAGAATTGAACCCAAATTTCCTAAGTATGAAAAATTAAATAACCAATGATTTAAACTTTTATTTTTAGTTTCAAAATCCTTCTCCTTAACCTCATTTCTTAATTCGTCATATTTTTTTACATCCATTTATTCTTATTATCTATTTTAAAATTTAATTCAATATATTCGGGAGGTTTTATAGGCTCAATACAAATATCTAAAATACCTATCACAAATTCACCTTTTACATTAATATAGCTTTCATCAGTATATGTAATTTTTTTTATACGATATTCTTCATATCCAGCTTCTTTAACTTTTTGGGTTAATATTTTACTAAATTCTTCAGTATTCATAGTTATTTCTTTATTTGAATCCTTAATTGCATTAATTTGAAGTTGAACAATATTAAATTTCATAATCTTATTATTTCCTTCTTTTTTTCTTCCAGATATTTTGATTTATGTATTTCTATTAAATACTGAAGATGTTCTTTATTGATTATCTTTTTCTGTTGTGGTGGATTATTTTTTATTACTTTATCCCATCTTTCTGCCCCTAAGTATTCTTTAATTTTTTCTTTGAAATCTCTCATAAAAATTTTTTTAACTTCCTTTAACTCTACAATTTTTAACACCAAAATAAAATTTTCTTTTATTTCTTAAAAAAAATCTTTTAATTTTACTTCCTAAAAAAAATCTTTTAATTTTATTTACTATTGGTATTGCCTCTATTTTCATATCATATACTAATACCCCACTTTTATTAACATAATAATTTCCATCAGTTCTAAATGTGAATATAATATTATTAATATCAAAATTATGCATTTTTATAAATTCGGCAAGAACATCATGTTTATTAAAATTTTTATAATCTAAGTAATCCATATTAATTTATAGTTAAACTTGATATATCATCTTCATTTTTTTGTACATCAATAATATAGTTAGGGGAAATTTCGTGGTTGTGCTCAACAATAAATATTAATTTCATTTTAAGTTTTATTGCATTTAAAATTGAAATAAAATTATCAACACTTTCATCCACAAGTTTCCCGGTAATTTCATCAAGCAGTAGTATTGTAGGTTTGCTTTTGGCATTAATTTGATTTAGAGCAAATTTCAATGCAACAGAAGAAAAGGTTCTTTCCATACCAGATGCTGAGATGGCATCAATAACAGCATCTAACCTGTTATTATACGCTAATTTTAATTTTAACTCATCACTATCCAACCATATTTTAAAAGGAACTTCATCAAGTAGATTGGTAAGTTCAATGTTTATTTTGGGTATTGCATAAGTAATTAATAGTTGTGTGGGTATTCCATCTCTATGAACACAATTTTGATATATATTCAAAATACGATCATTTCGTTCCTGTTCTTTAAATAATATAATTAATTTATTCAAATCATTGATTTTTGTAACATTCTGACTTATGGCAGTTTTTTTATTATACGTATTAACTTTTAAATCATCTAGTTCAATATCGAGTTCATTTAATTTTGTTTTAGATAAATCAATTGCTTTTTCAATTTTATTATTTTCCTCAATTTGCTTTTTTGAATTTTCATGTTGAATAATTTTATCATTCAAAGTATTGATCTTCAGTTGAATATTTTCAATCTGGATTGGTATTAATTCTTTTTGACCTAAGAAAACTTTTCTTTTTTCAACATCGTTTTTATCATTAGTAAGAATACCTATTTCATTAAGTAGTTTTTCAGAATTAAGATCAATTTCTGTAATATCCTTTTTACATAAATTAATTTCACTAATGTAGTAATTAATTATTTTTTCTATTTCAGGTATACTATTTTCTTTTAATACTATTGTCGGAGCAATAACATTATACATTTCATTTTCTAATTCTTTTATTTTGTCAGCAATATGTTTTTTATGTTCCTCATTTTTAATTTCCTGTCCACAAGTTGGGCAAATATCACTTTTTTTAATTTTTTCTATTTCATCTTTTTTCTCTTTGCCACGTTCTTTTAAACGTTTGATGTCTCCTCTGATCATTTCTATATCATGCTGTTTATTATATTTGAATTGTTCATTTTCTTTAATCTTTATTTTTAAATCATTAATTTGCTGTTTTTCTTGTTCTTTTTGTTCTAACAATTTATTTAATTTTTCTTCGTCATAAGATTCTTTTAATTCAGAGATTGACTTATTAATCTGTTCTAATTTTTGGTTATGATCTGCAATTTGTCTATTATATATTTCTATTGTTCTATTGGTTTGATTAATATCCAGATTATAAATTTCAGGATCAATTTTATATAGTTTTTTAGTTAAGTTTTCAATATAGGATTTCCCTTTATCAATTCTATCTTTTACTTCAGGAATACTATGAGTTTCTAAAATATCAATATCTTCATTTAATTTTACTATCTCAATATTTATTTGATTAATTTCTTCTTCACTTCTTTCAACATTACAACTAACCCTTGGTTTAGACATAATATTTTTTTGATATTTTTTGAAAGCGGTTAATTTTTTATCAAAAATATCAAGACCAGAATCATAAAGAATTGAATCAATAAATTCTGCTTTTTGATTTGAAAGTATTAAATTTAAAGTATCTGATGTGGTCATTACCACCCTCATGAAATTTTTATAACTGCCAATTGCTTTATTAATAGATTGTTCGGTTTTTCTTCTAGCATCTTCTCCAAGAGAAACTATCGAATTTTCATTAGTAAATTCATCATTGACATCTGTCAGTTTATAATACATAACTTGTGTTGGAGAACCGTTAATTTCCCCATTTCTATCCCTTGTGACATCAGTTCTTCTTATAATGCCATAGTATTCACCATTGACACAGATAACTATCCTACCTTCACAAAAAGCGGCTCCATTGCGATTATTAACATATCGAACATCACCAAACTCTACTCTTGATTCTGTTTCTAAGGTTTTACCATAAAGAATATAAGTAATTAATGCAAAGATGCTGGTTTTTCCGTTTCCGTTTTTCCCAGTTATTTGATATAATCCTTCTTTATCGGTCCAATCAATATTTAATTCTTCATAAGATTTAAAATTTCTACCTGATAATTTAACAACATCCCATTGAATATGAGTAAATTCTTCACTATCTATCATTGCTGTTATTTCATCATCAGTTTTTATAACTTCTAGAATTTCATCTTCAGGTATTCCTATTTTTTCAAGGTGTTTTCTGAAAATTTCGTGCTGAATTTCTTGGGTTTGAATATTATCTATTTTTAATTGTTCTTTGCTAACATCAATACTATCTCCCTCTATGAATTCATTTTTATTTTTGATAGATATAATATTATATTTTTCTTTTAAATGAGTAACAACCTTTCGTTCATTGTCTTTAGTGCGAGTTGCAGGAAGGGTTCGCCAAATAATACGTAATCTTATATTTTTGGTTGAATCTGGAATATCAATATCCAATTCATCAAAATCTGTAAACTGATTTATAACAACAGTTTTAAAAGACCAATCATTATGTATGGATACTTCTTCTACTTCTTTATTTATTATATTCCAAAATAAATAACCATGAAATTTCTTATCTCCTTCCCCAAAATTCTGGCTTATCAAACTACTCGGATATGCAATTGAATTTCCTTTACCGAAGAATTGTAAAAGATGTAAATCACCTAGATAGGAATATGAGCCCTTAAAGTCTGATATTTTATAGTATTGTTTTGTTTTAAACTCAAATCCAGTGGCTGCCTTTGCTCCTTGGATAGGATCATGGAAAAGATCAATATAAATCTGACCTTCTTTTCTTTTATATTTTTTAAATTTTGCCCAAGGAGAATTATTTGCCTCACCATGTTTCCAAACTGCCCATGTTATATTTTCATCATCGTAAAATCCAGTTTCTTTATAGTAGATAATATTATCATTTTTTATCGTAGCAACTAATGCTTCAATAGAATCGGTTCTATGTGGACTCTTGCGTAAAAAATCGTGATTACCTCTGGTGATACGTATTGGGGCAATAGTAGCAAGAGTATTTAAAAATTCTGAGACAAGGATTAATTGTTCTGATTGAAAATCAACATAATCATTATTGATATCACCACAAATCACTATTCTCGATGGTTTCTTTTCCCATAAGGAATTATATAAATTATTAAAAACCTGTTTATATTCTTCGTGTCTTGCGGGAGACTTAGGTAAATGTATGTCAGCTATGTGAACTATGGTACTAAACATCTTTTTTATTTAAATTTTACGATTAACTATAGTACTAACTATGGTACTAACTATTTTATTTTATTTTTATGATCTTCAACTTTAACGGTAAATCTTTTATATAATTCACCTTTATTATTTTTTAAAATGATAATAAAAGAAATTTCATTTTTATCAATATCATACATCGTTGGTGAAGTACAATCTATTTCAGGATTACTATCTAAATGTTTTTTAATGCCTGTTAATAAATTTAATGCTTCCATAATTTTACATATTTTATTTTTTAATTAATTATATATATTTTTTAAGATTAGGTTACTTCTTTATTAAAAATTCTGCATTAACCCAAAAAGATACTTCTATTTGTGATGCATGTTGAAATAAACATTTATTCATTTGTGTATTTCCAAATATTCTTATACTATCCATATATTCTAAATAAACCCAAAATTGATCACTAAAATAATTTTTTGGATTTTTTGAATCATTTAATAACTGATCATATCTTTTCCAAAGCAATGCTTTTAACAATATTTTAAAATCATAATCATTAAAATCATTTCTTTCATCAATATTATCGAAAAATAGAAAAGGAATTACTTTTGGACTATCTAATTTTACACTTTCTACTAACCAATAACCAGCATTATAATCCATTCCATCTTCCCAAACTTCTGCATAATATTGCAAATCTTCGCTACCATAATGAAAAATTGGAAATGTCCAGTTTTCAGATGTAAAATTAAATTCTTCTCTTCCATTTTTTATTAATTCAACACCAGCTAAAAATTTAGTGGGTTTACTGCTTAAAACATTGTTGTCTACGTGTTTTTTTTCCATAATTTTATTTTTTAATTATTTAATATTTTCATACCAATACAACCACTACTACCACATATTTCAATTGCTTTTCTCATCCCATTTGTAGTTGGCAAATAAGATAATAATGGTTGTTCTCCTTGAATAATTAATACAGCACTTAAAACATTGCAAACCCATTCAACTTCCCCCTGATAACATTTAAAGTACCAATAATTATTTTTTTGTTCAAAAAAAGCAATATTCATTTCTTTATTTGCTTTTTGAAATAAATCCATCAATTGTGATGTATTTAAATTTTTACATGCCAAAAATCCGGCAATAGAACCTTCAAGATTATTTTTATCATTCTCATTTTTATAATCTTCTTTTGCTGCTTCAATGCCATCATTAATGATTTGATTTAAAAAAGAATTGTATTCCATATTTTTTTTTAATTTATAAATTCTGCTTTAACATTTCCAATTAAATTTTTTAAGTCTAAAAGTTGATATTCAATGTTTAAAACATTTTTTATTATAGAAATATTACCATATATTAATATGTTTGATAAATTAACTAGATAAATATTATTTTCAGAAATAGTATCATACCTTCTTACTGTATATGTTTCCCATCCAAAAATAGTGTCATCTTTTTCATTGAAAATATCAATGATTTTAAAATGCCCTTTTGTTTTTGATGAAATAATAAATATTAATTTGTTCGTACTTTTACCAAAATTTGAATTAAAATTATTATATTCTTCAGTAACTTTAATAAAACTATTAATAATATCATTTTTTTCATCTAAAGGATGTTCATATTTCTTCTCATAATCAACAGAAAAATAATATTTATTATTTTTTATTAAATCAAGTATTATTTTTGTTTCAAAAATAGAATTTTTTTGAAAATATATTGGAATTTCAACATCAATATTATTATCATTATTATTCATAAGATTAATTCCTAAAGTATTCGACTTAAAATTTAATCTACGGATTTCATCTGTTAATTTTTCTGGTTGAATAGTTTTTAAAAAATCACTATTTGATTTTTCAATAAGTTTTTTAAAATTATATTTTTTCATATTTATTGTTTTGTTTTATTTTTAAATATTGGTGTAAATTCCAAATAATATTCATAATAATAAAGACCATCATTAGTAGTTTTTAATCTTTTTTGAAATTGACAAAACCCATAAAAATTTTTCCTCATAATCTTGCTTAGATTTTTCATTATCTTTTTTAATTTATATTTATTTAAGTTGGTATTTCTATCCAATAAATAGGATTTTCAATTGGAGTATGAGTTTCTGCTGAATTCCATGTTATGTTTTCATAATCTTTTCCTGTGGATATATTACTAATATATCCTACAACAGTTTTTATAATTTCTTCACCTTGTAAATTTTCTCGATATTTTAACAATACGGTAACTTCAAAGTCTGGTATTTCATCTTCAATTCCCTTACAAGATTTCCATTGTTTAAATTTCTTTTCCATGATCTTCACAATTTTAACAGTAAATCTTTTATAACATTCACCCTTATTATTTTTTACTATAATAATAAAAGAATCTTCATGTTTATTTTGGTCATACATTACTGGTGAAGTACAATCTATTTCAGGATTATTATCTAAATGTTTTCTAATATCTTTTAATAAATCTATTGCTTCCATAATACTTTTATTTTAAATTCTCTAAATAATTTACTATTTTATTTGTTTTTAAAGCATACCGAATTTCTTTTCTAGTACTATTACCTATATAACCATTCTTATTAATAACAAAAATTTCATCTGCCAAATCAATTTTTCTTAAATGCATATCATCCAACATTATTTTAGTTTCTTCACTCAGAGCTTCTTTATCTCCTGAATGACCGAATAAACCAACACTGATAACAATATTGCCTTCCAATGTTAATCTTTTTTGTTGCTTAATATATTCATTCTTAAACTTAGTACTTCCACACAAAGTTATAACCTTAAATCCTTTTATCATAGTTTTTAAAGAAAAAAATAAATATTATTTTTAGAGTACAAATATAGGTAAATAATATGTGAAAAACAAAAAATATAATAATTAATTATACCGATTTATTATATTTTATTTATTTTATTTTTTAGAAAAGATATATAATCTAAATATGTTGGAAAAAATTCCATTTCAAGATTATTTTGGTTTGTTTCATTAAATTCTTTAATTTTATTTTTCACAATATATTAAATATTTTTTCTGTCATTTTGTCCTTTTAATAAATTTGGCATAAAATTTACTATATTATTTGCGAATATATTAATAATTAATTATATTTACAAATTAAAACCCATAAAATTATGAAAAATTTAGTAAAATACAAACCAAATCAAGAGCAATCATTCTTGGAAAGAGTTTTCAATGATGGCTTCGATGATATCTTCAGATTTCCATCAATTTTTAAAGATGATGATTTCTTCAGAATACCTTCTGTTTTTAGGGAAAACAGATTCAATTTACTAAATGATTTATCTGAAACAGAAAAGGAAATAAAAGTTGAATTTACCCTACCCGGATTTAAGAAAGAAGAAATAAAATTGGAATTTAATAGTGGGATTCTATCTATTTCTGCTGAAAGAAAAGAAAAAGATGATAAGAAACATTTTCATAGCAAAGTTCAAAAATCTTACAGTTTGCCTGAAAATTTAGATACTGAAAAGATAGAAGCTAAATTAGAAGATGGAGTTTTGACAGTAACCATCCCCAAATTAGAAGAGGATAGAACAGATACTAAGTATATTGAAATTCAATAAATAAAGTAAATAAATACGAAAGGGGATAAAATTTATCCCCCTTTGTCATTTTAACCTCATTTTGAAAACAATACACAACAACTTACAGAAAGTAACTTACAAAATGTAACTTATTTTTTATTTGCTAACTACTACGCATTTTGTAGTAAATTGCAATTACATTTTTCTTTTTTTTATTAACGAATTAGATGATGAATATGGATTTTTACTAGGTTCTCTAATAAAAATATATTTGATCATAGCATTTTTACCCCCATTTTTTGTATCATATGGATTTAATTTTACTTTATTTTTCATTTTTTAATTTAATTTTCAAATAATTTATTCTGTTTGGAATAATAGTACTGCCAGTTATTCCCATTTCCTTATTTATCTCATTATAATTATAACCTTGTTTATATTTCATATTGAGTAAATGATAATCTTTTACTCCAATTTTATTTGAAATAAAACTTAAAGTGCTATTGTCTTCAAATACTTTATCAGGCATATCATCAGAAATTAAGCATCTTGAAAAATATATATTATTATTTACATTAGTGGTAAAACTATTATCTGAATTAGTAAAAGAACTTAAAGTAGTATTATCAGCAGTATAACTAATAGAATTACTGGTAATATTAAAATTTTTTGTTCTTGATTTATCAATCATATGATTTTTAGTAATATTTAAAACCCAAGTTGAAAATTTGGATTTAGTACTATCATATTGATTT
>Ga0209777_10001241_pt1 | contig 38076 bp, 32 predicted proteins | sample FrelakmetHBP12HB_FD_187147 | JGI IMG/M metagenome (GOLD analysis project Ga0209777, IMG submission 187147) | Freshwater lake sediment microbial communities from the University of Notre Dame, USA, for methane emissions studies -HBP12 HB (SPAdes)... | ecosystem: Environmental > Aquatic >...
TTGTTGGGTTTAAGGCGCAAAAAGGAATAAAGCCTTATTTTTTTGGACGCACTGATCACCTATCCTTTGAGATAATTTTAAAAGAAGGCTTGATTTATTTTTATGTAGTTGTGCCAGAAAAGCTGAAGGATTATGTGGAGCAGCAGATTACTGCTCAATTTCCTGATGCCATGGTTGAAGAAGTGGAAGATTATAACATTTTTAATCCTAAGGGTGAGGTAGTCGGTTCCATGCTAAAATTCAGGAAAGAATATATTTACCCAATCAAAACCTATAAAAAATTAAATACTGATTCTTTAAATGCTTTAACTAATACCTTGAGTAAGTTGGATAAAAATTCAGGAGCGGCCATTCAAATTATTGTCAGATCTTCAACGCCCGAATGGCATAAGTGGGGTTTGCGCGCCGCTTCAGCGGCTTATCAGGGTAAAAAATTAAGCGAAGCTGTCGCAGATACTGGTGGGAAAATTTCTCTGGAAAAAGTTGGTAAATTTTTCGAGGGTTGGTCTGGATCAAAAGACAATGATAAAAAAGAACCAGAAAAATCTTATCAGCTTTCAGCTATGGAGCAAGAAAGCATTAAAGGGATTGAAGAAAAGGCGAGTAAGGGAGGAGTGGATGTTAATATCCGCATCGTAGTCTCCTCTGACGATAAAGCTAAAGCCGAAACTTATCTGGAAAATATTTTAAACAGTTTTGCCCAATTTAATATTTACGAATATGGCAACGCCTTTAAAAGATTTAGTTACAGTAAAAATAAATTAATTCGCGACTTTATTTTTAGAGAGTTTATTGAAAAGGCTAAAATGGTTATGAATACCGAGGAAATAACTTCTATTTATCATTTTCCTTTAGGCCATACAGAAACGCCCAATATAGTTTGGCTGCAGGCTAAAAAATCTGCGCCGCCTACTGATTTGCCGACCCAGGGCAATTTAATTGGCTATAATGATTTTCGTGGCATTTATAAGGAAATAAGATTAACTGATGATGACAGAAGGCGCCATGTTTATATTATTGGTCAAACTGGCACTGGTAAATCAGTCTTGCAGGAAAATATGGTCTTGCAGGATATTTTAAATGGCAAAGGTCTATGCTTCATTGATCCGCATGGCGATACCATTGACCATATTATGCAGTGGATTCCTAAAGAAAGGGCGGAAGATGTTATTCTTTTTGATCCATCTGACACGCAAAGGCCAATGGCTATTAATATGCTGGAATTTGATAACCCGGAACAAAAGACTTTCGTGATCAATGAAATGATGAATATTTTCGATAAACTATATGATTTGAGAACCACGGGCGGTCCAATCTTCGAACAATACATGAGAAATACCATGCTGCTCATGATGGAAGATCCAGAATCTGGCTCCACGCTTTTAGAAGTATCCAAGGTTTTATCTGATGAAGAGTTCCGCAAGTATAAATTATCCAAAGCCAAAACCCAAGTGGTTAAGGACTTTTGGGAAAAAGAAGCAGAAAAAGCCGGCGGCGAAGCAGCTTTGGCTAATATGGTGCCTTATATTACTTCTAAGTTAACAACCTTTATTGCCAATGATATTATGAGGCCGATTGTGGCCCAGCAAAAGAGTGCTTTTAATTTCCGCCAGGCTATGGATAATCAAAAAATTATTTTGGTCAAGCTGGCCAAAGGCTTAATCGGAGATATTAATGCCAATTTGCTAGGCATGGTTATTATCGGTAAAATTTTAATGTCAGCTTTAAGCCGCGTTGATACGCCAGTGGAACAAAGAAAAGATTTCTATTTGTACATAGATGAGTTTCAGAACTTTTTGACTGAAGGCATTCAGGTGATTTTGTCAGAAGCCAGAAAGTACAAGCTCTGCTTGACGATTGGCCACCAGTTTATTGGTCAGTTGGTGAAAAACAATGACACTCGCTTTAAAGATGCTGTTTTTGGCAATGTGGGCACTAAAGTGGCTTTTCGCATCGGAGTGGAAGATGCGGACATTTTTGCCAAAGAATTCGCTCCAGTATTTAATCAGTATGATGTGATGAATGTGCCCAATCTTAGTGGCTATATTAAGCCCTTGTTAAACGGCCAGACTGTGCCGCCTTTTAGCTTTCATTTAATGCCTTTTGAGTGGCGACCTAAAGCAAATTTAGAATTAGCCAAAATGATCAGGGAGCTTTCTCGATTAAAGTATGGCCGCGACCGCAATATTGTTGAAGCGGAAATAGTTGAGAGGACGCGTTCAGTCAGTAAACGCAATTTAAACAAAGAAGAAGACTTTTTTGCTTGATACAAATTTTGGGGAAAGCTAATATACAAATATGCATACAAATTTACAAATTGTCTTTATCTCCTAATTAACATTTGTACATTTGTAGATATTCGTAAATTCGTTTTCAGAGCTTAATACAAATCTAAAGAAAGCGAATATACAAAACTTGTATGAACAATACAAATATGAGCTTGGTTTTAATGAGTATTAGTATATTTGTAGGTATTTGTAGATTCGCTTTCATAAAACACATGAGCTACAATTAAACGTTAATCATTCACAAAACAAAAATAATAATTAAAGCTAAAACTATAGTATGCAAAACAAAAACCAAAATGCTGAAAGCGTAAATATTGCCAAGAGTAAGTATCAGCTAATCCAGAAAATTTTAAAAAATATCCATGATAATTTAGGTAAGGTAATTGAACTTTTAGAACATGAGCCTGAACTGGTAGATAACATGGAAGATTCTTTAGTCAGCATTGCTCAGACTTTAAAAGAAGCTGAGGACGATTTGGAAATTGCCTCGCAAGAAAGAATAATTGAAGGTGTTTTTGATGGCGAAAAAATGATTGCCAGCGACGGTCAAGAATATGCAGTGCCAGCGAACTACGCGTCCAAATCCAAACTGGTTGAAGGTGATATTTTGAAACTGACCATTAATAAACGCGGCGATTTTCTTTATAAACAAATTGGGCCAGTGGAAAGGAAAAAAATCGTTGGTCAACTGACCATTGATAAGACTGGTGATTACTTTGTGGTAGCGGAAAAGAAAAAGTGGAAAGTCCTAGCTGCCAGCGTAACTTATTTCAAGGGCCAGCCAGGCGATGAAGCCGTGATTTTGGTGCCCAAAGATGCAGTCAGCAAATGGGCGGCGGTGGAAAATGTGGTGAAAAAATAGTGATTAGGCATTAGGCATTTGGAATTAGGACTTGGATTATTTTAAATAATATAAAAACCCCGGGGAACTGGGGTTTTTTGGTACTTGATTTTATCGCTTAATTTGTTTAAAATGGAGTTAGACGAAATTTTAAATTTTTATTTTTATGCCTCTAATCACAATACATACTTCTTCGGAAAATCAAAATAATTCATTATCTCCGGTATTATTAGACGAGCTGAGAAATTTTGTTGCCAAAGAATTGAGCTGTAATTCGATGGAATTAAACTTGAATGAGATCAGTGTGCGAGTAATTACATCAAGTTTAAGTAAAACAATTGCTGATATTGAGATTGTTATTATTGCACATTCTTATCATGAACGGGTACAAAACCAGGATAAAATTTGTCTATCTATAAAAAAGTTTATTGAAGACCGTTGTGCTCCATTCACCGTATATGTCTGGCTCCAGCTATCTGAACTTGGTCATAGTGCCTGACTCTGAATTGGGTACTGGATTATTTTAAAAACAGAATACAAAAAACCCTGGGAAGCCGGGGTTTTTTCGCCCTTGCTTTTATACTTTATTTCGCTTAAAATAGAGTTATCAATTAAGAGCTAAAATAGTTAAAAACCTCTAAACCTATAATTCCTCTAGCTCCTCTTAAACCTCTAAAAACTTTTATCACATGTCATTAGCATTATATCGAAAATACAGGCCCCAGACTTGGGCGCAATTGACCGGTCAAAACCACATTAAAGTCACCTTGCAGAATGAAATCGAGGCTGGCAAAGTTAGCCATGCTTATCTTTTTACTGGCCCGCGCGGCATTGGCAAAACAACGACTGCCAGACTGTTGGCCAAGTCAATTAATTGTGAAAACCGCAAGTCTGGTTCAAGCGAACCTTGCAATAAATGCGATTCCTGCTTGGAATTGGTGGCTGGCAATGATTTAGATATTTTGGAAATTGACGCGGCTTCGCATACTGGAGTGGATAATGTGCGTGAAAATATCATTGCTAATGCCAGATTTACGCCGGTTAAAAGAAAGTACAAAGTTTTTATTATAGATGAAGTGCATATGCTGTCAATTTCTGCTTTTAATGCGCTTTTGAAAATCTTGGAGGAACCGCCGCAACACGCCATCTTTATTTTGGCGACTACAGAAGTCCATAAGGTTCCGGCCACAATTATTTCCCGCTGCCAGCGTTTTGACTTTAAAAAAGTAAATTATGATGACTTGATTAAGCGCTTGGCCTGGATTTGCCAGCAGGAAGGCATTAAAGTGAGTAATGATGTCTTGACTGATATTGCTCATGTAAGTGAAGGCAGCTTGCGTGATGCAGAAAGTTTGCTTGGTCAGATTTTATCTTTGGGTGAAAAAGAAATCAGCAGGGAAGAGGCCAGTCTGATTATCCCCAGCTCCAATTATGCTTCTGTTTTGGTCCTAGTTGATAATTTAGTTTATAAAAACATTGAAGCCAGCATTGCTTTGGTTAATAAAGTTTTTGAAGACGGGATTGACTTGGTAAAATTTAATGACGACCTGATTGAATTTTTACGCAAAGTGATTTTAAGTAAAATCAGTGGCGGTTTAAAAGAATTCTCTTTTGATTTGGATGACAAAACTGAAAAAGCCATAATTGATCTAGCGCAGAAATTTACACTGGATGATTTGTTGAGACTGATTAATTTATTTAGCGCTAAAAAGTTTGAGATAAAAAGTTCTAGCATACCGCAATTACCGTTGGAAGTGGCAATTATTGAATATTGTTCAAGTGAGGCAAATTCTACGATTAAAAAAACAGAGGATCAAGGTAATGGCGGTGGAGGTGGAACTCCTTTGGCTGATGAACCAAAAATCAAGGACCAGCCTTCGTATAAAACTCCGGCTGGCAGGGGAAAAAAAGAGGCACCGCCCCTTAAAGCTTCTACCTACGCTGAAGCTACGGTAGACAAGACGGCGGACAAGTTGCCTCGTGATTCAAGAAGTGGTGAGACGATCACCACTTTAAAAAAGGAAATTTCTGGTATTCAGTCAAAATCCTTAAAGCCGATTGGCATTAAACTTGAGGAAATAAAAGCTAAATGGCATAATTTTTTGGTCAAATTGCAGGATACCAATACTTCACTAGTTTTTATTTTAAAAGTGGCCGAGCCTTTGGCGCTTAATGGTAATTATTTGCAAATTGGTTTTAAATACGCTTTTCATAAGCAAAGGATTGATCAATCCAAAGTTAAAGCTAGCATTGAGCAAGCCTTGCAAGAATTTTTCAATGAAGATATTATTATTGAAACAACTTTACTAGCCAATAATTATAGCAGTGAATTTCTTAAGCAGCAGACTAAAGAAGACGAGGTGGAGTTAGTTGATGAAATTCCAGCTGAAGCAATGGGTTCAGATCAGCAAAAAATGATTGAGACTTTGGTTAAGACCTTTGGGGGGAAAATTGTGGAATAGGCTGTCGTAATTAGGTTACGAAGCTCGTATCGTTAGGCGGTTTCGTTTCTCGTTTTATAGATTAAAAACCTCTGACGCCACACGAAACGAGCATCGATCAACGCTTTACGCTAAACCAAATCATTGGGGAGTAGCCCTGCCTTTGCTAACCACCTTCGCTAAAGCTTCGGCGGTTAAAAAGCTTCGGCAGGCAGGCAAGTGGTCAGAGTAAATTAAAACATTGGGGAGTAGCCAAGTGGTAAGGCAGCGGCCTCTGGAGCCGCCATTCGCAGGTTCGATCCCTGCCTCCCCAGTAAATAAATTTTCGGGGTTCGCGTGCCCCGCTCGCCTCGGCGAAGCGGGCCAAAGCTCCACAGGAGCGTCGGCGGGGAGTCCCTGCCCCGGAGTCATAAAATGTTTTGTAATTTGTAATTATAAATTTTCATGTCCACTAATAATTTAAAAGATGCGGCGCAAAAAATCCTGGATTTGGCTGGGATAAAAATTTATGGCTCAAATCCCTGGGATATTCAGGTAAAAAATGAGGATTTTTATAAAAGGGTTTTAACCCAGGGTTCTTTGGGTTTAGGCGAAGCTTATATGGATGGCTGGTGGGAGTGTGAAAAATTAGATGAGTTTTTTGCCAGAATTTTAAGCGCCCAAATTGACCGCCGAGTCAAAGGCGACTGGAAATTAATTTTCAACCTCATTTTTTGGCGGATTTTTAATCAGCAGTCAAAATCCAGGGCTTTTGAAATCGGAGAAAAACATTATGACATTGGCAATGATTTGTATGAGGTCATGCTGGATAAAAGAATGGTTTATACTTGCGCCTATTGGGATAAAGCCACTAATTTGGACCAGGCTCAGGAAAATAAACTGGATTTAGTCTGCCGCAAGATCGGGTTAAAGCCAGGCCAAGAGGTTTTGGACATTGGTTGCGGCTGGGGTAGTTTTGCCCGCTTTGCCGCGGAAAAATATCAAGCCAAAGTCGTGGGTATTGCTGTTTCTAAAGAGCAGGTAGCTTTAGCTCAAAAATTATGCCAGGGGTTGCCGATTGAAATCAGGTTGCAGGATTATCGCGATTTAAATGAAAAATTTGATCATATAATTTCTTTGGGCATGATTGAGCATGTGGGTTATAAAAATTATCGCAGCTATATGGAAATTGTCCATAAATGTTTAAAGGACAATGGTTTATTTTTACTGCAGACTATTGCCGGCAATCGTTCAGTCAAATCCACTGATCCATGGATTGATAAATATATTTTTCCTAATTCCATGCTCCCTTCGGCTGAACAAATTGGCCAGGCCATCAATGATTTATTTGTTTTGGAAGATTGGCATAGCTTTGGCATTAACTATGACAAGACTTTAATGGCTTGGTATGGTAATTTTTTGGCTGGCTGGGATAAAATTAAAAATAATTACAGTGAGAGATTTTTCAGGATGTGGAAATATTATTTATTGTGCTGCGCTGGATCATTCCGGGCGCGTAAGAACCAATTATGGCAGATAGTTCTGTCTAAAGATGGCGTAACTGGCGGCTATAAGTCAATCCGCTAATTTATAGGATTTAATAATGAAAAATCGTCTCTACGGCGATTTTTTGTTATAATTTTATTAATATGACTTTAGTAATAAAAGAAATAATTTGCAAATCAGCCTTGGCTAAGTGCGGATTTCCTGGTGGCGGATTGGCCATAAATCCCTATGTCGGTTGCGGTCATAATTGCGCTTATTGTTATGCCAGGTTTATTAAACGATTCACTGGCCACTGCGAAAAGTGGGGGAGTTTTGTTGATGCCAGAATTAATGTGGTTGAAGTTTTACGCAAACAATTAAGATCTAAAAAAATAAAGCCGCACGAGCAAATTTATCTGGGTACGGTAACTGATCCTTACCAGCCGCTGGAAGCAAAATATAAATTGACGCGAAAAATTCTGGAGGTTTTAAAAGATTATAAATTTTCTGTCAGTATTTTAACCAAGTCAGATTTAGTTTTGAGAGATATTGATTTGTTAAGGCAATTTAAGAATCTTGATGTGAATTTTACCATTACTACTCTTGATGAAAAATGGCGCTTTTTGGTTGAGCCAGGCGCTGTGTCTATTGTCAAACGGTTAAAGGCGGCTAAGAAACTGCATGAAGCAGGTATTAATGTTTTAGCCATGGTCGGTCCTTATTGGCCATTTTTCACTGAGCCAGATAAATTATTTAAGGAATTTAAAAAATCAGGCATTCGCCATGTTTTTTCTGAAAGTTTTAATACTACGGGCGGCAATTTTAATGAGGTCGAACAGATTATAAAGAAAAATTATCCCAAATTACTGCAGCAAATGAAAGTAGTTTTATTTGATAAAGACAAATTCGCAATATTTTATCAGGAAGCCAGGCAAAAATTAATGGCAGCTTCTAGAAAATTTGCCATACCCGTGACAGTTTATTTTGGCCGCGGTCATGCGGCAAAATTTAAGAAGGTTTAATAAAATCGCCAAGTAGGCGATTTTTTGTTAAAATAAAGATGTTGTCAGTTAATTATAATCTGCATGCCCCAAAATACAATTAGAATAGTTATTGTTATTTTGTTTATAGCTGCCTTAACTTGCGGTTTTTATTTTGTTCACAAAAGCCAAAGTATTACTAGCGTAAATTTAGTCACTCCTAATTTTAACGAGCCAGCAGCTAGTATCCCCTTTAATCCAGAAATGACAGCAGCTAGCGCTATTACGCCTCATCACTTAGCAGCTGCTCTTATGATTGATAAAACCTTGCAAACGTTGAGTCAAAATAACCAGCCGCAGACCATTATTTTATTAAGCCCTGATCATTTTAATACGGCTTTACTTAATGATAATTTAAAGCCTTCTTTTGTAAGTTTAGATATTGATGAGGGGGAATATGAAGGTATGAAAGTTGACACAGTCTTACTAAACGAATTAGTAAAAAGTAACGATTTCTTTTTAAATGGCTATGGAGTTTTTTTAGACCATGGCCTAACTAATTTAGCGCCTTTTATTAAGAAATATTGGTCTCAAGCGCAAATCGTGCCGATTTTAGTGCCAGCCAATATTACTGCTGACCAAATTAAGAATTTAATTCAAACAATTTTTGCAAATGCTGCCAATTCAGCTCTAATTCTGGCTAGTGTTGATTTCTCGCATTATTTACCGGCTGCAGCTGCGAATTTTCATGATGTCAAAAGTATCAGAACCATTAGTAATTTTGAGACTGCTAATTTTAAAGATTTGGAAGCGGACTGCTGGCAGTGTTTATATGGAGCCCGCTACTTTGCCCAATTAAAAAATAAAAGCTGCCGGCTTTTAGCTCATAATAATTCAATAGATTTTTTAACCACCGGAGACTCAAATTCCACCACTTCTTACGCGACTTATATTTGCGATGCTGAAGATGTCGGGATAAAAAACAATGATGAAACAATTTTATTTGTTGGTGATATAATGCTGGACCGTGGCGTAGAAGAATTAATTAATAAAAATAATCTTTCATATCCATTAGCTAAAATTCAAGATTTTTTGCGCGGCATTGATATCGTTTTTGGCAACTTAGAAGGTCCTTTAGTTAAAAAGCCAACAAATTTCGGACCTCATGCTTTGCAATTTGCCTTTGCTTCAAATGACAGCCAAGCTTTGGCTGCTGCTAATTTTAGTTTATTCTCACTCGCAAATAATCATACTTTAAATATGGGCCAAAGCGGTTTAGCCCAGACAAGAGAAATTTTAACACAGGCTGGAATTAATTTCGTGGGCGATCCGCTAAAATGTTCCAAAGAATTGTTTTACCAAAAGGATAATGTAATTTTTTTAGCCTTCAATAATACTTTTAATCTTGGCTGCACCCCAGCTGATATGGTTAATACAGTAAAGACTATAAAGAAAGAAAATTTAGGTAAGTTATTAATAGTTAGTATACATTGGGGTAATGAATATCAGACTATAAATTCCGCCAGCCAGCAAAAATTAGGCCATGATCTAATAGATGCAGGCGCTGATGTGATTATCGGCGGACATCCGCATGTGGTGCAAAATATTGAACAATACAAAGGCAAATTAATTTTTTATTCTTTGGGCAATTTTATTTTCGACCAATATTTTTCAGCTCAGACTCAGGAGGGCTTGGCAGTTGGTTTAGAAATTCACTCTGATAAATTAATTTATCGGCTTTTTCCTTTGCAAAGCCAATTAAGCCAGCCAGCTCTAATGCCATTGGACAAGGCAGCTGAATTTTTAGCGGTTTTAGCCCAGAGATCAGATGCTGGCTTAAGAGATAGCATTAAAAATGGTATAATTAAAACAAGGTTATAATAATAAAAAATAATTTTAATTTTATGAAAACAAAAGCTAAATCAGGCAAGGTTTCCAATATTGCATTAATAACTTTATTCTTTCTGGTTATAGTTTTAGCTGTGGGAGTTTATGTCGTTTATTTGTATTGGCAGCAGAATCAAAATTTGGCCAGATTAAATCAGAATGCCAATCAAAGCCCGCTAAATATCAATAGACCTGTAGAGACTCCCACATCTTTGGTGGAAATAGCTGCAGTCAAACGTTTAATTAAGCCTGAAGATATTAAGCCAGAAGAGGCAATAGTTAAAGCCCAAATACCTAGTTATCCCTTGCCGCTTAATTTGCAAGATGTAAAAAATTATTCAAGCATTGTCGATAAGCTCAAGCCGACAAAAGCGGCAGAGAATCTTTTAACAAAAAATGGCTTTGCGGTTATGAGTGGCCAAAATGATTATACTAAAAATTCAGACAACTTTGCGGATTTTTATAGTTATTTGAAAAACAATGATTTGCCAATCTTTATTACGGCTGACAGTTTGTTGCATGATTATCACATTTTTTTTGATTCAACTTTAATGAAGCTGGAAAAAGATATTTTTTATGATGATATTTGGCAAATGAGCAAAGAGCTCTATGATGATTCAGTCAATACTTATAATAATTCCGATGGCGAATTAAAAGAGGCGGCCAAACAAAATGTGGCTTATTTGGCCGTGGCTTTGGAATTATTAAAGCCTAAAGCTGACCAGATTAAGGGCGTGGAAGATGTGAATTCCAATGATTTGCAACCTTATATGGCACCAAACCCAGAAGGCATAGCTTTTGTCTATTTTTCGCCAGAACAAGCCAAAAAATATGAATTTAATAAGCCTGATTTTGTCAAAGATGAGGTAGAAAAAGAATTGAGCTTAATTGCTGGCCACCAAGGTTTTGATTTCTCGCCAATTTTTGACTATAAGGAAGATTATTCTCAATATGTGCCGCGTGGCCATTATACCAGAAGCGAAATTTTGAAAAATTATTTTATGGCCATGATGTGGTATGGCCGCATGACAGCCTTAATAACTGGCTCCCCGATTTTACAAGATAAAGAATCGCTTTGCACTGGTCCTATGAATGGCATTGTCTCTGAAGCGGCGGCCAAGACTCAAACTTTGCAAGCCGGATTAATTGCCAAGAAATTTTTAGAAACTAAAGATGTTCAGGATAGATGGCAGAGAATCTATGCCATCACAGGTTATTTTGTTGGTGTTTCTGATGATCTTGGCCCTTATGAATATGCAGCAGCTTTAAAACAAGCATTGGGCAATGAAATAACGCCGCAAAAACTTTTAGAAAAATATGATGATTTTAAGGCCAAATTAAATGACCTGGCTTATAATCCCAAGATTTACGGCGGTTTAGGCGCCTGCGAATTGTCCATGCCTTGTCCGCCGCTTTCCAATGAAGTTTTGCAAACCTTAAAAGACCAGGCGAAAAAACTCTTAGATGAAACGAAAGGCTTTCGTTTGATGGGCCAACGCTTTACTTTGGACTCTTATTTGTTTTCTGAAATTGTTTCGCCTTATTCTGGACAATATACTGGCTCTAATTTAGCTTTGCCAACTAATGAAAAGCCTTTTACTTTTACTTGGGATGATCAGTATGCTCAATTCAGAAATGTTCGGCCATTTACCTGGGTTAAAACCGATGTCAAAGGCTGTCCTGAAGGCAGGGAAGTGCGCGGTTTTCCCCGTGGGTTGGATATAATGGCTCTTTTTGGTTCTGAACGCGCTAAGGAAATTTTGCAGACAGAGGGCGATGCTAATTATTCTGATTTTAATTATAAATTCGAAGCTCTAAGTAAAGATATCAAGGCTATGCCCGAAGATGCTTGGTATCAGAATTTATATTTAAACTGGCTTTATGTTTTGCAATCATTGCTAACTAAACCAGGTGCTGGCGAGCAGACATTTATGCAGACCCAGTCTTGGCAGGATAAAAGTTTAAATACGGCTTTGGCTTCTTGGACAGAATTGCGCCATGACACAATATTGTATGTGAAACAAAGCTATACTATGGCTGAATTGGGAGGTGGTATGGCGCCGCCCGTAGTTGGTTATGTTGAGCCTGCGGTACAATTTTATAATCGTTTATTAACCTTGACTGATTTGACCAATTTGGGCTTGCAAAAATTAGTACCAGCCTCTGAACTTGATAACTTGAAAATCACTTACAGTTTAAATGAATTTAGCGATATTATTAAGAAATTAGAAGCAATTTCTGAAAAAGAGCTAGCTAATAAAGCTTTAACTGATGAGGAATATTATTTTATTGATAATTTTGGGACGACCTCGCAAAATTTAATTGATCAGATTATTGGTTCAGGTGAAGTTGATCCTGATATTTACAAAACAACTTTGGTGGCTGACGTGCATACAGAAGGTAATGTGTTAAAAGTTTTAGAGGAAGGTGTGGGATATTTAAAAACTTTATTAGCTGCTTATAAATTGCCTGATGGTCGGATTTTGGTTGGCGCAGGTCCTGTTTTCAGCTATTATGAGTTTAAACAGCCTATGGAAAGCCGTTTAACTGATGAAAAGTGGCGAGAAATGCTGAAAAACAATCAATCTCCGGCTGCGCCAGATTGGACCAAGAGTTTTTCTCAATAAAATCAATTATTATTTGCTTAGGGCTTGACTGCTTGGTCAAGCCCTTTTTAGTTTTTTTAAAGCCATTTTTATGCTATAATAAGACTATAAAAATTATTACAAATTTCATGGTTCAAAATAATGAACAAAACGCCATTAAATGCTTATGTCCTAGTTGTCCGAGTTTTAATGATTGTATGAGCAGGCAAGCTGAACGTTTATACTGTGCTAGAGGCAAAAGTTATTGCCAAGTGAATTCAAATGGTTGCAGTTGCCCAAGCTGCGCAGTTTATGCTGAAAATGGCCTTTTTAAGACCTATTATTGCATTAATGGCAAAGCTTAGTGATTATATTTTAATTGTATGGCAAAAATAAAAGTTGAAGTCTCGGCCAGGCATGGGCATTTGAGTCAAAAAGATTTGGAAAAATTATTTGGACAAGGTTATAATTTTAAAGTTTTAAAAAATATTTCTCAGCCTGGACAATTTGCAGCCAAGGAAGAAGTTAAAATAATTGGTCCCAAAGCGGAGTTGAAAGTGCGCATTGTTGGGCCAGTTCGTCAGCAGACCCAGATTGAATTAGCAGCTACTGATTGCTACCATTTGGGTATAAAACCCGTTTTGCGTGTTTCTGGAGATATTAAAAATACACCAGGCGCAGTTTTGGCTGGGCCAAAGGGCCAGGTCAAAATTAATCAAGGTGTTATTGTCGCCCAACGTCATTTGCACTTGGCTGCCAGCGAAGCGAAACAGCTAAAACTGAAAAATGGACAAGAAGTTTCGATGCGAGTTGGCGGGCCAAGGTCAGTTGCTTTTCATCAGGTGATTGTGCGCAGCGGTGCTGGTCATAAAAAATCTTTTCAAATTGATACTGATGAGAGCAATGCCTGCGGTTGGAGATCAGGAATGACGGGTGAATTGATTAAATAATAATTACAAAAACGTCCTTTGTCATTCTGAGAGTAGCGAAGAATCTATGATGTCACAGATCCTTCGACAGGCTCAGGCCTTTGCCTGCCGTAGCAAGCTACGGCCTGCGTAGGCAGGATGACAGGCGAGGACAAAGGACGTTTTTTTTCACTAACGGAATAATATGAAAAATAATTTTGCTAAAGTTAGGGTTTTGCTCATAGGTTATTTTAAATGGCTTGGTTTGGGTCGAGATAAATTCAAGGCCAGCTCAACCGTGACTTTAATAAAAGATGGCAAATTTAATATTTTAGTTGATACTGGTAATCAGGAAGTTGAAAAGAAATTACTCAGTGCTTTAAAAAAACAAGGTTTGGAACCAGCAGATATTGATTATGTAATTTTGACTCATCATCACCTTGATCATGTGGCCAATAAGCATTTATTTAAAAATGCCATTATTACAGACTGGTTGACAAGCTATAAAAAGAATAAGTTTATTGTTGATTTTGACATTGTTAATAAAGGGAAAAATGTTATAACGTCTAATGTCTATATAAAAAGTACGCCTGGCCATGCTTTGGATGAGGGCAGCGTGATTGTTAATACTGAAGACGGCAAAGTAGCCATTGCTGGCGATTTATTTTTCAATGACCAGTCTGAAAGAAATATTTTTATTCACGAGAAAAAGGATTTTGTCAAAAGCCGTGAGGAAATCATCGCTCTAGCTGATTTTATAGTTCCAGGTCATGGCAATATGTTTAAAGTTAAAAAATGAAGTTTGGAGCCATTTGGCATTAGGCATTGGCTATTGGGATTTTTTATTTAATTTATGCCACAAAAATACATTTTAGTGATTAACGCCGGCAGTGCAACATTGAAATTTAAAATTTTTGATTTGGCAAAGCTGCAACCAGCCATGGAAGGCATTGTGGAACGCATTGGTTTAATGGGCTCTTTTATTAAAATTGGCGACAAAAAAGAAATTGTGGAAGTGGAAAATCATGAGCAGGCTTTCAAATTAGTTTTAGCCAATGCGGCAAATATCAACGGCAAAATTGTAGCCGTTGGGCATCGAGTCGTGCATGGCGGTGAAGAGTTTACTCAGCCGACTTTGATTACCGCTCAAATAATAAAAAAATTAGAAAAATACAATCAGTTGGCTCCGCTACACAATCCCGTTGGTCTTGATTGTATTGAAGCCAGCCGCAAATATTTAAAAAATATTCCAGATGTCGCAATTTTTGATACTGCTTTTTATAAGACTTTGCCGCGGTATGCTTTTCTCTATGCTTTGCCCATTAAGTATTATCAAAAATATAAAATCAGGCGCTATGGCTTTCATGGCATTTCCCATCAATATGTGGCTGAGCAGGCAGCTTGGAGATTGAAAAAGCCATTGTCTAAGCTAAATTTAATTACATGCCATTTAGGTTCTGGTTGCAGTATTACGGCTATTAAAAATGGCCAGGCAGTTGATACTTCAATGGGTTTTACGCCATTGGAGGGTTTAGTCATGTCAACGCGTAGTGGCAGCATTGATCCGGCTATTTGCCTATATTTAATGAGGCGACTCAAAATGACTGCTGATGAAATTGATGATTTACTCAATAAACATTCAGGTTTATTTGGTTTAAGCGGTTCCTTGGATATGCGAGAAATTTTAATTAAAGCCGGCTATGCTGTGCCAGGTTTCAAGCTTAAGGGGCAGGTTAAGGCGAAAGACAAGGCCATGGCCAAGTTGACATTAGAGATTTTTATCTATAATATTAAAAAGTATATAGGCGCCTACAGCTCAGTTTTGAAAAAAGTGGACGCTCTTATTTTTACTGCAGGCATTGGTGAGCGGAGCCCACTTATCCGCGGTCTGATTTTAAAAGATTTTCCTAAATTTAAAGCCTTGGTTATTCCAACCAATGAAGAGCTGATGATCGCCTCGCAAGTTAAGAAATTTTTTAAATAAAACAAGATATGAACAAAAATATTAAAATCGGGGTGGGAATTATTTTAGTAATTCTTTTTTTATTAATTACCGTTAATGCTGTCTTGGCTCAGAATACTAATGAGGCTAGTAATAATGGGACCCAATGTGTTTTGAAAAATAATGCTTGCAGCCAAAAGGGTTTGCAACTGGCAACTTTATTGGAAAATAGGGGCATTAGTTTTCCTTTAGTGGCCATTGCTGGTTTATTAGACGGCACTAATCCTTGCGCCATTGGTATGTTGATTTTGCTTTTGGGTTATCTAATGGTTTTTGCTAATCAGCCAGAACGAATGGTAAAAATTGGTTTGATTTACATTGCCAGTATTTTTGTGACTTATTTTTTAATTGGTTTGGTTTTTTCTCAATTAGTTTACAAACTTTTGGAATGGCCTTTATATCAAGAGGTGAGTCACATTATTAAATATGTGGTAATTGGTTTGATTTGGCTGGCGGCTTTGATCAATATCAAGGATGTATTTTGGTATGGTAAATGGTTTAGCTTAGGGGTAACAAAGGGTGAGGTCCCTATCTTAATGCGTTTGATTAAAAAAGTAGATTGGCATACTACTATTTTACTTGGTATGGCTGTGGCAATTTTCGAATTGCCTTGTTCTTTGCCGTTGTATGTGGGAGCCATTGCCATTATGACTTCATCTTTTCATTATTTAACCACTCTTTTTTACCTTTTGGTCTATAATATAATGTTTATTGTGCCTTTGCTTATTGTCTATGCTGTTATTTTAAGGACTCGTCATATTTTTGAAGCTAAAGATGTCCAAGAAAGATCAAATAAATGGATGAAACTCTCCATGGGCATTGCCCAGATATTAATTGGTATCGGTTTGCTTTTCATTTAAATTTGTATGATCGGTCGATTATTAAACGGACAATCGAAGACTATTACTTCGGGGGCCATAATAATTGGAGCTGCTTCTTTGGCAAGCAGCTTTTTAGGTATGCTTAGAGATAGATTTTTAGCTGGTCAATTTGGCGCTGGTGATGTTTTAGATACTTATTATGCCGCTTTTCGAGTACCTGACTTAATTTATAATCTTTTAGTTTTGGGAGCCTTGTCAGCTGGCTTTATCCCGCTCTTTACAAAGTATCTGCAGAAAGACGATGCTAAAAATAAGGCGGCTTGGAAATTTACTAATGAAATTTTGAATACCTTGATTGTAGGTTTGATAATTTTGGGTGTGCTTTTCTTTTTCTTAGCGCCATTTTTAATGCCCTTAATCACCCCTGGCTTTAGCCCTGATAAAATGGCAACCGCAGTTGCTTTAACCAGGATAATGTTTTTAAGCCCCATACTTTTGGGCATCAGCAGTATCCTGGGCAGTGTTTTGCAATCTTTTAAGAGGTTTTTGGTATATTCACTGGCGCCAATATTTTACAATCTGGGCATAATTTTGGGCGCAGTTGTTTTTGCCAGATGGTGGGGGGTTTATGGTTTAGCTTATGGCGTTGTTTTGGGTGCCTTTTTACACATGTCAGTGCAAATACCATTTTGTAAGAATTTAGGCTATTATTATCAAGCGATTTTTAATCTTAAAAGTGAGGGTTTAAAAAAATTAATTGTAATAATGGTGCCTAGGACATTGACCTTAGCCATTAATCAGATAAATTTGCTCGTGGTGACAATAATTTCCTCAATGTTAGTTGCCGGTTCTTTGGCAATTTTTAATTTTGCCAATAATCTGCAGCTTTTTCCTTTGGGCATATTTGGTATTTCCTTTGCTATTGCCGCTTTTCCGACATTGTCGGCCTTGGCTTTAAAAGAAGACAAAAAAGAATTTATCAAAAGTTTTTCCAATACGACCAGGGAAATATTATTTTTTATTATTCCTTCGACAGCTTTCTTTTTGATTTTGAGGGCCCAGATCGTGCGTGTTATTTTAGGTAGCGGCAATTTTACTTGGGATAATACAGTTATGACGATTAATACCTTGGCCATGTTTACTTTGAGTTTATTTGCCCAGGCTTTAATACCTCTTTTGATCCGCTGTTTTTATGCTTTTCAGAATGCCATAACTCCTTTTTTACTCGGAATATTTTCTGCGATTGTTAATGTTTTTCTGAGTATTTATTTGAGCAGGCCATTTATAATTTGGCATTATAATTTTGATCTGGGCGTGGCTGGTTTAGCTTTAGCTTTTTCCTTATCAAGTATTTTAAATTTAATTTTACTCTGGCTAGTTTTGCGCGTTAAAACCTCAAACTTGGATGAAAAAAATATTGGCTGGTCGGTCATTAAAGTTACGCTGGCGACTTTAGCCATGGCAGCAGTGATGCAATTCATGAAATATGGCATTGAACCTTATTTCGGCACCCAAACTTTCATTGGCATATTTTTACAAGGTTTTATCTCAGGAGTAGTTGGCATTGCAGTTTTTATTGTAGCCAGTCTGGCTTTAAAGTCTCAGGAAATGATCACTTTTACCAATGCCTTAAGACGCAGGATATTTAAGGAAGAAAAATACTTCCCGCAGGAGAGTATGGATGAAAGCGTGGACGTCAAGTAATGAGATTTTTGAAATTGTAATTAGAGATGTAAAATATGATTCCGGGCGTAAGTTCGGTTTTTTTATTGAATGCGAATTTACAAATGTCCACGAATCTACGAATGTTAGCCCGAGCTTGTCATCCTGCCTACGCAGGCCGTAGCTTGCTACGGCGGGCAAAGGCCTGAGCTTGTCGAAGGATTTAGCGAGGGCGTGAATTGATTATTACTTAAATTTTTGATAGGATGTCCTTATATGACCCAAAATAATATTAGAAATTTTTGTATTATTGCTCACATTGACCATGGTAAGTCCACGCTGGCTGACCGTTTTTTGGAATTGACAGGTACGGTTGATAAAAGACAAATGAAAGAACAAATTTTAGATTCAATGGATTTGGAAAGGGAAAGGGGAATCACGATCAAATTAACGCCTGTGCAAATGAAATACAGGGATTATGTTCTAAATTTAATTGATACGCCTGGCCATGTTGATTTTTCCTATGAAGTCTCTCGTTCCTTGGCTTGCGTGGAAGGTGCCATTCTTTTAGTTGATGCCACCCAAGGAATCCAGGCCCAGACAATTGCCAATTTGTATTTGGCAATTGAACAAAATCTGACCGTTATTCCGGTAATAAATAAAATAGATTTGCCCAATGCTCAAATCGAGAAAACTAAACTGGAAATTATTAATCTAATTGGCTGTAAAGATGAAGATATCTTGTTATGTTCGGCTAAGACAGGGGAAGGTGTTTTGGAAATTTTAGAGAGAGTTATTGAAAGAGTTCCGGCGCCGTTGACTAATTTAAATGAGCCATTTCGCGCTTTAATTTTTGATTCTTTTTATGATGAATTTAAAGGTGTGATTGTCTATGTCAGGGTTTTTGACGGCGAATTGAAAAAGGGGCAACCTATTATGTTTATGGCCAGTCAAACCAATACTGAAACTTTGGAAGTGGGTAAAATGAAAATAAATTTGGTGCCAGGGATTGATTTAGTCGCTGGTCAAATTGGTTATATAGTGACTGGGCTAAAAGACGTGGAAAAATCACGTGTCGGAGATACTATTACTTTGAAGGATGCAATAGTTGAGGCTTTGCCTGGGTATAAAGAAGTCAGACCCATGGTTTTTGCCGGCGTCTTTTGCAAAGAGGGCAGTGAATTTAATAAATTACGCGAGGCTGTCAATAAGCTAAAATTAAATGATGCGGCTTTATTTTTTGAGCCTGAACATTCTTCAGCTTTGGGCTTTGGCTTCCGTTGCGGTTTCTTAGGCTTGCTGCATCTGGAAATTTTTCAGGAAAGATTAAAAAGAGAGTTTAATCTGGATTTAATTGTGACTGTGCCCAGTGTGGCTTATAAATTAACTTTAAAATCAAAAGGTTTAAAAAAAGAATTAGCCGCTAGATTAAAAAGCCGGGAGTCATTTGCAGGGCCTTTAGAAGAAGATCAGATTATTATTAAAAGTCCAGTTGATTTGCCTGATCCCAATTATTTAGAAACAATTGAGGAACCGGTTATTAAGGTTGATATTGTCTTGCCTAAAGAGTTTATGGGTTCAGTTATTCAGTTAGTCACAGAAAAACGCGGTGAATACCTTAATACTGAGTATTTGCAGGCAGCAGCTGAAATTGATCAGCGCGTAATTTTGCATTATAAAATGCCTTTGGCCGCTATTTTGACTGATTTTTACGATAAGTTAAAAAGTCTGAGCTCTGGTTATGCTTCTTTAAATTATGAATTTACTGGTTATCAGCCGGCTGATGTAGTGCGTTTGGATATTTTGGTGGCTGAAGAGCCAGTTGAAGCTTTAGCCACTTTAGTTTATAAGGATGAAGCTTACCGAGTGGGTAAAAAAGTCGTGGAAACTTTGAAGTCAAGTCTGCCTAAACAGTGGTTTGTGGTTAAATTGCAGGCAGCCGTGGGCGGCAAAATAGTTGCCGGAGATCGTCTGGCCGCTTTACGCAAAGATGTGACTGCCAAGCTTTATGGCGGCGATGTGACTCGCAAAATGAAACTTTTAAAAAAGCAAAAAAAAGGCAAGAAGAAAATGGCTGAAATTGGCGCTGGCAAGGTGGATATTCCTACAGAAACATTTTTGAAAATTTTGAAAAGGTAGTTGTCTGGGGGAATTATGAATCCCGAATTCCGAATTAGGGCTTGGTAAAAATTTTTTCTAATTTGTGCTATGATTAAGATAGCTTAAATATTAACCATATATTTATGGAGAAAATTGAAATTGTCTTTCAATTCATGAAAAATATTTTCTGGGGGCTGCTCACTGAAGGGATTTTGTTAATTTTGATTGGCATTTTGATTTTTATTTATCCTGACTTGCTGGGCATGCTGGTGGGTTTTTTTGCAGTTATTTCCGGTATTTTAGTCTTGATTTTGGCAGCCAAGGTTAATAAATATTCCAAGATTAAAATAGAAATGTAAGGTTAGAACAAAAATATGAAAAAAAATAATTTGGTTAAATTATTTTGGATTATAATTTCAGCCATAGTTATATTAACAACGATAATCTGGACAATTAGGCTTTAAGTTTGTTAGGGGCTTAGCTGTGAGACCTTTGCGTTAAATTATTAATTATTTTTTTAAATATCAATGGTGAAAAAATGGGAGCTAAGGCCTCCGATTAGTTTTGAATTCAGGAATAAGTTCGTGGAAATTCCCGATTTGATTTTGCAGCTGCTTTATAATAGGGGACTAATAACCCAAAAACAAATTGATTTATTTTTAAATCCTGATTATGGTCAAGATCTGCTTGACCCTTTTTTATTTCCAGATATGGCCAAGGCTGTAGCCAGAATTTATCAGGCTGTGGCTGAAAAGGAGAAAATTATTATTCATGGCGATTATGATGCTGATGGCGTTACCAGTTCTGTTTTAATGGCTAATATTTTACAAATGCTAGGTGCAAATTTTAATATTTACATACCGCATCGAGAAAAGGAAGGCTATGGCCTTAATCTAAAAAACATTAAAGAATTGGCCAGAAAAAAGACAAATTTAATTATTACTGTGGATTGCAGCATTAGCAACTTGGTAGAAATTGAATTGGCTAATAAAACGGGGATTGATGTGATTATTACTGATCATCATAGTGAGCCTGCAAAATTGCCTCCGGCTTATGCCATAATTAATCCCAAAGTCAAAAAATGCCAGTACCCCTTTAAAGATTTAGCTGGTGTAGGCGTGGCTTTTAAATTGGCTCAGGCCATAATTGCCAGTGATAAAAATAATATTTTCCCGCCAGGTTATGAAAAATGGCTGCTCGATTTAGTAGCCATTGGTACGGTCACTGATGTTATGCCTTTGTTGGGTGAAAATAGAGCCTTGTTAAAATATGGTTTGATTGTTTTGAATAAGACTAAAAGGATTGGTCTTGAGCTTTTAGCTAAAAAAGCCGGCATTTGGCCAGTGACTGAAGCAGAATTAATTAATTCAGAAAATATTGGTTTTGTTTTAGGCCCGCGCTTAAATGCCGCTGGTCGCATGGATCATGCTAATGCAGCTTATGAGCTTTTACTAACTGAAGATTATAATGAGGCTGCTAAATTAGTTGATGGCTTGGAAAAAAATAATCAAAAGCGCCAAAGCACAACGGAAAAAGTAATGCTGGAGATTAAAAAACAAATTAAGGATATTGATAAAGAGTATTTAATAATAGCTGAGGGCAAAAATTGGCCGCTCGGCATTATAGGTTTAGCTGCCGGCAAACTCAAGGATGAATTTAACCGTCCAATTTTTATAATCAGCAAAACAGGTAAAAAGGTTGTGGGTTCTGGCCGCAGCATCCCGGAATTTAATATGATTGCGGCTTTGGATCAGGTGGCTGATTGTTTTTCGATTTATGGCGGTCATGCTGGGGCAGCAGGTTTTACTTTGAAAGGTCAGAAATATTTGGCTGACTTTAAAAAGCTAATTTTAAATATTGCGGCCAAGGAATTAAAAGGCAAAGATTTGACCCAGAAATTAGACATTGAGGCTGAATTAAATCTGCGAGATTTGAATTGGGAGCTTTTTGATCAAATTGAGCGGTTTGAGCCATTTGGCATGGGTAATCCCAAGCCTTTGTTTTTAGTCAGAGATTTAAGAGTGGAAAATGTGCGTCAGGTCGGCAGTGACAATAAGCACTTAAAATTATTTTTAAAACATGACCAGATGATTAAAAGTTTTGAAGCTATTGGTTTTGGTATGGGCAGTAGGGTAGATGATATAAAGTATGGCGATAAGGTTGAAGTGGTTTGCGAAATTAATTTAAATGAATTTAATGGTTCCAGGAAATTAGAATTGCATTTGGTTGATATAAAGAGAATTAGTGGAGAAATCAAACTAAATTCTTTGAAAAATAAAATTTTATAATGGAAGGAGTTAGAAGAGCTAGAAGAGAAGAGGTTTAGAAAAAATGGAAAAACTTAAAAATTTTAAGAAATTCGTAGATTCGTAGCCAATTCGTAGATTAGTATCAGAATAAAAAAAAGACCTTTTGTTTAAGCAGTGGTCTAAAACTGCGTTTGTTCAGTGATAATAGCCTATAAGCGCGATGATCGTAGCGCTTATGCTCGCGCTCAAGCCTAGGCAGACCATGAGCATGCGGTTTCTCGTAAAGTATCCTTCGAGAGAGAAACAGATTTGGATCGCGAGATAGATAATGAACATACTCAAGGAAAGCCCTTCGACATTGTGCGTTTTGATGATCTGGTAGAGCTGGGGCAGCATGGCCGTCACATTCACCAGGCCAGCTGTCCAGATAATGAACGGCCAATGAATGGTTTTTGCCAATTCTTCGCGACTCATTTTTAAGTCTCCTTTCTTTCTCTTGGATTGCAGTGGGTCTCGAAACCGCATGATTCTCAAGATGATTTTTCAGTTTTGCTTTCAGGTCCGAAGTAAAAACGAGCGATGAAGCCCAGCCAAACTCCAATTAGGGTTCCGAACGTTATGATCATCCATAGGCCGGTGAATGTGATCAGAAAGAAGATGTTTGTCCTGGCAATCAATGTCAGCAAAAGAGTAATTACGATCATGATAAAGAAAAAAACCAAAACCCTTAAGTTCACTTTTTTCATCCCTTTTCTCCTTTCTGAGAAAGTTTTTTTGATAACCATGTTCTAATCCATGGAAATGTTGCAAAGAACGAATTCTATAATTAAAGTATAACCTATTTTTTAAATTTTGTCAATATTTTAGGTTGGTTTGAATTAATTTTTTATCTAAAATTAGCTCAAAACTTGAGAAAGCATAATTTTTATGACATTACATAAAGGGGCGCAAAAGAGAATTTATTTTGAGGGTGCGACGTATTTTGTGACGTGCGTAACTCATAATTTTGTTGAATATTTTAAAGAGCCGATATTTTGCGAGTTATTCATTGCGGTTTTAAAATTGGCGATAAAGATAAAGGAATTTGATTTATATGCGTTTGTGGTATTACTCGACCATTTTCATTTGTTGTTTCGTCCTCATAAAGTCGAGGATTTGCCGAAGATAATGCATTTTATAAAGAGGCATTTTACACGTAATGCGAATTTTATTCTCGGTTACGATAACGAAGGAGCGATTTGCAAATCGCTCCTTCGACTCGGGGAAAAAGATAATAAATTCGCAAATATCAAAGAAAATATTGAAGATTTTTATGAATTCGTTGTTAATTCGAGAAAACAATTTTTCGCAAAATACGGTTCAAACCAAACACCATTCCTCAAATTCAAATGGATGAAATCATATCGCGATCATTATATCCGCAACAATGAAGATTTGAGTGAACATGTTAAATATATTTATAACAATCCTTTTAAACATAAAATCCCCAATGCCGAAAATTATAAATACATTTTTAATAATTATAAAGATTTAATTAGTGAAATTTAATTAAAAACTATGTATTCTTTGCCTTTATCTAAGGAGGACAAACAAGAAATTTTAAGAAAATTAAAAAATAGCGAGTTTAGCAATGAAGAATTTGAAGAAATCTTGCCCTTATTGCCAGAATTAGGTTTAAGAGGGCAAGTTATTAAAGTTGGAGATGACCAGTCGCCAGAATCACAAAGAGTTATGGATTATATGAAACTTCATATGAGTTTGCCGGAACATTATGAAAAGATTCCTGCACAAGAAATTAAAGCAAAAGGTGCTTTGCTTTTGGATCCTGCTTTTAAAGACAAGAGAAAAATTATGGAAACCATAATTTTATTGGCCCACCACGGCTCTCTTGAAGCCTTAGAAATTTTAGAAAAATATTATGAGGAAGTTGAGGATGATGATTTAAGCTTTATGACAATGTTGGCAATTGATGAGTGTAAGGCATTTTTAGAAAGCGATATTATGGAAAGGCCGACAACGCGCATTACTAAGATTTAATTTTGACATGGAAGGCCGAGGTTCAGAGGATTAAAAGAGAATCTTAGTATATTATTGAGTTTATGAATAAAAAGTTGTAAAATTAAGACAAAATTAAGCAAGTTTAGAATCTAGATTAAACGAGTATGATTAAAAAAATAAAAATTTTTACTGACGGTGGTGCGCGTGGAAATCCTGGTCCAGCAGCGATTGGCATTGTGATTAAAGATGAAAAAGATAAGAATTTGCGCACCTATGCCGAATTTATCGGCCCAGCCACTAATAATCAGGCTGAATATAAAGCTTTAATTAAAGCTTTAGAATTGGCCAAAGATTTTAAGCCAGCAGAAGTAGTTTGTTATTTGGATAGCGAATTGTTGGTTAAACAAATGAAGCAGGAATTTAGGGTTAAAGATAAGGATTTACAGCCTCTTTTTATTAAAGCTTGGAATGTAGCTGTTAGCTTGAAAAAGGTGAGTTATCACCATATTACCAGGACTTTAAATAAAGAGGCAGATAAGCTCTTAAATCTGGAATTAGATAAGCACAGTTAAACTTACGCTTGTTTTGATTTTATGGTATAATATAATTAGATTTTGGATTTTAGATCTTCGGTTTTAGTTAACAATCCAAAATCTATAATCTAAGGCACTAAACTCTATTTTAAATGGCTAAACCATTGAGTTTTTTAGGCGTTGATTTATCTCCCGATGCCATAAAGTTGGTTGAGCTGCGGCCGGAAAAAGGCAAGCCGCAATTAGTTACTTATGGCTATACAGAATCAAAAAGTGATGTTTTGATGGGTGATTTTATTACCAATAAAAATATTACTTCTACCTTGTTGAAAGAAGTGGTTAACCGGGCCAAAGTGACTACAAATTTGGCTTTAGCTGCTTTGCCCATTGCTGCAGTTTTTTCTTCAGTGATTAAATTATCTGATTTAGTTAAGCATGACTTGGATAATAAGCCGAAAATTAAATCTTTATTAGCAGAAGAAGTTAAAAAAATTCTACCCAAGCCTTTGGAAGAAATGGCTTTTGATTTTAATTTATTACCAATTCCAGAATTGGACAAAGCTGACCATAATGCAAAATTGGAAAATGTTAGGTTCTTGATTACTGCTTCAACCAATGAAGTGGTGAATAATTATGTGGAGATTTTTAAACAGGCAGGTCTTCATCTGACTAATTTAGATATTGAAGCCTTTGCCTTGGTGCGCTCTTTGATTGGCAATGACAAATCTTTGATTATGGTGGTTGATATCGGCGAGAATCGCACGACCTTGTCAATTGTTAATCAAGCCATTCCCATTTTAAATAGAAGTATTCAGATCGGCGGGGCGACTATTACTAAAGCTATTGCTGACAGCCTTAAGATCACAGTTTCCGAGGCAGAAAATTACAAGTTAGATTTAGGCATTATGATGACCCAAGAAAATATGACAAATTTTCCTAAGCCTGTTGATGATGCTTTGGCACCCATTGTGACCGAAATAAAATATTTATTAAAAACATATTATGAGCAAGCCGGCCGCGATAAAATTTTGGATAAGGTAATTTTAACAGGCGGCAGTTCTTTGTTGGGCAACTTTTTAGATAAATATTTAGCCAGGATTTTAGATATCCGTACTTATGTCGGTGATCCTTGGGCCAGAGTGATTTATCCTGAAGAATTAAGGCCTATTTTGCAGGAAATCGGACCGCGTTTTGCTGTGGCTTTAGGTTTGGCCATGAGAGAAATAATTTAAGAAGATATGCCTATTGATTTTCTTGAGGGCAAAGTGAAAAAGCCAAAAGTGGAAAAGAGTCGCGCCCCAGAAGTGGAAATGCATATCCCGCAAAAGGAGCTTAAAGAAAAGATAGCAGCACCAAAAGTTGAAGAAAAGCCTAAAGTTAAAAAAGAAATTTTGCCAGCAGAAGAAATGGAAGAGGTGAATTTAATGACTTCTTTTTGGGCTCATCTTTGGAGAAAACGTTTAACTTTTAGCGGTATATTTGTTATAATAATCTTGTTATTAGCCGGACTTTATTACTATTTTATCCCGCGAATCAGCCAGGTGCCCCAGCCAATTGAAAATATAAATAAAATTAATCAGAATACCAATTTGATAGTAAATTTGGCTAATGAGAATCTTAATATTGCTAATGGGAATGTTAATGAGAACTTGAATTTTAATGAAAATTTAAATATTCCAGTAATAGTTCCGCCACCAGTTCCTCCTGAAAACCCGCCAGTAATTGTGTCGCCAATATTGCCCGATACTGAACTAGCGCCCTTGCGCGGTTCTTTGGTAAAGTTCTCGGGTTCAAGTGAGATTTATTTAATAGAAAACAACGGCGAGTTAAGGCCAGTAGATAAGCAAACTGTTATTTTCAAAGATGGGGAAAGTATTTATAGCATTAGTTCAAGTTTGCTATATACGCTCAATGATCGTTTTAAAGAAGTTAGGCAGGGGCGGGCAGTTAAAGGCAGAGTTGATTGGGATCCCCGAGTTCTAAGTTCGGTCGAATTGCAGCCGTTCCAATAAAATTTTAAAAAAAATTTTAAATTAATTAATAATTATTAAATAAAATGGCCAAAGAAAATAAAACAAAAATACTTTTAATTGAGGATGACACTTTTTTAGTGGAAATGTACACAACTAAATTTGAGCTAGAAGGCTTTGCCGTAGCTTCAGCCGAAGATGGGAAAAAGGGCTTGGAAATGGTTAAAAAAGAAAATCCAGACATAATTTTGTTAGACATTTTAATGCCTAAAATGGATGGCTTCGCTGTTTTAGATGCCCTAAAAAAAGACCAGGAGACAGCTGATATCCCAGTTATTTTGCTGACAAATTTAGGTCAAAAAGATGATGTCAAAAAAGGGTTTGAGAAAGGCGCAGTTGGGTATTTAATCAAAGCCCATTTTATGCCTTCGGAAGTTGTCGACAAAATCAAGAAAATATTACAGGAGCATAAAAAATAAAGGGGTTTTAGTAAGTAACCGTAATCAAATGTTTAATAAGGGTATTACTAAAATAGAAGTTTTAATTGTGATCTTTTTAATTTTAGTTGCAGTAGGAGTTGATATTTTTGTAATTTTATATTTAAATAATAAAGCAAAAGATATTCAAATTTTGTCAGAAGTCAGCCAAATTAGAAGCGGCTTGGATTTATTTCTAGCAAAAAATAATTTTTATCCCCAAGCTTTAAAGCCGCTGGCGCTCAATGATGTTTATAGCGGTACGCAAAAGCTTTGTGTTGGCGGTTTTAAAAAGTTTAGTGACTCTTGCAGTCAAAATATTTTAAACCCAATTCCCAATGCTTATTTGTCAGGTGGCAATGTGTATTATTATGCTTCAGTGGATAATGGGCAAAATTATAAGCTAGAATTCAATCTGGAAACTAATTTCCCTCAGCTAGCTTTAAAAAAGGGTAAAAATTGCGCCAATAATAATCAAATACTAAGTCAAGTTTGTTTTCCAAATATATGATAAGTTTTAATAAGCAAAAAGGTTTTTCCCTGCTTGAACTTTTAGTGGTAATTGGTATAATTGTGATTTTAGCAGCCATAAGCATAGTGGCCCTCAATGGCCAACGTGCCAATGCCCGGGATGCCAAAAGGATAAGCGATATTACTTTAATGAAAACTGCTTTGGAGCTTTATTACAGCGACGAAGGTGAATATCCTATAGTGACAGAGCCAATAATTTTAGGCTCACAAGGCAAGGAAAAATTATGTTCGAAAGCTGAAGGCGGTTTTGTGGCTGCTAATACTCAATGCACAGAAAAAACAAATTACATGTCCTTGGTACCAAGTGATCCTTTGCCCATGCAAAAATATTGGTATGTTGGCGCTGCCAAAGGCTATGATATCACTTTTACTACAGAGACGAAGACAGATTCATTGGGCAAGGCTGGCACTTATCATGCTCATTCTGAAGGTATTGACCTTCTTCCAGGTAACAGATAATCAGTATTTTGGTAAGGCAAAAGGCACCTAAAAGCGAGTGTCTTTTTTAGTTAAAAAGATTGTTAAATATGCTATAATATAATCATGAATATAATCATGATGATAGAGATTTTACTATTTTTTGTTTTGGGCCTTATTTTGGGCAGTTTTTTAAATAGCTGGCTTTATCGCAGCCAGAAAAACTTGTCACTCTGGGAGCGTTCTGTTTGCCCTAATTGTAAAAAGAAGTTATTGGCTAGAGATTTAATCCCCTTAATAAGTTTTATTTTTTTAAAAGCTAAATGCCGTTTTTGCAAGGAAAAGATCAGTTGGCAGTATTTTTTAGTCGAGTTAATGACTGGAGTTCTGTTTGTTTTAGTCTTTTGGCATTATCAAACTATTAATTTATTTTTAGGGCGCGATTTATTTTTTGTTTTGATTTTAATTTTTATTTTCGTCTATGACCTTAAGTTCTATTTGATTTTGGATCAGGTCATTTATCCTGTTTTGGTGATTGCTCTTTTGGTTAATTTGTTTTTGGGAATTAATATTTATAATTTAATTTTTGGCTCATTGCTGGGCGCCGGTTTTTTTCTAATTCAGTATTTAATTTCGAGTGGGAAGTGGGTTGGCTGGGGTGATGTAAAATTAGGTTTGCTTTTGGGTGTGATGTTGGGCTGGCAATTGCTATTAGTAACTCTGGTCTTAGCTTATATAGTCGGCGGCTTAATAGCAGGAATTTTGGTGCTTAGTAAAAAGAAAAAGATGACTGATGTTTTGCCAATGGGTACTTTTTTAACAGCAGCCGCAATCATTGCTTTGTTATGGGGGGATAAAATTTTAAGCTGGTATTTTTAACATAGTCAAGCAAGAGAAAAAGAGGTGACAATTTATGGACCTGTCGGCTTTAAAAAAGTAATGAATCATTTTTACCAGGCTTTCCATTTTAAAAAATTTAAATATAAGTATAAGATTTTTATTAAAGAGCTTAAGAATTTAGATTCTATTGTCGGTAATGGCTGGGAACTAAAATGCTATTCAACGAGTCATTCTAGAATTTTAAAATCATTAGCCTATCGTTTGGAATCAAAGAATAAGGTTTTAGCCTATTCTGGTGATACTAAGGATTGTTTAGGCTTGAGACGGGCTTGCAATCAGGCAGATCTGGCTATCTTGGAAGCGAGCTGGCCTAAAGCCATGAAAACCAAAGATCATTTATCAGCAGAAGAAGCTGGGAAGATTGCCCAAGAATTGGGGGTGAAAAAGTTAGTCTTAACCCACATGGCGCCTTATTATCTTGAGAATTTTGACGTAAAAAAAGAAGCTGAGAAATTCTATAATGGTCAGGTTATTTTGGCTAAAGATTTAATGAAGATAAAGATTTAGATAAAATTGGGTTATAATAAAAAAAGGCCGTTGTGACTTTCTGCGCGACGGCTTTTTTGATCTCGTTGTTGTCATTCAAGAAGGGCCAACCAGGTTATTTCATCTTCTCCGTTATTGGGCTGATCTTTCCTCCAATGAAGATATTTGATGGTAGGTACATCAGGTTGAACTCTGATGCCCAAGAGGAATTCCTTGCCGCCATCTTTTACTTGGCTTTGCTCTGGGTCGATTATTGCTCCTTCATAGATGAAATTTCCTGATTCAACAAAAATGCAGAGTTGTGGCTGTTGTTCAAGGGGCACCTTGATTAGCGATCTCAATACAGCTTCGAGTAAATTCTCTGAGATTCTTTTTCCTCTGAGTCCCATTATTTATTTCCTCCTTTGTTTATACATTTTGTGATAATTAATCATAGCATTAAAGCTCAATTTTGTCAAGATGTTAGCTGAGATTTTCATTAATTTTATGATATAATAAAGATATGACCAAAGAAGAAGCTAAAAGACGCATAGAAAAACTAAGGGAAGAGATAAATCGCCATCGTTATCTCTATCATGTTTTGGATCGCCAGGAAATTTCTGATGCAGCTTTGGATTCTTTGAAGCATGAGCTTTATACTTTGGAGCAGCAATATCCGGACTTGATTACTCCGGATTCGCCCACGCAACGGGTGGGCGGTGAGGCTTTAGCGAAATTTAAGAAAGTTAAACATGAAGTGCCCATGCTTTCAATTGAAGATGTTTTTAGTTTCGATGAGCTGAAAGAATGGCAGCAGAAAATTATGCGCCAGGTTCCTCATACTAAACTGGACTATCATGCGGAAATAAAAATGGACGGATTGGCCGTTTCTATTGTTTATCAGGATGAGATAATGGTTGAAGGCTCAACGCGCGGTGATGGATTAATTGGCGAAGACATTACCCGAAATTTAAAAACTATAGAGGCGATTCCTTTACGCTTGCATAAGCCCAGTGATAAGGAAATTAAAGAGTTTTTGCATAAATTCGGTGAGGGCATGGACAAAGAAAAATTTTTAAAAAAGGTCAAGACTTTGGCTGGCAGGATTGAAATGCGCGGCGAAGCTTTTATGGATAAAAAAGTTTTTGATAAATTGAACAAGGAACAAGCTCAAAAAGGCGAAAAAATATTCGCTAATCCCCGCAATGCAGCGGCCGGAGCCATCAGGCAGCTTGATCCCAAGATCACGGCTTCAAGGAAATTGGATTTTTTTGGCTATGATTTGTTGGCTGATTTTGGCCAGACAACACATCAGCAATCTCATCAAATAATGCGTTTGCTTGGCTTTAAAGATAATCCCTTGAACCGTTATGCTAAAGATTTGGCTGAAATTGAAGATTTTCACGCCTATGTTTATAAAGAAAGGGAAAAGTTGCATTATTGGACTGACGGCATCGTGGGAGTGATTAACGACATCAAATTGTTTAATAAATTAGGCGTGGTTGGTAAAACGCCGCGCGGCCTAGTGGCTTACAAATTCCCAGCGCAGGAGGCGACTACTATTATTGAAGATGTTAATTTTAGTGTCGGTCGTACAGGAGTTTTAACTCCAGTTGCTGATTTAAAACCAGTGCCCATCGGCGGCACCATTGTTTCGCATGCTACTTTGCATAATGTTGACGAGATTAAAAGATTAGGCGTGAAAATAGGTGATACTGTCATTATTGAAAAAGCGGGCGATGTTATACCTAAGGTGATCAAAGCTCTGCCCAAATTAAGGACAGGCAAAGAAAAGGAAATCAAAGTGCCAGCTATATGTCCGATTTGCGGTGGGCCAGTGATTAGAAAAGCCAATGAGGTTGGCATTTATTGCGCCAATACCAATTGTTTTGCAGTTGATTTTCGCAAAATAAACCATTTTGTCAAAGGCATGGAAATTGATGGCTTGGGCCCGGCTATTATCGAACAATTAATGAATGAGGGGTTAATTAGCAGCCTAGCTGATTTATATGAATTAAAAGTTGGTGATTTAGTGCCTCTTGAGCGATTTGGTGAAAAATCTGCGCAAAATATTATTGAAGCAATTGAGAAAAGTAAAGTGATTTCCTTATCTAAACTCATTAATGCTTTGGGGATTAGGCATGTTGGTGAAGAAACAGCTTTCGCTTTAGCTAATCATTTCACTACTTTTGACAAGATTAAAGATGCTTCACTAGCTGAATTAACGAATGTGTCTGATATTGGCGAGGTTGTCGCCAAAAGTTTGTCTGAATATTTCCGCGACAAAAAGAATCAAAAGTTAGTTGAGCAACTTTTAAAGTACATAAAAATTGAGAAAGTTGAAAGAAGAAAACAGATTTTGGCCGGGCAAAGTTTTGTATTGACCGGCTCTTTGGAATCATTGACTCGTGAGCTAGCCAAAGAAAAAATTCGCAGTTTAGGCGGCGATGTCAGTTCTTCAGTTTCAAAAAATACAAATTTTGTGGTGGCGGGGGCTGAGCCAGGTTCTAAATTTGATACGGCCAAGAAGCTGGGCGTTAAAATAATCAGCGAAAAGGAGTTCTTGAAAATGATATCGTAACCACTAAAATCGGCACTAAAAGCACTAAAATATTTCATGGCAGAACTTATATATAAAGATTTGTGTTATGAAATAATGGGCTTGGCTTTTAATGTGTTTAAGAATCTGGGCTATGGTTATCGGGAAAAATACTATCAAAGAGCTTTGGCAGAAGAATTTAATAAAGAGAAGATTAAGTATAAAAGAGAATGCTCTGTTAAATTAATTTATAATGATCGGATAATCGGCAGATATTTTATTGACTTCATAGTTGAAGATAGGATAATCATAGAGCTTAAAGTTGCAAAAGATTTTTACACCAAAGATATTAAGCGAATATTAGGATATTTGAAAGCAAAAAATTTAAAATTGGGCATATTGATAATTATTACTAAGGAAGGGATGAAATATAAACGATTTGTTAATTAATAAATGAACTGCGTTTTAGTGTTTTTCGTGATATAAATTTCGTGGTTCATATAAACTTTATAACCTATGCAAATCGACATTAAGGGCACAAATTTAGAGCTGACCGAGGCCATTAAAAACTATGTTAATGAAAAAATAGGCAGCCTTGATAAATTTTTTGAGGGAATTTTGGAGGCGCGAGTAGATATAGGGTTAACTACTAAACATCATCAGAAAGGCAATATATTTCGGGCTGAGGTTAATCTGGAGGTCCCCAGAAAACATATTTTACGCGCCGAAGCTGAAAGGGAGGATTTGTACATGGCCATTAATGAAGTTAAGAATGAACTGCAGCAGCAACTCAAGAAATTTAAGGGAAAAATGCATAATAATTTTCGTCCTTGATTTAAATTTTGTAGCATTAAAACTTCCCTAAGCCCTAAGCTTGGGAAGTTTTTTTGTTTGTCTAAAATCCTTTTTTTTAGTATAATAATAGTAGGGAAAATATAAGATAATTTTCATGCAAAAAGAACTAAAAATCCTTACTTTTTGGAAGTTTTTAGTTAGTAAACTAAAGCTAATTTTGGTTTTAGTTTTTTTGTTTATTTTAGCCATTTCCTTCCATAGTTCATTGATGGAGGTTAAAGCCAATAACCTTGGTTATAATGAAAATTTTTCTACCACAACTTATGAGGATGCGGCCAATACTAGTGCTAAATGGGATTCTACAGCTGGTTTAGCGCGTCTCTGGGGTAAAGAAGGGGTTAATATGGCCAGGACGCAAAATGGCCCAGAAAATATTAGTAATACGGTTGGTTTATCTACCATGGCCATTATTAAAGTCGGCACTAATAATATACCCTATGTAATTTGGATACAATTAGATGGCGGCATTAATAAGGTTTTTTTTACCAAATGGACAGAAGGTGCTGGTTCTGGGATTTGCGGATTAGGCTTAAATGATTGCTGGACAAATATGGCCGGTGATACAGCTGGCCCTGAAGATATTTATCCAATTAGTGCAAGTGCTGCCTATGCCAAATTACTCCTTGATGGCAATAATAATCCCAATGTGATTTGGTGGGATCCAGTGAATGGAAAGGTAGATTTTATGAAATGGACTCCAGCTACTAATGCTTGGACAGGCATGAATGGGAGTTCAGCTTATGATGTTGTTCCCGGGGTCAATGCTTATCCTGACTTTGCCTTAGATTCTAATAACATACCCTATGTAACCTCAGAAGGTTTATCAGGCCTGCCTTTATCTACCTGGAATGGCAGCGCTTGGTCAAAAATGGACGGGCATAGCGGTTATGATCTTATTCCTGGAGGCATAACCGCTAAGCCAGTTATCAAGATTGATTCAGATAACAATCCCTATATCTTTTATTATGATTTCTATGTTCCCAATAATTATCCTACCTTTGTAAGATGGAAGACTGGTGATGACGGATCAGTTTGTGGAGCTGGTCATGGTGCTTGTTGGACTAATTTTTTAGGAGATACTGCCGGTCCAGAAATTATAGATCCTTTACTTAATGGCAATGGTTTTTATCCCCAATTGGAACTTGATAGAACTACAAATCCCAATACGCCATTTGTTTCATGGACATACGATCTTACTCGAGAAATATATTTTTCTAAAGGCACCCCAGGTGTTGGCTGGACCACCATGGCTGGTTTGCCTGGAGGTGAAAATGTTTCTAACAACGCTGGCTATTCAGGATTCCCTAGACTTGCTTTGGATTCCAACCATTTCCCTTATTTGACTTGGATAGATGATACGCCAGGCAATGCTGAAATATTTTTCACTCATTGGGATGGTACAAAATGGGCGACTATAACTGGGGGAGCAGGGACAGAAAATGTTTCCAATAGTGGCGTAGTATCTCGAAATTCCAGGTTAAGCATTAATGCGGATAATATTCCTTTTATAACCTGGGATGAAAACACTGAAATATATTTAAGCAAGGGAATTGTTTCCACTGGCTGGACTAATTTGCACGATATCCTGGGCGCCGATAACTTATCTAATGATCCTGTGTCTAGTGGCTATAGTAGCCAGGCTTTTGATAATCAAGGCAATCTGGATGTCGTTTGGGAAGATGGCGATATTCAATTTACAAAAGTTTTGCCGCAATATACTACACCTGCTCAAATTCAGTCACTGAATGTGAATAGTTCAAGCGATTATGTGACCAGCGCTAAATTGACTACAACTCAAACTCCAAATTACCTCATGGGCGATGCTGACGGCGATAACAAGATAACAGAAAACGACGAAGATATTCTCAAGGAAATTTTATTAGGCGGAAATCCCACCTGCTATGACTTAAATCATAATCCAATCAATTGTGTTACTGTTCTGGACCTTGATGGAAATGGCATACTTGATGGGCCTGATTTAGCTTTGATCAGATGGCTTATTGTTTTTGACCCGGTGAATGATCAGATTATTAATTATTTTCTCTCCAATGACGGCGGCACCACCTGGGAGCCGACTAATCCAGGCGACAATCATATTTTTAGTTCGCAAGGCACAGATTTGCGCTGGCGGGCAGTTTTGACTACCACAGATCCGAATATAACGCCGCTAATTGATGATTTAAATGTTGTTTATCAGACTAAAAAAATTATTTGCAGTTTGACGCCCACAAATTTGACTGCCGGACAATCAGTGACAATAAATGCCTCAGTCACTTTTGCTCCCGCAAGAGTTTGGGCGACCATTGAAAATTCAGGGAATTTATTAGCGACAGTGGATTTAGCTGGTAGTGGCGGTAATTATACTGTTAGTGCTGCCACAAATAACAATTACAATGGGCAAAATGATGTGGCGGTTTTTGCCAGTGACGGCACCAATACCTATACTTGTAATCCTGGTGACGGAACCAGTTGGCAAAAAATGTCAGTTAATGACATCCCTTGGCATGGCCGCGTTAGGCATGATGCGCTTAGCTTTAATAATAAAATTTGGATTCTAGGCGGTTATACAGATAAACCTAGTGCGGACATTTGGTCTTCGGCTGATGGGGCCAATTGGACAAAAGTCACTGATAATGCCCCTTGGGGAGCCAGAAATGAAAGCAATGCTATAGTATTTGGTAATAAAATTTGGCTAATGGGGGGATATAATGACCCAGCTACCTACCTGAATGATGTTTGGTCATCAGTGGATGGAATTAATTGGATACAGGTGACAGCCAGCGCGGCTTGGTCAGCTAGAAGTTCTTTTGGTCTAGCAGTTTATAATAACAAAATGTGGATTTCTGGCGGTTGCACCCATCATTTGCCTGGTAATCTTTGCGATACAAATTCTAATGATGTCTGGTCTTCCGGCGATGGTTTAAACTGGGTGCAAGCGACCAGCAGTGCCCTCTGGTCTAATAGAGCTGCCCACCAAATGTTTAGCTTTAATGATGGAACAGGAGAGAAATTGTGGTTAATGGGTGGTTTATTTCCCAATGCTAATGGTACATATTTTAATGATATTTGGACTTCAACTAATGGCAGCACTTGGACACAATTAACTCCGGGTCCGCATTGGAGTACTAGAGCCCAGCTTGGTGCAGTAATTTATAATAATAAGATTTGGCTATTAGGCGGGAGATCTCCACTCAATAATTTGCATAATGATATTTGGACATCAAGTGATGGCATAAGCTGGACTCAAGAAAAAGCTGATGTGCCGGTGCCGGGGATGGGTGTCCAGCCCAGTCTGTGGACGCATTGGACGCCTAGACGAAGTTTTGGCCTGGTCGCATTTAATAATGGCAGTGGCAATAAATTATGGCTAATCGGCGGTTATGATGGAATTCGCTGTGAAAATGATGTCTGGTCTTCAATAGATGGCGTAAATTGGATTTTATTTAATACCAATTACGAGGCTGAATACGGACCCAGATTCCAAGCCGCTACGATTGCCTATCAGAATAAATTATGGCTGATGGGCGGTTATGTGAAATTGGGCGGGTTGGCAAATGATGTCTGGAGTTCAACTGATGGCATCCATTGGCAATGTGAGTTTGGCCCATATACAGTGCCAGTTGAAGGCATTGCCTGCAATCACCCAGCGCCATCTTGGACACCGCGTTTTTATCACCATTTGGTTGTTTTCAATGATGGCACTGGAGATAAAATTTATTTAATGGGTGGATGTGCCACAACTGCTGGCAGTTTATCTAGTTGTCCTGGAGCTGCTAATAATTTACGTGATGTTTGGGCTTTTGATGGTACCAATTGGACACTAAAAATTAATCCAGCAGCCTGGGTGGGTCGTTTTGGCGATGCTGTAGTAGCTCCATATTTGGGCAAAATTTGGGTTTTGGGCGGTTATGCCGCTGGTGTGGGCTACTTAAATGATGTTTGGAATTCTGCAGACGGGGTTAATTGGGTTCACATTTTAACAAATCCATTAATGTGGTCGCCTCGGACTGGTCATAGTGCTGTTAGTTTTGATGAAGGTAGCGGTTTGGGTGATAAATTATGGTTGATGGGCGGTTACAACGGCGCTTATTTGCATGATGTCTGGTCAACTAGAGACGGCATTAGTTGGACCCAGATAAATCCTAGCGCTGCTTGGTCAGGCCGTTATACCTTTGGCTTAGTAAATTATAATGATAAGATGTGGGTTTTTAGCGGCAATAGCGGAGTTTTGCCCAACGGACTTTATACTAATAATGTTTGGAGTTCAAATGACGGGCTTAATTGGACTATGGCAACCAACAATGCGCCGTGGGATGGCCGTGACTTTTTGTCCTACGCTATTTTTGACAATCGCATCTGGTTGACCGGTGGTGATTCTAATGCCGGCAGTAATAGTGATGTCTGGGCCACCAGTTACGACTATCTGCATTTTACGGTGGGGATTTCTTCACCAAGGCCAGCAGGCATAGATTTGCCAGCTTCGCCCACTGGGCTGTCTTGCAGCGCGCAAAGCAATTCAGTTATCCGCTGGAGTTTTACAGATAATGCCAGTGATGAAACCGGGTTTAGACTGCACGGCGACAATAGCATGATTGCAGAAGTGAATTTGGCAGACCAAACCTTTATGGATGAAAGCAGTTTGCAAACTAATACTCAATATAAAGACAGGCAGGTGACAGCGTTTAATAACGGCGGCGAATCAGAGCTGTCTAATACAGCGAGCTGCTATACTTTGGCCAATAAGCCAAGCAAGATAGAAGTGCATACAGCTGATAAAGCCAGCCTCAGCCTGGATATAGAGTTAACCGACGGCAACCCAGCTAATACCGAGTATGCGATCAAAGAACTCAACAGCGGGCAATATGTGCAGGCCGACGGTACCTTTGGAGATAATGCCGTCTGGCAAACCGAAAGCGGCTGGGGCGGCGAAAATGCGATCAAGGTAGTTGGCGGCCAAGCCTCAGCCAATAGCAATGTGAATGGGCAAGTGGCAATGAGCCTGGCGGAAAATACAGAATACAGCTTTAGCGCTAAAGCAAGAAATGGCGATGGCGTAGAAACCGAGTTTTCTGACCCAGTTGTTGCCACGACCGGCCAAGCCGCACCCACAGCGCCGCAACTGGTGGTCAGTAAAGGAGTGGCTATCAATCTGGCCAAAGCAGAA
>Ga0209777_10001242_pt1 | contig 38067 bp, 37 predicted proteins | sample FrelakmetHBP12HB_FD_187147 | JGI IMG/M metagenome (GOLD analysis project Ga0209777, IMG submission 187147) | Freshwater lake sediment microbial communities from the University of Notre Dame, USA, for methane emissions studies -HBP12 HB (SPAdes)... | ecosystem: Environmental > Aquatic >...
TGCAAACTTCCCCGAAGGCGCAAGCGGCGCTGCTACTCTCGCGAGGTCTGGGGCCGCGGCTGCCATTTCCCAACGAGGAAAACTAAATGACATTGCGCTTCAGCGTGCGGGCGGGCTTCAGCCCGCCTTCCGCTTTCGGCTGGCTTGCATTCGACTTTCGAGAGTGCACCCGCTGCTTCGTCCTCAGGCTTGCCGCTGTGCGGGAGTGTTTTGAATCGCGGAGTTCTCCGAGCCGGGCAGTTTCCGCATCGGCCCCGCTTGAAGAGCGTCGAGAACCCGCGCCGATATGGCGTCGCGTGCCTCGCTCGCCGCGATGCGAACCACGGGCAGGGCAGGGAAGGCCTGCTCCACTTTCTCCGCCAGCCGCTGCCAGTCCATGCCGCGGGTTTCGCCGTCGATTACGAACAGGTCCACCGGTTGCGACGCGCAGGCGAACAGCGCCGCGAGGCCGTCGGCCGCTTCGAGTACACGCACACCTGGACCACGCAACGATCTGAGCAGCGAACGGAGTGCCTGGCTCCGGCTGAGGAGGAGAATGGTGCGGCGCATGCCGATCTGAAAGAGCCTACACCGTCCGCGGGCCGTAACGCAATCGAAACTCAGGCGAAAGCTCCCTATCCGATGCTCTTATGAGAAGTTCCAGCATCGGCCGTGTCACACCACCGGGCCGATCCTCCACGGCACAAACTCACAATGTCCCAGGCGCTCGGCTGCCGTGCGCTCTCCCGACGCCACCCTCAGCACCAGGTCGAAGATCTCCCGCCCCACCTCGGCCACGGTCTTTTCGCCCTCGGCGATCGCCCCCGCGTTGATCTCCATGTTGTCCCGCATGCGGTGGAACGTGGCTGAGTTGCTCGCAATCTTGATCACGGGAATCACCGGTGAGCCGATGGCGCTGCCGCGCCCGGTGGTGAACGCGATCACGTTGACGCCGCCCGCCGCGAGGCCGGTCAGCGAAACCGGGTCATAGCCGGGCGTGTCCATGAACACCAGGCCCGGCATTGTGACACGCTCCGCGTATTCCAGAACGTCCGTCAAGACGGACGAGCCGCCCTTGGCGACCGCGCCGAGCGACTTCTCGAGAATGTTCGAAATCCCGCCTTCCTTGTTCCCGGGCGCGGGGTTATCGTTGAACGACCCGCCGAACTTGTCCAGGTACGCTTTGTATGCCGCGATCCGGGCCAGCAGTTTCTCGGCCACTTCGCGGTTGCGCGCGCGGCGCACCAGCAGGTGTTCGGCGCCGACGATCTCGGGCGTCTCGGCCAGCACCGCTGTGCCGCCGTAGCTCGTCACCAGGTCGGAGCAAACCCCGAGCGCCGGGTTTGCGGTGATGCCGGAGAACGAGTCCGACCCCCCGCAGTTCAGGCCCAGCACGATCTTCGGCGCCGGGAATTCCGCGCGCTCCTCCGCGGCGGCGCGCTCGAGAAAGCGCGCAATCTCCCGCCGCGCGGCTTCCACCGCAGCTCGCGTTCCTCCGCTCTGCTGCAGCGTGATCCCGATCAGCCGGCTCCCGCCCGAGGCGAAGTCGCCCAGGTAGTGCGCTACCTGGTTCACCTCGCAGCCGAGACCGAGGATGACCGCCGCCGACACGTTGGGATGCGCGAGCACGCCTCCGAGCGTGCGCTCCAACTGCCGTATATCCGGGCCGATCGAGTGGCCGCAGCCTTCCCCGTGCGGGAATGCCACCACGCCGTGAGCGTTGGGCGGGAGGCGCTCGCACTCGTAGCTGCGCGCGATGAGGCTGACCGCGTGCGCCGCGCAGTTCGATGCAGCGACAACGGCAATGTAGTTCCGCGTTCCCACCCGGCCGTCTTCGCGCGGGTAGCCGAGGAACGTGGGCATGTCCGCCGGCGCAGCGGGCAGCGGTCTCTCCGTCGTGGGGAACTCGTAATCGAAAGTCAGGTCTTCGAACCGGACGTTGTGTGTGTGCACATGCCGCCCGCGCTCTATCGACAGCCGCGCCCGCCCGATGCGATTGCCGTAGCGCAGCACGTACGCACCGTCGGTGATCGCCCTGATGGCGATCTTGTGGCCCACCGGCACCGGCTCCAGCACCGGAATCTCCTCGCCCGCCACCTTGAGCGGCTGTCCCGCCGTGAGCGGCACGCACGCCACCGCCACGTTGTCATCCGGATGCAATCGGACCGCGGCGTTTCCCGCCGGGTTCTTCGAGATCGTGACGAGGCTCATCGCAGCAAAACCGTCTCCGCCCTTTGCTCTCCAGTGTGCACATGCATTCTGTTGCCGTGCTTGTGGACCCAGAACCCGGTTCCGTCCATCGGGACGGGAAACTGCTCGGGCCCCTTCACCGTGAGAGGCTTTCCGTACTCCACCCCTTTGAGCAGCTTGCCGATGTGGAAGTGAGAGTGGCACTGCGTACGCACCTCATCGCCGTTCACCGCCACACCCCAATCATCGCCCCACAACTCCTGGGCGTGCTTGATCGCGGCATGCCAGAGTTCAAGACGCGCTTTCAGCGGCATCTTCGAGAGCGGCAGCCGGCCATCGTAATCGTGCGAGCGCGGCAGCAGCAGCAAACGGTTCGGCTTCATCGAGCTCGCGTCTTTCAAGAAGAAGTACGCGGCCTCCGGCGGCTGCTCCTCCGCCACGCCGCAGAGTGAGCAGCGCCGTTCGCGCATGCTCTCCTCGGAAGCGGGGTTGCACGGGCATTCATCCATTACGGCGGTGAACACAGCGGCCCTGCACAGGAGTAACAACATCGCCAGCAGCGGCATTCCGCGTCATTATAGCTCGAGGCGGGCGCTATACTCTTTCCACGGGGGTAGTCATGCTGCTTCGCTTCGCGCTTTTGAGCCTGTTGTGCGTGTGGTCTCTTCCCGGCCAGTCGGTGATGGGTGGAGGTTACACCGAGCCCGCGCCGGTCCGAGTCGCTCCCGGCCAAATCGTTACCTTCTACTTGAACGGGTTGCACGCAACCCTCACCGAAACCGAGCGCGCGGCGGCGCTGCCGCTGCCCACCGAGCTGGCAGGCATCTCGGCGACCTTGAAACAGGCATTCCCGCCGAAGCAGCTTGCCGTGCCGCTGGTGTCCATCTCGCAGAGACCGCTCTGCAGTCCGGTGAATCCGGGCGGCTCCGAGTGCGTGCTCACCGCAGTCACCGTCCAGATCCCGTTCGAGATGACGGCCCACAACCGGCTTGTGGAGACCCTTGTCGCCGAAGGCCCGTACGACATGCTGTTCTACGAGAAAGGCGTTTACTCCGGAGCCATCCAGCTCGATGCTGAAGTAGACAACGTGCATGTAGTCGAGGACTGCAGTCAGACCGGTTCGCTTAGCTATGGTGGCCGTACGTGCTCATCGGCCGTGACGCACGCCGACGGCGCCTGGGTCACTGCGCACAGCCCCGCCCGGCCGGGCGAGACAGTGACCGTGTACGCGCTCGGTCTCGGCCACACCGACCCGGACGCGAAGACCGGCGCCGCGCCGCCCACACCGCTCCCGCTCGCGGCGCCCGTCGCCCTCGATTTCGAGTACCTGCCGAACGCAGCTCCCCTGCGCCCTCAGACCACGCCGGGCGTCACGCCTGTCGGAACGGCCCCGGACTTCGTCGCGCTCGTGCCCGGCTACGCCGGTCTCTATCAGCTCAACCTCCGCGTCCCTGCGCCGCCATCGCAAACTGCCGCGTGCGGCAGCGGCGTCGATTCGAATCTGACGGTCCGCATCGAGGCATTGACCTCGTACGACGGGGCCCGCCTGTGCGTCCAAATCGGGCAGTAAAGTGCCCTTAAATGTCGCAAAATGACATGCAAATCGCCTCTAATAGTCGCCTTTTGCATGCTGTTTTCGCGCTTTGCGCGGGTCCGGGCGCATCCCCGCCGCTATACTTGAGGGGTGTCCGCCGCCCCGCGCCGCGCCCTCGCCTGGACGGCGCTGGCCGCCTCGTGCTACCTGCTCTACCTTCATAACCTCGCCGCGGTCGGCCTCCTCGGGCCCGACGAACCCCGGTACGCCTCGATCGCCCGCTCCATGGCCCGCTCGGGCGACTGGCTCACGCCGCGGCTCTGGGGAGAGGCGTGGTTTGAGAAGCCGCCGCTGCTTTATTGGATGAGCGCGGCGGGGTTCGCGGCCGGACTGGGCGAGGACCTGGCGCCGCGGCTGTCGGTGGCGTTGGTTGCTATCGGATTCCTGCTGCTGTATTGGCGCGTGCTGGCGCGGGAATTCGGGAAACGCGCGGCTCTCCTGGCGACTGCCATCCTCGGCACTTCGGCGGCGTGGATCGGCCTCGGCCATGTCGCGGTGACGGACATGCCGCTCGCGGCGGCATTCTCGGCCGCGATGCTGCTGTGCCTGCCCTGGATGGCGCGCGGAGAGCGAAGATTGCTGCCCGCCGCGGCCGCGCTGTCAGGATTGGCGGTGCTGTCGAAGGGCCTGGTGCCGCTCGTGCTCGCGCTGCCGCTGTTCTGGGCGGGCCGGGCGCGCTGGCGCGATCTTCTTCGGCCCGCGCCGGCCGCCGCGTTCCTGCTGGTTGCCGCGCCGTGGTATGTCGCCATGACCGCCGTGCACGGACGCCGCTTCCTCGACGACTTCTTCGTCACGCAGCACTTCTCGCGGTTCGCGAGTGATGCTTTGCAGCACGTTCAGCCGTTCTGGTTCTACGTGCCGGTGATCATCGCGGGGCTGTTCCCCTGGTCGCCTCTGCTCGCCTTGCTCTTCCGGAGGCCGCTCTACAAGGACGTGCGTGCGCAATTCCTGCTGCTCTGGCTCGTCTTCGGTTTCGTCTTCTTCTCCGCAGCGGCGAACAAGCTGCCGGGATACCTGTTGCCGCTGCTTCCGGCCGCGAGCGCTCTGATCGGTGTGGCTCTCGCAAGTTCATCGAGAGCCTCGTGGCTGGTCGCGGTTTGCGCGGCGCTGCTCGGGCTCGTCCCTGTCGTCGCAGATGTGCTGCCGCAAGCCCTCCTCAGCGGAATCACGCACGCCGGCGTGAAGGCGGGGTGGCCGGCCGTGGCAATCGGCTCAGGTCTCGGATTGGCGGCGTGGATGTTGCTGCGGCGCGGGAGAGAGGACACCGCGGTGCTCGTTGTGGCAGCGGGAACCGTAGCCGCGGTGCTCTGGCTGCAGGCAGCCACGTATCCTGCGCTCGACCGCTCGGTATCGGCGCGCGGCCTGTGGCGCGAACTTGCCGCGCGCCGGGATGTCGCGTGCGTCGGAGAGGTGAACCGCGGCTGGCGGTACAACCTGAATTACTACTCGGTCACGCCTCTTCCGGACTGCCGGACCACTCCCGGCGTGCTCCGCATCGAGCAGCGGCCCGGCGAACCTCCTTATTTGGCGGCCGCGAGTTTGAGCGCCTTCTGAATCTTGGTCGAGAGCGCGGTGGTCTCCTTGGTCTGGGGAATCATCTTCAGCGTGTCGAGCGCGGTGGATTCGAACATCTTCAGCCGGTCCGGCTCGTCCAGCTTCGCTCTGCCGAACAACTCTGCGTCCTCGTGCAGCGCTTGCGCCATCCCCAGCAGGAAGGTCTCGCGCGGAACCTGAACCGGCACGGTCTTGAAGAGGTCCTGTGTCTTGGCCGTGTCCTCGGGCGCGCCGACCGCCCGGCAGGTCTGAAGCACGATGCCGGTCTTCATGTGCTGCCGCCGGACGTCATCAAGCACCGCCGGCGCCGGCATATCGCCGTGACCAATCTTGGTGAGCATCGGACTCGGCAGCGCGCTGCCCTCCGGGAACACAAAGTCGAGCGTGACCTTCGGGTCCTTGTTGTTTTTCTGGAAATCCTGGAAGACTTGCGCGAATTCGAGCGAGAGCCGCTTGGCCAGCGTTCTGGCATTACTCGACTCCCGGCGGAACTGCGCAGGGTTCATGGCCCTGGCTTTGGCCCCGTACTCGAAGTAATCCCCGAAGTCCATGTACGACCGCACGATCCCGGATGACATGACGAGAAACCAGACCTGCGCCCGCGGCGTGAGATCGTTCTGCGTCCGGCAGACCGCCTCCACGTGCTCGGTTGCCTTCAAATAGTCTCCCGCGGCGTAGGTTTCCTTCGCCGCGGCCCAGTAAAAGGCCGGCGTCCCCGGTCTCGGCGGTTCCGGACCGCTCGAACAGGACGTCGTGATGAAGCCGGCTCCAAGAATCGCAATCAGCAACACACTTCGGACTGCTTTGCCCTTCATTGACAGCCTCCGGCTGAAGTTCTTATCACATTCGGCGGGCCAATTCAAGCGCAAAAAAGTCTGTCGCACTTAGAATCGAGGCGCGCTGCCCCGGAGCGCCGCCAAGATGAGTACAATGCAAGACGCCATGATCGACTTCTCCAGAAGGACTTATTTGAAGATGCTCAGCGCCGCGGCGCCTCTGGCGGCTGCGCGGCCCGCGCTTGCGCTTCCCGGTGACGCCGACCGCGAGCGCCGTATGAAATGGTGGCACGAGGCCCGGTTCGGGATGTTCATCCACTTCGGCCTCTACAGCGTTCTCGGCCGTCACGAGTGGGCCATGGAGGAGGAAGGCATCCCCGTCACCGAGTACGAACAACTCGCCAGGCAGTTCCGGCCCAAGCCGGGCGCGATGCGCGAATGGGCAAAGCTGGCCAAGCGGGCCGGCCAGAAATACATGGTGATGACCAGCAAGCACCATGAGGGCTTCTGCCATTTCAAGACCGCCACCACCAACTACTGTGCCCCGAAGCAGGGCCCGGGCCGCGACCTCGCCGCCGAGTTCGTGGAAGCCGTGAGGGCCGAAGGCCTGCGCGCAGGGTTCTATTACTCGCTGATGGACTGGCACCACCCGGACGGCGCCCGCTGCGCGAAGGATGAGGCCGCCCGCCGGCGCTTCGTGGACTACATCCACACGCACGTGCGCGAGCTGTGCACCCAGTACGGGAAGCTGGACATCCTCTGGTACGACGTTTCGTGGCCGCTCGACTCCAAAGGCTGGGAATCGGAGAAGATGAACGAGATGGTGTTCAAGCTGCAGCCGGACATCATCGTGAACAACCGCAACGCGCTGCCGGGCGATTTCTCGACGCCCGAGCAGGAGATTACGTTCGAGAAGGGAGGGCGCGCGTGGGAATCCTGCATGACCATGAACGAGAGCTGGGGTTACCACCGCGCGGACGATAACTGGAAGAGTGCGAAGACCGTCATCCGCAACCTCGCCACCTGTTCCCGCGGCGACGGCAACTACCTCCTGAACATCGGCCCGCGGCCGGATGGCTCGGTGCCGGAGGAGTCTGTCCGCACGCTCGAAGCCGCCGGCAAGTGGCTCGAGCGGAACAGCGAGGCCATCTTCAAGACCGACCGCTGCCAGCCCGGTAACTCGCTCTTCGCCGGCTTCACGCGACGGGGCAATACGCTCTACGTTCACGTTCACTTCTGGCCCGGCGAGACTGTCTCCGTCGGCGGCCTCAAGAACAAGGTGCTCTCGGCGAGGCTGCTCGCCACGGGACAGAAGGTGAAGTTCGAGCAGGATGCCTTCCGCCTCAGGCTCACCGGCCTGCCGCAGAACCCGCCTGACTCGCCGGTGACGGTCATCGCATTGGAGTGCGATTCGGAGCCCCGGCAGGACATGGACAATATCCGGAAGAACCGCCCGCGCAATCGGGCTTGAGGCGGCGTGGCGCGGGGCGGGCGCTTTCGCTCTTGGCCGGCCCCGCGCTACGGCAGTTCTTCGATCGCCGCGATCACGTCTTCGGTTGTGATGGCACCGATGCCCGCAGGCGATGCCAGCGCCCTTGCCGCGACCGGCTTCCACGGAGCCCAGATCACCCGGTGCTCCATCCGGCCAAAGAGGACCACCACCGGCACTCCGAGCGCGCACGCCATGTGCGCGGGCCCGCTGTCGTTTCCGATGAAGAGCGAGGCGCCAGCGAGGAGAGACTTCACGTCGCCGAGCGGCGCGCCGGCCACGACGCGGCAGCGGGAAAACGGCTCGAAGCTATCGCCGGCGGCGCCGATGAAGACGGGCTCCAGGCCGCGCACCTGCTCCACGTGCTCCGCAACAGCCTGGAAGCCTTCGGGATGCCACGTTTTGTAGGAGGCTGCCGCCGCCGCGTGGATCACCGCGTAAGGACGCGAGACCACGGGCTGCTCCGCGAACAGGCCGGCGCGCGGAATCTCCGTCTGCGGCACGCCCAGATGGAACATGGCGGATGCCAGGTGCTCCGCCGTGTGCACGGTTCGCTCCACGTCGAGAATCTCCTGCGCCCGGGGAACCGGCACGTTGTAGATGGCCGATCCGCGGTGGTGCGCGAAGCCCGCTCTTTGCGGCGCGAGCGAAGCGAGCGTCAGCAGCATGCTGCGTGTGCCGCCGTGAAAGTTCACGCACAGTGCGGGGCGCCAGCGGAGGATGGATTCGTAACCCGGGTCCAGGATGGCCGACACCGCGGGATTTTCCTCGAACACGGCGGCGAACCGCGGCTCGACGACGACGCCGATCTCGAGGTCCGGCCGGAATCGTTTGAGCAACTCGAGCGCCGGGGTCGTCAAAACGCAGTCGCCGAGGGAACGCAGCCTTACGACGGCTATGCGCGCACCGGGCATCACCTGATCGAGCGCGGTTCGCTTGTGACTAGTCCGCATCTCTCACACGCTGTCTGTTGCGACGCACGATATGACCAGTGGCAGTGTTCGTCATGCCGACCCTGCAGAACTGCACCCCGTGGCTGAGGCACGGAAACTAGTGTCGTGCGGCACAAATAATGGGTGCTCTACCGGTTTGTGTGGGGCGGCTCCCCTGAGCCGCAACCCGACCCCCAGGTCGGGTTTGGCCGGGTCAGGGGACCCGGCGCGGTCCAGGGGGACCGCCCCACTTAGGGTCCAGGATTAACGCCGCATTGCACTAGGGACAGATTACCATTCGCTGCATTCTGCCGGGGCGAAGGGGGACAGAGCAGCTCACGCCCACTCCGCTTCGCTCCGGGGCGGAGTGCTCAGTCCCCTTCGCATGGCGGACAGTCCCCCTCGCGGTCGCCGTCCTCGACGTACTGGTCAAGTACGCCTCCGGCCGGCTCCCTTCGCGCCTTCCTGTTTTTTAAACGCACCAGCCGGCGCGGTACACGCCTTCGACGTATTGGTTGGCGTCGGCGTCATTCGTTACACGCATTGCATCCGCATCCCACGTCAGGAAACGACCGGTGCGCTCGGCGATGACGCCGAGCAAGGCCGTCTCGGTGAGCAGGCCGCCGAAGCCGAACTCGCAGTTGGCCGGCTTGCCGCCTTTCGCGGCCGCGATCCACTCGAGGTAATGCCCGATCGAGCGCGGAATCGTCTTTGCCGGTGGAGTGAACGTCTGGTTCTTCGCATCCGGCACCAGGCGCGGGCCGCCGGAAAACCCGCTCAGGATCGTGCCCTTCTCGCCGATAAACATCAGGCCGTCATTATGGAGCCTGACCCCGGGTTCGAGATCGGCGGGGCGCGGCGGCTTCAGGCCGCCGTCGTACCAGGTCATCCGCACGGGCGGCATATCGCCGCGCGCTGCGAATTCCCAGGTGATCATCGCAGAAGCGGGATACGTTTCGGATGTGTCCACGACCTTCGAGCGCATCCAGCCGCCGCCTTCGATGACCAGCTCGCGGATGAGCGTCGTCGAGGCATGCGCGCTCTTCGGCGGCCCCAGCTTCAGCGCCTGGAACACGATGTGGAACGAGTGGCAAGCCATGTCGCCGAGCGCACCCGTTCCGAAGTCGCACCAGCCACGCCAGGAGAACGGGTGATAGACGGGATGATAGCTGCGGAAGGGCGCGGGACCGAGCCACAGATCCCAATCGAGCTCGGGCGGCACGGGAGGCGTTTCCCTCGGACGGGCCAGCGCCTGCGGCCACACCGGCCGGTCGGACCAGACGTGAACTTCCCTCACCGGGCCGATCACTCCGGACTCGACCCACTCCACGGTCGAGAGCGCCTCGTCCGAGCAGCAGGACTGAACGCTCATCTGCGTGGCCAGCTTCTTCTCCTTCGCCGTGCGCGCCAGCATGCGCGCCTCACGGATGGTGCGCGTCAGCGGCTTGGCGCAGTAGACATGTTTGCCCAGGTGCATGGCGGCGAGCGCCACGGCGGCGTGCGAGTGGTCCGGCGTGCCGACGATCACCGCGTCGATGCCCTTTTCCCTGTCAAGCATCACGCGAAAATCTTTATACGTCTTGGCTCCCGGGTACTTCTTGAAGACGCGGCCGCCGAGGACATCGTCCACGTCGCAGAGCGCCGCGATGTTTTGGCTCTCGCAGCCTGCCACGTAGTTTGCGCCCATGCCGCCGACGCCCACGCCGGCGATGTTGAGCTTGTCGCTCGGCGGCACGTAGCCGGAGCCACCCAGAACGCGGCGGGGCAGGATGGTGAAGGCCGCGAGGGCCGCACTCGAAGGAAAGAAATCACGCCGTGTCACGAAGGAAATCTCCCGGCTTCCGCCGCGCCACGGTTCGGCGGGCGCCGCGCGGCGCGGCGGAAGAAAGCAAGGTCAACCTGCATCTCTCTCACGACGAAACTGCGTGAGAGAAGCAGGTTAACACGGAAGAGGCAGGATGGGCCGTCTCAGGTTGTGCGGATCGCGGCGCGAACGCACCTCACCCTAGCTCGCCGCCGGACACCGTGGCCGTGCGCCCGGGCTTGCGGCGCGACCCGAGAGCCTGGCGCACGGCTTCGGCGAGTGCCCTTGCCGCGAACGGCTTCTGCAGAAAGCCGTCCACGGGTTCGCGCATCAGGAGGCGCCGCGCCTGAGTCTCGTCGTGGCCGCTGGTCAGCAGAACCCTCGCCTCCGGCCGGAGCTTGCGGATGAAAGGCAATGCCTCGGCGCCGTCCATCACCGGCATGGTCAGATCGAGCACCACTGCTGCGATCGGCCCGTCGAACTGCTTGCAGACGTGCACCGCCTCTCTACCGTCGGCGGCCAGCAGCACCTTGTACCCGCAGCGCTCGAGCACGGCCCGTGCAACCTGTCGCACGATCTCCTCGTCGTCCGCGAAAAGGATCGTGCCCTCGCCTTCGAGCGGTGTTGTCCACGCTGCCAATTGCGGCACCGGAGAAGGCACGGCTTCGGTGCCCGGGAGCAGCACGCGGAAGGTGCTGCCCTGCCCTGGGGCGCTCGTCACCGATATCGCCCCGCGGCAGGTGCGGACGGTGCCGATCGCCGCAGCCAGCCCCAGGCCCCGGCCGGTGAACTTCGTCGTAAAGAACGGATCGAAGATCCGGCTCTTCGTTTCCTCGCCCATGCCGCAGCCCGTGTCGCTCACCTCCAGGCACACATACACGCCAGGCGCGAAGTCGTCTGAGGCGAAGCTGATGTCCGGTGGGGGTGCGGACACGGTTTCGAGTGCGGTGCGGGCGCGGACCCTGCCCGATGCACCGGGTTCGATCGCCTCGGCCGCATTGATGAGCAGGTTCATGATGAGCTGCTGGATGCGGCTCGGATCTCCTTCGACGGCCGGCAGCCCCTTCGCCAGATCCAGCACGACCGACACCTTTCTCGGTATCGAGGCCTCGATCAGTTGCGCGGTCTTCTCGACCAGCTCGGAGATATCCACCGCACCCGGAACGAACCGGCCCGTCCCTGCGTAGGCCAGGAGTTGCCGCGTGAGGCCGGCCGCGCGCTCGCCGGCGTGCATGATCAGGTCCAACTCGCGGCGCATCGCGGGTGTCGGCGCGGCCTCGGCCGCGAGGCTTGCGCGACCGATGATGCCGACGAGGATGTTATTGAAATCGTGAGCGATCCCGCTGGCCAACAGGCCGATGCTCTCCAGTTTCTGCTTCTCGCGAACCTGGCGCTCCAGGCTGTTCTGCTCCGTCATGTCAACGTCGATGGCCAGGACGCCGGTCACGTCTCCTTCCGCATTGCGCAGGGCGGCGTAGGACGTGCTCGTCTCGACGCGCGCCCCGTCGCGCTTTTGCCGGGCTCCCTCCACGGCGACCACGGCGTCTCCCCGGCGCGCGCGCTGGAGAGCCGTGTGGAAAGCGCCCATTTGCTCGGCCGGCACCGTGGGCAATGGCCGGCCCAGCAGCCGGGCTTCGGTCCAGCCGTACAAACGCTCGGCGGCGGGATTCCACAGCGTCAGCCGGTCCTCGCTGTCCACGGCCCAGATGGGAACCGGGGAGCAGCGCAACACAGCGCTCACGGTGTCGTCTGCGCGGCGGAGTTCTGCGGTCAGCCGCGCTCGCTCGATCGCCAGCTCGACGAAGTGGCACAGCGTGCGGATGAACGCCAGTTCGTCCTCGGTGAAACTATCCCGCAGCGTCGAAGCAAACGAAAGCGTACCCAAGAGCCGGCCGCCCGCCATCAGGGGGGTGCACGCGTACACTCGTATGCCGAAGCCGCGCACCAAGCCGGCGAGCGGATCGCACGACTCCTGGATGTACGTCGCGGTGATCGGCTGCTTCAACTTCGCCACTGTGCCGCAGATGGCCTGCCCGAATTCCAGCCGGCGAATCGATTGCGCGCCGTCTTCAGGAATCCCGGCGCAGGAAGCCAGGACCAGGTGGTCTCCCTCCGGGCTCACCATGAAGTGAAAGTAAGCGTCGATGCCGAGCTGTGCGCGAATGCTGGCAAAGAGGCCCCGGACGATGACTTCCGGGTCGTCGGCGGCCAGCAGGTGCGCGGCTGCCTCGGACAACACCGAGAGCCGCTCGATGCTCTGGCCGCGCAGCGAGGCGTTATCCCGTTCCAAGACGGCCACACGCTGCCGCAGCGCGTCCACCTCTGGCTGGAGAGTATCGGAGTGCCCCATCCGCAATCCAATTAATATACGTTAATATAATACCACTATTCCGGAGCGATGGAAGCCTAGGATTAGTACTAGCATTACCTGCTGCAAATCCGTGGAAATGGCGCTTGTTGGACTCGATTTGCGAGTCGTTCGCGCTGGTTTGCGTGCTTTTGAGCGCTTCGGCCGGTATTCTGGCACGTATGGAGACGCGCGACCGCGACCTGATCCGCAGCGTGCTGCGCCGGGACCCCGTCTGGGCGGTATACGCGGCCGGGGACCTCGGCCCCGGGCACTTCGAGCAGTCGCGCTGGTTCATCGGAGGCGAGGGCGCGGACCCGGCGTTAGTCCTGCTTTATGAAGCAGTTACTCCGCCCGTTCTGTTCGCGATGGGTTCGGGCCGCGCCGTGGTGGAACTGGCTCGCGAAGCCGGCGCCCCCACCGTGTATCTCCACGTGCGACCAGAAGTTGCCGAGGCACTTGACGCGATCTACCGCGGCCCGCACATCAAGCGCATGGTGCGGATGATACTCGAGCCGGGGTCACTCCGTTCCGAGGCCACCGGCGCGGAGGTGCGGCTGGGCGCTGAGGACCGCGGTAGCCTTGAGCGCTTGTACGAGGATGGACGCGAGACGGGGGAGGCTCCCGACTTCTTCCACCCGTCGATGGTCGAGCGTGGCGTCTTCTACGGCGCGAGGGAGAATGGCGAGCTTGTCGCCGCGGCAGGCACGCATCTGGTGGCGCCGGAGGAGGGCGTAGCCGCGATCGGCAACGTCTACACGCGCCGGGATCGCCGCGGGCGAGGGCTGGGCGGCCGGGTGACGAGCGCGGTCGCGGAGGAGCTCGCGCGGGCGCCGATCGCGACGATCGCGCTGCACACGCACCGCGCCAACACGGCCGCCATCTCCGTCTACCGGCGGCTCGGGTTTAAGGAGTACTGCGAATTCACAGAGGGGCCGGCCGAGCGGAGGTAAAGGCTGACCTCAGAGGTTCTGCCCGTGGTCGAGCGGGTAAACGTGGCCGCTGCTCATCGTCGTCAGAGAGAGATACAGGACCAGGAGCGCGAATTGTTCGACGGCCTCTTCGTCCGTCATCGGGTACTTGACCGCGGAGCGGGCCCGGATCCGCTGCCAGACATCGTCCGGAAAACCCTCGGGCGGGACGATGGGCCCGGGGGCGAGCGCGTTGACGAAAATGCCTCGCGGCCCGTACTCCAGCGCCATCTGCCTGGTCAAGGCGGCCACGGCCGCCTTGGTTACCACGTACGGCGTGTTGCGGCGCTGCGGCCGGCCGGTGGAGGTGGCGTCCGCGACGTTCACGATGTGGCTGCCGGGCGGCATGAGCGGGACAATCAGCGCCGAAGGCCAGAACGTGCCCAGGATGTGAGCGCCGATGTTCTCCTCCCAATCGCGCCCGGTGATCTCATCGATTGCAGCCGGCTTGTAGACCGAAGCCATGTTGACGAGGATGTCGAGGTGCGGGAAATCCTCGCGCACGCGCTCGACGGCCGCCGCCACGCTGACGCGCGACGAGACGTCCGCCTGCACCGTGATGGCCCGCACGCCGAGGAGCCGGGCCTCATCCGCCGCCTCGAGCGCCTCGCGCCCGGAGCAGCGATAACTGAGGACGAGGTTGGCGCCCTGCTCGGCAAACGCGCGCGCAACCGCGCGGCCGACGCGCTTCCCGCCGGTGATCCAGGCCGTCTGGCCCCGGAGACGCGCGAAATGGCGATCGAGGAGAGTCACAAGAGAGGCTTTAGGGCCGCCTCGAGCGCGGCCATGTCGGTTTCACCAATAAACGATTTCACGAGCCGCCCCTGGCGGTCGTAGAGGAAAAGCGCTGGAAGAGCGCCGCTCCACTCAGGGTCGATCGAATCGATAAACTGCTCGTCGTTCTTCGGGCGCTTGACGTAGGCGGGTTGCGGCGCAGCCGTGTGCCTGATGAAATCGGCGGCGCCGTCCTCCTGCTCGGGCTCGTCGCACGAGATCGTCACGAGTTTCAGGCCGCGGGCGCGGTACCGCGCCTCGAGCGCGACCAGTTTGGGCATCTCATCGCGGCACGGCTCACACCACGTGGCCCAGAAGTCCACGAGCACCACCTTGCCGCGCGCGGATGCGATCAGGCTCCGGTACGCGGTCTCGTCAACAGGCGCGAGCTTCGGCGGCGCCGCCGCGGCCGCGGAGAGGGCGGCGGCGACCACGAGGTTGATCAGGCTCACGTGGTTTTCGGCACCCGCTTGATGGAGCAGCCGAAGGCCTTCGTCTCAGGGCGCTCCACGGTCTTGTTCGCGAGCACGGCATCGAGCGCATTTCGGAGCCTCTGCTCCGAAACCCGCCGGATTTCCTGGGAATCATCGATGGAACCGTGATAGCGGACGATGGCCCCGCTGTCGATGACGTAGGCCTCCGGCGTGACGCTCGCGCCAAAGCGATCGGCGACCACGTTGTTCTCGTCCTTGTAGACCGGGAACGCCAAGTGCTGGCGCGCGTGCTCCGCCACCTGCCCGGCGGGTTCGGTGCGGTTCGCGTTGACGAACACGAACTTCACCCTGCGCGCGGAGTAGTCCTTGTAGATCGCGTTCATGCGGTCGTTGTAGGCGTTAGAGACCGGGCATTGGGTAGCGACGAACACCACGACCGTCACCGGGCCCCGCAGCGCATCGAAATCCGCAGCGTTGCCGGCGGTGTCTTTCAAGGTGAAGTCGCTCACCTTGGACCCGAGCTTGAAATCCTGTCCCAGCAGGAAAGCCGCCGACAGCGAGGCGGCCAGAAGCCAGCGGAGCCACGGGCTGGGCCGGAGTGAATCAGGTGCGACCGTCTTGTGGCGGCCCGAAGAGAGCCGACCTGGGGGTCGGCTCGCAGACCAGGGGGTCTGCCCCCCAAATACAAAGAAGTGGCTTCCATGCAAGGAGGCAGTTACAGGCCAGCGTTTCATATCCCCTTCCCCCAGGCGGCGAGGACGGGTCCCCGCCGCAGCGCCGGATCGAGCGCCGGCGGCTATTTCTTATTCAACTTGAGGTTGATTACCGCTTTGGTGCGGCTGTCGAAGACGCTCAAGGTCTTCGCGTCGCTCAACTCGTTCGGGCCTTTGTCGGCTCGCAGCTCGTAATCGATGTTCGTACTCAGCCCGTGGAAGGCGTAGGACCCGTCGTCCTTCGTGATAAACGACCGGATCTGGAGCGTCTTGGTGTTCTTGAGGTGCACGACGGCACCGGACACCGGGTTGCCCCCGCTGTCGCTCACCGTGCCCTGCACCGATCGAACGGTCGGATCGGCCTCCTTCTTCTTGTACTGGGCGAAACCGGATACCTGAGCGCACAGAACGGCCAGGATCAGCCCGAACAACGGGAACAGCCTCCGCATGTTGCTCCTTTTCCTTTCACTGTTTAGACGCGGGTTCCAGTCGAAAGAATACATCCACGCGTTCGTCGGCGGTCACGCTTGCCGTCTTCTCCCGGGTCTGCCAGCCGGGAGCACTGGCCCTGAGGACGTAGCTGCCCGGGCCAGGGGGCACGTGAAAGGCAAACTCACCGCGCGCCTCAGTGGTCGCTTTCATCTTCTTGAACTTATTCGGTTTTCCCGACGGCTCGGCAGCGGCGTTCAACTCGAGCTGAACGCCGGGGAAGGCAAAGCCCTTCTCTTTGAAAACGGTCCCTGCCACCACGGCGTAGGCTGGCCCGGCTTTCCTGTCCTTCTGGCCCGACGGGGCTACGATGGGAACCGCGAGAACCAGGACGATGGCCGCCCGGAGCGTACCGGGCAGCAGCCTACTTCCAGGTCTCGTCTTCTTCTTCTTCTTCTTCTTCGTCCTCGTCGTAATCGAGGGCCTCCTCGTCGTCCTCGTCTTCCTCCAGGGCGACGAGTTCCAGCGGGTCGAGCCCGCCTACCCGGAGTTCAGCGCCGCACTCGTCACAGCTAAGGGTTTCGCCCTCGTCCAGGTCGTCTTCTTCGACGTCGATCACAGCGTCACATACCGGGCACTTGACCATTCCTCTCCCTCCACAAACAACCCAACTTCCTTTATACATACTCGGTGCCCCGAATGAAAGAGGCGGAAACGGGTGGACGGCAGCGTAAGTGGGACCGGCCTCCCGGCCTGTCGTTCCGCCATGCCTTAACGTTACAGAGACAGGCCAGGAGGCGTGTCCCCGGACGTTCTACATTTCTGGTGAGAGACCAGCCTTTCGCCCCGTTCCGGGGCTCGCTTTCCGTAACACGCTGTTCCACACGGCTCACGCCGTGGGCTAGTATCTTTAGCCCTTCGGGCTTGGAAAATGTGGAGACTCCAGAGACAGGGTCGAAAAACCGCGAACTCATCCACTGTCACTCCGGCCTCGTCGCTCCACAGCTTTCCCATTCTGCCGGTGCTCTGGATGTTTGTCATGGAGTTTCACGGGCCGCAGGCCCTCGGGTACAGGCCAGGAGGCCTTTCCGACGCGTTTGAGGGGGCGTTCAGCGAGCGGCGGCGGTGGATTCGAGTTCCCGCTGGTGACGCTCGAGCATGGCCAGGGAAGGAGAGAGCAGTTGTTTATCGAGGTCCTCGCCGGTCTCGACGCTCTGCTTCAGGTGCAGCGCGGCGAGCCGGGAGCACCACGAATCCGTGACCGGGCGGCCGGCTTTGCGGGAAAGCGCGAGCAGATCGGGGTGGGAGAGAGAGATCACCTTGATCTCGCGAGCGTCGCCGGACACCAGCTCGAACTTCACATCGACGGTATCGGCGTGCCGTATGGAGATTCCGTTCTGCTGCCACAGGAAGCTCACTTTCCAGGCGCGGCCGAACAGATCGGCGACTTCGAAATTGCGGAAGTTCTCGAGCATGTGAGGCCATCGTAGCATCCGGCTTCGCCGGGCGTTGATCGCCTCGCCCCCTCAAGGTCGCGGAAGCGCCGGCGCGCACATTGAGGTCGCTGAATCGTACACCGCACGCATTAAAGGTGGTGCGAGACGCGAATCAAAGCATCTGAGAATCAAAGGACCTCTCCGTCGAGTTTCGATCCGCGCGCTCATGTTCCCGGGGGGGCAGACGTGGCTAGAGTGAGGATTCTGATCGTGGATGATGAGCCCGGGGTGTGCCAGATCGTGGCGACGGTGCTCAACAGAGCCGGATATGAAGCCGTGACCGCACCGGGACCTCAGAAGGCGCTCGATATCGTCAGCGGAGGCTGTCCGTTCGACCTCGTCGTGTCCGATGTTGTCATGCCCGAGATGTGCGGGCCCGAACTGGCGCGCCAGATCCGGCGCATGTGTCCGTCATCGGCAATCATGCTGATGTCGGGGTGTGTTCCCGTCGGGCGGCTGCCCAGGGGCGTCCCCTTTCTCGGGAAGCCGTTCTCAGCTTCCGATCTGCTGGGCGCGGTAGACAAGGTGCTTCGGGAGTCTTCCGCGAGGAACCTCTGACAACGCCGGCGGGCACCAGGGGTGCTAGTGTAGCCCCTCCAAAGCTCTCAGAACCATTGTTAGCCGCCGATCAACGCCCGATAAACGCAGATGTTTGGGGTGACCGCGGGGGTCAATTAGTCCGCTATTTCCTGGACACGACACTTAGGCTAGAACCCGGGCGTGGAGTCCATGCGGAGCAAGCCGAGGAACTCGTCGCGGGTTTCCTTGCGGTCGCGGAAGGCGCCGAGCATCGCGCTGGTGACGGCGCCCGAGTGCTGCTTTTCGACGCCGCGCATCATCATGCAGAAGTGCCGGGCCTGGCAGACGACGCCCACGCCCAGAGGATCGAGCACCTGCTGCAGAGACTGTGCCACTTCCTGCGTCAGGCGTTCCTGCAGTTGCAGCCGGCGTGCAAACATGTCCACGACGCGGGGGATCTTGCTGAGGCCGACAACCTTGTGGCGGGGCAGGTAGGCGACGTGCATTTTGCCGAAGAACGGCAGCATATGGTGCTCGCAGAGGCTGAAGAACTCGATGTCCTTAACGATGACCATCTCGTCGTACTTCACGGTGAACATGGCGCCGTTGACGATTTTCTTCAGGTCCACCTGGTAGCCGCTGATCAGGTAGCGAAGGGCCTTCTCCACGCGCTCGGGTGTCTTCAGCAAACCCTCGCGGCCGGGATCCTCTCCGAGCTTCCGGAGCACTTGCTCCATCAGCGAAGCGATCGACACACCGGTCTCCAGTTCCGGCTCCACGGCCGGGCGCGCGGCATCTCTATTGGCGCAGCTCAAAACGATTCCTCTTCGTTTCCAGGATACGAATACGCTCCAACTTCGGCCACGAGGCAGGGAAGGCTTCGGACCAATGTTGGCCGAGGCGCCTGCGAATTTCCAGCGCCAGGTTTTCGGTAGTCGGTACGAGTTGCGCGAACACCGGCACCTCGGTGTTGAGGTCGCGGTGATCGAAGGCGCGCAGGATCCGCTCCCCGACGAGCGCGTCGAGCGCGGCGAGATCGGCGCCGCGGCCAGTCGCCGGATCGACAGGACCGCGCACGCTCACTTCGAGCAGATAGTCATGGCCGTGCCCGAACGGGTTATTGCACTTGCCGTACAGGGCGCTGTTCCCGGCGGCGCTCAGGTGGTCCGAGTGGAGCCTGTGGGAGGAGCAGAAACGGTAACGGCGCGTGAGATGAATCATGGCCGCTCACCCAAGTATTCGACCGCCAGGTCCTCGGTCTCGCGCAGGCGCACGCATTGGAGGCGCACGCGTCCCGTGTTCAGATGTGGCTCCAGGCGGCGCCAGATCTCCATGGTTATGTTCTCGGCGGTCGGGATCACGCGGTCGAAAGGCGGAACCTCGCGATTGAGGAACCGGTGGTCCATCGGCTCGACGACTTCACGGTTCAGCACATCCTTGAGCTGCTTGAGGTCAAACACCATCCCGGTGACGGGGTCGGGCTCGCCTTCGAGCGAGACCTCGAGAACGAAGTTGTGCCCGTGGCCATGCGGGTTCGACGCCGGGCCGTACAGCGCGAGATTCTCCGCGTCCGAAAGGGCCGGGTTGCGGCACACGTGCGACGCGGAGAAATCCACCTGTCTAGTAATCAGCACGATTGCTCCCAGTTCCACAACTCGGGGGGGCCGCCAGGTCCAAGGGCCGCAACGATAGGATGCCGACCGACCCCGCAGATACACTAAAATGATAAGAAGTTCCGATGCCATCCGTCAAAACAGACCGCATTCTCCAGGCTGCGATTGTTGCATGCCTGCTGCTCATGGCCTGGGCCGTGTCGCGCATGTTCGTTGAAACCGTCGTGGTGGCGGGCGACAAAGCGCCCGCGTTCTCCATCAAGACGGACAACGGGCGGGAGATCACGCGAGACAACTTCGGGGGCAAGCTGCTGGTGCTGAACTTCTGGGCGACGTGGTGCCCGCCGTGCCTGGAGGAGCTGCCTTCGCTGAACCAGTTCCAGCGCGAGCTGGCGGGCTCCGGCGTGGTGGTAGTCGGCGTCAGCGTGGATCAGAACGTGAAGGCATACCGAGCCTTCCTGAACCGGGCGAAAGTAGCCTTCATTACAGCGCGCGACCCGGAGGCCAGTATTCCTTCCCAATACGGGACCTATCAATACCCGGAGACTTACATCATCGACAATCAGGGCCGGGTGGTCGAGAAAGTCATTGGCGTCAGAGACTGGACCGACCCCGCCGTAATCAGCCGCGTGAAGGCGCTGGCGGCGTCCTGAGCCGGTAGAGCCGCGAACCGCGGAAGGGGGAAGAACTCTTGCTTTCGAGACGCGAGTTTTTCATCACGACGAGTGCAGCCATGGCAAGTACGCGAAAGTTGAGCAGCAAAGAGCGGGTGGACCGCGCGCTGGCGGGGGCGGACGTGGACCGGCCGCCGTTTACGTTGTGGCATCACTTCCACCTGGAGAAGCTTCCCGCCGAGCGCCACGCGCAGGCCACCATCGAGTTCCACCGCAAGTTCCGGACGGACCTGGTGAAGGTGATGAGCGACTTCCCCTACCCGAAGCCGGAGGGCGGCATTGGGTCGATGAAGGTGGAGGCGAATCCCTTCCCCGAGCAGATCCGCGCTCTCGAGATCATCCGCGACACAGTGGGGAGGAACGCTTACATCCTCGAGACCATTTTCAATCCCTACAACCAGCTTCGGAAGACGTTCTCGAAGGAAGAGATGCGGCGGCTTATCGACGAGAAGCCGCAGGCGGCGCTCGGCGCGCTGGAGATCGTTGCCGAAAGCGAGGCGAATCATGCCAGGCGCGCTCTGGAGGCGGGAGCCGCGGGGATTTTCCTGGCGATCGACAACGCGCTCGAGGGCGTGCTGACGCGCGAGGAATACGCGAAGTTCAGCGAGCCGTTTGACCGTATGGTGCTCGCCGCGGCGTCCGGTGCGAAGCTGAACATCCTGCACCTGCACGGGGACAAGGTGTACCTGGACCGGTTCTGGCAGGGCTGGCCGGGCGCGGCCGGGATCAGTTACGAGTCGCACCTGACGCACGTGCCGCTGGCGGAGGCGCGGCGGCAGTTCTCCGGAGTGTTGATGGGCGGCATCGACGAGGTGAACTACCGCAAGCTCACCGAAGCCGAGATCCGGCAGCAGTGGAAAGCCGCGCAGGAGGCCGCGGGAAAGAAGTTCATCCTGGCGCCGGGTTGCTCGGTTCCCGACGACAGCGCGGACGAAGAGCTGATTCGCATGGCGCGGGTGGTGGGGGCGGCGTAGGACAGGGGAGTGGATCGCAAACCGCGCATTGCGGCACATCCGCGGGCTAGCCGACTCCCTCACGGTCGCGGCTCGGAACCGCACGCTGACGCGCGCGCCACAGCGAACAGTACGACGCCGGTGGAAGATTGTCGCCCTACATTCCGCGGCGCAGCACACGGTAGCCGAAGGGCTCGAGCGTGAATGACGCCGGCGCGGGCGCGTCCGCCAGCACGTCGTAGTAGCCGGCGCCGGGCTTGACGGCCACCGGCTGGTCCTCGTGATTCAACACGAAGTAGTATTCGCTCGCGCCCCTGGTGCGGCGCGTGACTTCCACGTTCTGCGGAATGCCCGTCATGAGCGGCTGCAGCTTGCTGCAGACAGAACCTGTCCAACAACGTTCCGGGGTTTGTCAATTACTTCTGTGAAGAACAATGCATCGACCTCAGTTACAGTCAGCGAGGAGCATCAGAGTGAGTGCGAAGAAGAACCGCGCTGTATACGAACTCAAGGTGAGTTTGCGCGACATAGGCCCTCGATCTGGCGCCGCGGCTGGTTGGGCGGTTCGGGCTTAAGGCGAAGCTCCCGGGACGGGGCGGGGCGGCATCGAATATAATCATCCGACGTGACGTATCTTCCTGCGTTTTTGCTCGCTGAGGCGGGCCGCACCCGCCTTCTTTCACTCAGCAGTGTGGACCTCGCCATCGTCACTATCTACTTCGTGGCGGTTCTGGCGATCGGGTTTTACCTGAAAGGCAAGTCCGAGACCGGTGAAGATTTTTTCCTGGCCGGGCGCGAGATGACGGCCTGGATTGCCGGGCTGAGCTTCGTCTCGGCCAACCTGGGCGCGCTCGAGCTGATGGGTTGGGCCGCGGCCGCATACCAGTACGGCATCCTGGCTGCGCACTGGTATTGGGTGGGCGCAATCCCGGCGATGCTCTTCCTGGGCGTCGTGATGATGCCCTTCTACTACATCTCGAAGACGCACTCGGTGCCAGGCTATCTTCAACTGCGTTACGGCGAATCGAGCCGCGCGCTGGCGGCCGTCTCGTTCGGGTTCATGACGGTGCTGATGAGCGGCATCAACATGTACTCGATGGCGCTGGTGATGAAGGTGGTGCTCGGCTGGGATATTCACTTCTCGATCTGGGTGTCCTCGCTGACGGTGGCGGCGTATGTCGCGCTGGGCGGGCTGCGGTCGGCCATCTTCAACGAGGTGCTGCAGTTCATGCTGATCTGGCTCGGCGCGCTGCTGATCCCGATTCTGGGCCTGATTGAAGCGGGCGGCTGGACGGGCCTGCAGGCGAGGATCGCGCACGAGCTGGGGCGCACGGACTACACGCACCTGTGGCGCACGATGGGCAACTTCGGCGACAACCCGATGGGCATTCACTGGACGGGCATCGTGCTCGGCCTCGGGTGGGTCATCTCGTTCGGGTACTGGACGACGGACTTCCTGGTGGTGCAGCGCGTCCTCGCCGCGAAGGACCTGCGGGCGGCCAAGCTGGCGCCGATCATCGGCGCCGGGTTCAAGATGATGGTGCCGTTCATCGTCATCCTGCCGGGGCTGCTCGCGCTCGGCCTGCTGCCGATCAAGCTGACGGGTGAGGCACAGGCCGTCGCGACGGGCGGGCACAGCTACAACGAGGTGCTGCCGCTGATGCTGGCGCGCTACTGCGGACCCGGGTTGCTGGGCCTGGGCATCACCGCGCTGATTGCGGGATTCATGAGCGGCATGGCGGGAAACGTGAGCGCGTTTGCGACGGTGTGGACTTACGACATCTACCGCGCCTTCGTCAGGAAGGACGCCCCCGACGCGCACTACGTGAAGATGGGCCGCTGGTGCACCATTCTCGGCGTGCTGGTTTCGATCGGCACGGCATACCTGGTGATGCAGTTCCTGAGCATCATGGACTACGTGCAGGCGTTGTTCAGCTTCTTCATCGCGCCGTTGTTCGGAACGGTGCTGCTCGGAATGCTGTGGAAGCGGGCCACGCCGGCGGGCGGATTCTGGGGCCTGCTCTCGGGCACGGTGTCATCGGTGGCCATGTGGGCGTGGGTGAAGGTGGACCCGAGCGCGCTTTCCATCATTGCGCTGTCGCCTAAAGCGAAGGACATGGCGGAGAACATGTACCGCGCGCTGTGGTCGTGGCTGATCTGCGTGACGGTCACCGTGGTGGTGAGTCTCCTCACGGCGCCGAAGCCGGAGAAGGAACTCAAGGGCCTGGTGTACGGGTGCACCGTACTGCCTTCGGAGCAACATCTGCCGCTGTGGAAGCGCCCGATCTTCTGGGCCGCGGTGGTGGCGGTGGTCTTCGTCGTATTGCAGGTGATCTTCTGGTAGGAGGGCGCCATGAGCGAGCAGAAATATGTGATTTCGATCTGGCTGTTCATCGGGGTTCTGCTGCTGATCTACGGGGTCCTGATCGTTGCCTCGGGGATCTATGACCTCTACTACCCGCCGGCGCAGGTGACGGTGTTGGGCAATCTGCACCCGCAGATCTGGTGGGGCGCGCTTCTGGTGATTTTGGGCGGGATTTACACCTGGAAGTTCAGGCCGGGAAAGGGTTAGCCGCGGCACTCAAACGGCGCTTCAAAGATGCGGCTGCGGTGCCGTCACGCCTCGAGAAAGTCATCCGGGGAAATCGCCGCCTGCTTCAGGACGGCTCTGAGCGTCCCTTCGGGCATGTCTCCGGGATGGTTTGGAATCGTCGCATAACGATTCGAACCGGCGTTGTACCAGATCTCGTGACTTCCGGCCGCGTGGCGGTCGAACTGGTAGCCCAGAGTCCGCAGTTTCCTGGCTACCTCGCGGTACCGGAACCCCGCCAGCCGCCCCATTTCACGCTGCTACGACGATCGTGAAATCTCGGTTCGTGGAAGCCTGCGGCAGGGCGATGTCGCCTTCCCGTTCACGGCGCGCCTCGATCAACTTCTTCGCGACGTCACGTGCGATGTCGATCACTTCAGCCATCGTGCGGCCCTGCGCCACAAGCCCCGGCAATTCATCCGAGGTCGCCAGGTACAGGCCTTCCGGCAACTCTTCGATCTGAATCCTCACGGCAATTTCCATGCGTTCACAATCGTAACACTGGCGAGTGACCCTTGACATCACATGGGTGCGACAAGAATGGGTGCCCGCCCGGCGCGCTTCGCGCATTGACCCCGTTATCGCGCTGCGGGCGGAGTAGGCGGGGAGACGACGAAGCCGTCCACGTCGATGTCGGTTCCTTTCGACTCCTGCGACTTCCGCCCCAGCACGCGCAGGGTGATGGTGTGCGGTCCGGGGGCGAGGCCGCCGAAGGTGAACCGCGAACGCCATTCGATCATGGGCGAGTAGAGGTCGAGGGTGCCGCGAGAGACACCGTCGATCAGAACCTCCGCGAGGCCGCGCGTGAAGGCCTTGGTGCAGACGTAATCCACCTGCGTGCCCGTGAAGCGGAATGTGACCTCGGCCCCGGGCTGATCGGTGTAGGCCAGCGTTCCTCGGCACGTCTCACCGAACGCCGTGAGGCGCCGCCACGGACCGGTGAAGCGGACGGCCGGTGAGGCATCGTCGACCATCGCCGGGTCGCACGGGGCGGCGGTGACTTCGGCCTGGCCGGTGATCCAGCGCGCGACGTCGGTGTCCGGCTTCATCCGCCTCAACTCGAAGTGTCCATAGCGCAGCTCGCGCGTGGTGGCGCCTTCGAGGAACGCGGTGATCGGAGGCGGCGGCATGGTCCTGCCGCTATCGGCCGCGGGTGCGACGAAGAGGCGCACGCCGAGCTCGCGTGCGAGCAGACCGTAGGCCTTCGGCGTCCATGAGGTCCAAGCGCGGCGGGAGTACAGATGGTTGTGCCAGCTCAGCGTGTACGCCTTCGCGTGCAGGCCGGCGATGTCCGTGGAATCGAACAGGGCGACGGGTTCGCCGGGGTGTTTCTCGTTGAGGTACTCGACGATGCGGCGCACCGGCGCGGCCTGTTCGTAGTGCTTCTCGACGTCGGCCTGCTTGAGCGGGTTGAGGTAGAAGTTCCCGTGATACCAGGTGGACGCCGGCAGGAAGTAGACGTTGAGCGCGAATGCCGCGACCAGGGCCGCGCAGGCGGCATGATAGTAGGACAGGCCTCCCGGCGTGTCTCTGACACGTAAGGGCACATCGGGATGACAGGCCAGGAGGCCTGTCCCACTCGAATAGAAGGCCGCGCCGCGGAAGCGCGCCAGGGCCACGGCGCCCGCGAGAATCAGCAAGGGCAGGGCGGGGTAGAGGTAGCGGAGATACGCGAGCGCGTTGAACGTGGCAATCGAAAACACGGCCGCAACGGCGAACGCCAGCCGCCCGGCATACGCGGATCTCCTCGAGAGCGCCAGCAGGCCGAGCAGCGCCAGGAACGGGTACGCAAAGCCGAGCGCGCCGTCGTGACTTTCCAGGTAATTGTGACTCTGGAAGACGGCGTCGAGCACCGTGGCCGCGCTGAGCGGAAGGTGGTAGCGGTGGTCTACGAAAGCCTCGACGGAGTCGAACCACGGCGACTTGAACACGTTATTCATGAACGGGAACAGCGGGTTGCCGGACTTGGCCCACGCATATACGTACGTGGGAGCGCCGGCCGCGATCAGGAGGACCGCGGAGACCAGCGCGACGCGCCCGGCGTGCGCAAGACGGGCGCGATGTTTGCGCACTTCCCAGGCCGCGAACGCCGCCAGTGGCAGCAGGAACGCGATGGTGCCGAACTTCGTCGCCATGCCCGCGCCGAGCAGCAGCGAGGCGGTGTAGAGCCAGCGCGGCGCAGCGGTCTCATGAAACAGAACAACGGCGAGCAGCGCGCCGAAGAGCAGTACGGCCCAGAGGTTCTCCGCGAAGAGCGACCCGGTGACGAGCTGCACCATCGGTGTGGAGGCGAACAGGCCCGCGAACAGCAGGCTCGCGCCTTGTCCGATGTTAGGGCGGCACGCCGCATAAATCAGAGCCGTGAGCAGCACGAGGAACGAGAAGTTGAGGAAGCGGGCGGCGAACTCGCCGCCGAGCTGGTAGACCGCGGTGTAGCACCAGTCCGCGCCGAGCGGCATCAGCGCCCACGAGAGATGCCGGAAATCGAACGGGAAGAAGTGCTGCCAGCGCACCCACGCGGGCACGGCGAGGTGGACCGCGAGCGCGTCGGCGCCCATCTCCGGCTTGAACGTGACCAGGAAGTGGCAGACCAGCGGAAATACGGCGAGCGCCAGGGCGAAGTACGATAGACGGCGCTCGAAGCGCACGGGGCGGAAGAGCGTCACCACATCACTGAGGCAGGCAAGCGTCACCCTCGGTCTGATGGCGGCCGGAACGAGCAGGGCAATCGCGTAAACCGCGGGGTAGTTCACGGGGAAGTGAACCATCACCCAGACAACCGTCATCCAGATGCTTGCGCCCACAGGCAGCCGGAGCAGCTTCGCCGCGAGGCTCGCGCGCGCGGACGATTCGGGCTCTCGATCCGGCAGCAGCAATGCGCCGGTGACGTAGCACGAAAAAAGAAGCAGCACGATTGCCGCGACCGCGGCGGGGCCGATTGCAATCGTCAGAAAACCGAGAGCGCCGAGAAGCGTGGCGGGTGCGAACCACGCAGGCCGCAGCATCAGAAACGCGAGCGACCACACGCCGTAGGCTGCCGAAAGATGCCGCAGGCGGATCAAGCCGCCCGGCTCCCAGAGTTGCTGCGCGAACAGGTGGTAGTGCAACACTCCCCAAATGGTGAGCGCCACCGCCATGACGAGCGCGGCCCAGCCGTAGATCGTCGCGAGCCTGTGCGCGGCCTGCTCGGATTCCGCGGGCGTTGCATCCGACCGCTTGAAAACGAAGTCGCGCTGCAGGACGAAGCTCACCACGAAGAGCAGGCCTTCGGCGAGCGGCTTGGCAATCAGCAGGATGACGCCCGCCGCGAGCAGCCCGCGGATCATGAAGTACGAAGTGAGGCCGTGGGCCGCGGCGAGCATCAGGAATTTCGGAAAGAGCAGGCGGTGCCGGCCGCGCGCGAAGAATACCGCTTTGCGCGACGCCGTGTACTGGAACGCGATGGCCACCGAGCGCGCGGCCGCCTGCGACACGGCCACGCTGCCCACCTGCGTGTAGACGAGGTAGAACACCAGGTTGTCGAGCAGGGCGGTGAGCAGCGAGACGGCGCTGAACCGCATGAGCACGATGTAGGCTTTGAGGGAATCGAACAGCGGATTGAAGTGCGAGGTGGGATTGCCCGGCTCGTAAATCGTCTTGATGAGAATTTCCCGCACGGGCCAGCCGTTGTGGCGGGCGCGAATGAGCATGTCGAGCTCGAAATCGTAGCCGCACGAGGTGGTGCGCAGCAGGTCGGGGATGAGCGCGTGTGGAATGCCGCGGAGCCCGGTCTGGGTGTCCTGCAGCGCCTGGCCCACCAGGATGCGGAACGCGAAGCGCGCGGCCGTGTTCCCGGCGCGGCTGCGCAGCGGCACATCCGCGGTATCGAACTGGCGTGCGCCAAGGATGAGGCAATCGGAGTGGCGCGAAAGCTCGGCCGCCACGCGCAGGATGTCCTCGGGGTGGTGCTGGCCGTCGGCATCGGCAGTGACCACGCCCGCGCAGCCGGGGAACTCACAGAGCGCGTGGTTCATGCCGGTCTTGAGCGCAGCGCCCTTGCCGAGATTCACCGCGTGCCGGACGAGGGAAACACCGGGAATCCGCGCGGCCTCGTCGAAGATGGGACAGTACTCCGGGCCGCTGCCATCGTCCACGACGATGATGCCGGCGATGGCGGAGCCGGCGAGGCTGCCGATGACACCGAGCAGCGCCCGTCCCGGGCGGTAGGCCGGGATCAGCACGACGACGGCGTCGGACATCCGTTCAGAGTACACGTGTGCGTTGTAACCTCAGGTGCGGTTTGCGGCGTCCTCGTATCCTCTCGGATGCGCCAAATGCCATTCCCACGCGGTGCGGACGATGTCGTTGAGCTCGGGATATTTCGGCTGCCAGCCGAGCAGGCGGCGCGCTTTTTCCGCGCCGGCGACGAGGTGCGAAGGGTCGCCTGCGCGGCGGCCTTCGAGATTCACTTTGAAATCCCGGCCCGAGACTTGCTTCACGGTCTCGATGACCTGGAGGACGGTGTAGCCCTTTCCGTTACCCAGGTTGATCGCCTCGGGTGGGCAGCCTTCACGCAGCCGGTCGAGCGCGGCAAGGTGCGCGCTTCCGAGGTCGGCCACGTGGATGTAATCGCGGACGCAGGTGCCGTCGGGCGTGGGGTAGTCGGTGCCGAAGACGGAGACACCCGGCCGCTGCCCCAGCGCAGCCTTGATGACATTGGGGACGAGGTGGCTCTCCGGTTCGTGATGCTCTCCGTGCAGCGCCGTTGCGCCCGCGGCGTTGAAATAGCGCAGCGCGATGAACGCGAGACCATAAGCCTTATAGTAGGCCTCGAGCGCGCGCTCCATGAAGAACTTCGACCAGCCGTAGGGATTCGCCGGCCACTGCGGGTGATCTTCGGGGATCGGCGTCTGCTTCGGCTCGCCGTAGACGGCGGCTGTGGATGAGAACACGACGCGGTTGATGCCGGCGCGCGTGAGGGCGCGAAGGAATGCGAACCCCTGGCCGCTGTTGTTCTCGAAGTACGCGGCAGGGTCCTTCACGGACTCGCCGGCCTCGATGAGCGCTGCGAAGTGGATGCAGGAATCGATGCGGTGCTCGCGTGCGATGCGCTCAATCAGCGCGGTGTCCTGGACCTTGCCGGCATAGAGCGGAATGCCAGGATCGACGGCGGCGCGATGGCCACGACAGAGATCATCGAGAATGAGGACATCGTCGCCGCGCGCGCGGAGAAGTTCGATCGTGACGCTGCCGATGTAGCCGGTGCCGCCGGTGACGAGGATGGCCATAGTTTTAATGTAGTCAGTATCGGAGCCGGATGCTGAGCGATTGCGGCGCGCGCGCGCTGAGCGGCGGGTAGTTTCTGAAATGCTAGGCTGTGTCCATGATGTTCGGAATCGGAGAGCGCTTCACGCTGTGTTACCTCGCGGTGCTCGCGTACATCGTGTGGCAAATCATCTCGGCGCTGAACCGGATTAGCCGAGGGGTGGAGGACATTGCTCAAGTACTGCATCGGATGGAATCCATACAGCCGCCGCCAACACCCGCCCCTGAATCCCGCTGAGCCCCACGGACCGCGACGCACAGAGCCCTCAGCAGAAACGTCGGAAGTTCAGGGAGCCGAACTGGCGGTCGGCTCGCTGGAGTTTCTACACTCCAGCGCGGCATTTCTCGGGTTTCGCTGCCCCTTGCGCTCCCAACCCAAGATTTCCGCTTTGTCACGGTTCAGGACCCTGTATCAGGGCAGGGCTTTAGCCGTGCCGCAAAGCCCGGCCAACCACTGGGCTTCAGCCCCTGTTGCGTTTCTCTCGCAAACTACGCGCATCTTTTAGCCAAATACGCGAAAAGCAGGGGACTCCCCTGGCGAATCCTATTCCTGTCGTCGGCGCGTTCACATTACCGAGAGGGGCGCCCCGTCACAGGGGCTGAAGCCCCTTTCTTCCCGCGACGATGCGGCACGGCTAAAGCCATGCCCTGATACAAAGCCAATCATATTCCCATGCGCTCGAGATGCAGAAACTCCAGCGACAGGCCAGGAGGCCTGTCGCACTCGCGGCGTGCCCCGAACGCGGCAGCAGGGGCAAGCGGGACAGTCCTCATCTCACCACGGGAGCGACGGGGCCAAACTGCTTCTGTCCACTCCGGTTCGCTTCGGGACAGATCGGGACAGCGTGTTCAGCCCCCTTCGCAAGCCATCCCGCGGTGCAAGCGCTTGCAAAGTGCCTGCGTATTTGGTGAAATCAGCGTTTGCGCGGCAACCCGCTACGGGCAGCCGCGCCAAGGAGGCACTTGTCATGAAACAGCAGCTCACGATGGGCATCGTTGTCGGCAGCCGCGGGTTCTTCCCGCACCACCTGGCCAAGTCCGGCCGGGAGCAGATGATCGCGGCGCTCGAGCGCGCCTGCATGAAGGTGGTCGTTCTGTCGCCGGAAGAGACGAAGCACGGCGCGGTCCAGACGCGGGAGGACGCCAAGAAGTGCGCCGCCCTGTTCACGGCCAACCGCGGCAAGATCGACGGCATCGTCGTGACGCTGCCGAACTTCGGCGAGGAGAAGGCGATCGCCGATGCGCTACGGCTTTCCGGGCTGAATGTCCCCGTGCTCGTTCAGGCCACGCCGGACACGGTGGGTAATATGGGCATCCGCGACCGGCGCGACAGCTTCTGCGGGAAGATGTCGGCGTGCAACAACCTGAAGCAGTACGGCATCCCGTATTCGCTGACCACGCTGCACACCGAGGCGCCCGAGTCCGACCAGTTCCAGAAGGACGCTCTGTGGTTCGCCGCGGTCTGCCGCGTCGTGAAGGGCCTCACGAACCTGCGCATCGGCGCGATCGGCGCGCGCCCGGCGGCGTTCAACACAGTGCGCTACAGCGAGAAGATGCTGGAGCAGGCCGGCATCTCCGTGGAGACGTTCGACCTCTCCGAGGTCCTCGGCCGCATCGGCAAGATGAAGGACGACGATGCCGCCGCCGCAGCGAAGCTCGACGAAATTCAGAAATACGTGCCGACGGCCGGCGTGCCCGCGCCCGCGCTCATGAAGATGGCCAAGCTCGGCGCCGTGATCGATCAGTGGAAGAAGGAAGCCGATGTTCAGATCACCGCCGTGCAGTGCTGGACCTCCCTCGAGGAGTTCTTCGGCGTGGTGCCATGCACGGTGATGAGCATGATGTCGAACGACCTGTTCCCGAGCGCGTGCGAAGTGGATGTGTGCGGCGCGATCGCGATGCAGGCGCTGGCGCTCGCCTCCGAAACGCCGAGCGCGCTGCTCGACTGGAACAACAACTACGGCGACGACCCGGACAAGGCGGTCTGCTTCCACTGCAGCAACCTCCCGAAGGATTTCTTCGAGAGCGCCCGGATGGACTTCCAGGAGATCATCGCGGGAGCGGTGGGCAAGGAGAATGCGTTCGGGACCTGCGTCGGCCGCGTGAAGGCGGGGCCGATGTCGTTCGCGCGCTTCTCCACCGACGAGTACACGGGCAAGATCAAGGGGTACGTGGGCGAGGGCCGGTTCACCAACGACCCGCTCGACACTTTCGGCGGCGCCGGAGTGGTCGAGATTCCCAACATGCAGAAGCTGCTCCGCTACATCTGTGAGAACGGGTTCGAGCACCACGTGGCCGCGAACCTGGCGAGTAGCGCCGACGCGGTTTTTGAAGCGGCGACGAAGTACTTCGGCTGGGAAGTTTACCGGCACACGGCATAAAGAGAGCCAGAGTGCATTGCGGCGGGCGGAAAGAGGTTCGTCGTGGGGCGTTCCCCCGGGACCGCGCGGGGTCCCCTGGCCCCGCCTGGGCCGGCCTGGGGGCCGGCCGCGGGCGAGGGCGCCCGCCCCACAAACGCATGCCGAACATCATGACGCACTACACTTGCGGGACAGACAGGTGTGTCCACTGCGCTGCGCTAGGCTACGGGACACACCGGGCGGTTGCGGTAACGGGAGCATCACATGTCGATCGTTGCAGGAGTGGATTTCGGCACGCTGAGCGTGCGAGTTTCCATCGTGGACAGCGAGGCGGGGCGCCTGGCCTCTGCTGTCGCCGAGTACCCGCTGTTCCGCAAGCGCGAGGATCCGGACCACGCCACGCAGTCGCACGCCGATCACATGCGCGCGCTCGTGGAAGCCACGCGCAAGGCGGTCGCGCAGGCGGGCGTGGACCCCGGTGCGGTCGCGGCGATCGCGCTCGACACCACGGGTTCGAGCGTGATTCCGGTGGACGAGAAGCTCGAGCCGCTCGATGATTACTACCTCTGGTGCGACCACCGCGCCAAGAACGAAGCGGCCGCGATCACAGCCACCGCCCACGCCACGAATCTCGAGGCCATCGAGTGGTGCGGCGGCGTCTATTCCTCCGAGTGGGGCTTCTCGAAGCTGCTGCACTGGCTGATGCACAACCCGGAGAAGCGCGGGCGGATGGCCACCGCGCTCGAGCACTGCGACATGGTGGCCGCCGTGCTGTGCGGCATTGCGGATCCGGCCGGAGCGCCGCGAAGTATCTGCGCCATGGGCCACAAATGGATGTGGAATGCGGCGCTGGACGGGCTGCCTCCCGAAGAGTTCCTGACGGCGGTGAATCCACTTCTCGCCGGCGTGCGGGAGAAGCTCGGAGGCCGCTACGCCACTTCGGAGCAGATCGCGGGAAGGCTCACGCCTGAGTGGGCGGAGAAGCTCGGCCTGCGGCCCGGCATCCCGGTCCCCGTGGGCGCTTTCGACGCGCATTGGGACGCGATCGGCGCCGGCATTCGCGAAGGCGACGTCGTGAATGTGGTTGGCACCTCGACGTGCATCATGGCCATCGCGCGCGAGGCGGGGCTCATTCCGGGCGTGTGCGGAGTGGTGAAGGGCTCGATCCACCCGTGCTATTACGGCATTGAAGCCGGGCTGTCGGCGACGGGCGACATCTTCGACGCGATCGCGAAGCGGGCGGGCACATCCGTCGCCGCGCTTTCCGGCGGCGTCGAGACGTTTCGCGCCGGCCAGACCGGGCTGCTGCGGCTCACGTGGGACAACGGCGACCGCACGGTGCTCGTGAATCCCGAGCTCGGCGGCGTGACTTTCGGCTGGAACCTTACGCACACGGCGCAGGACGAGCTGTTCGCGGCCATCGAGGGCACCGCCTTCCACACGCGCATCATCCTGGAGCGCATGGCCGAGCACGGCGTCCGCATCAACCGCGTGATCAACGGCGGCGGCATCCCGCAGAAGAACGAGACGCTGAACCGGGTTTACGCCAACGTGTTCGGCAAGCCCGTGCTGGTGCCGCAGTCGGAGGTCACGAGCCTGGGCTCGGCAATCTTCGCATTCCTGGCCGCGGGCACGTTTAAGACGGTGGAGGAGGCGCAGGAGCGGCTCTGCCCGAAGTTCCGCGTCGTAGAACCCGACCCAGCCGAGCACGCCGTGTACGAGCGGCTGTTCCCGCTCTACCGCAAGCTGTACTTCGGCCTGGGCTCGCGCAAGTCGGAGCCGGTGGCGATCGGCGACGTGCTGCCGGAATTGCGGGCCGTTGCCGCCGCGGCGCGCGGCTGAAGCGTGCGGCTACTTCTGCCCGTAGTACGCGCCCGGACCGTGCTTGCGGAGGAAGTGCCGGTCGAGCAGGTGCGGCGCGATGGGGCCGGCGGCATGATTCAGCGCCACGGTCTGGCAGGCGATCAACGCGATCTCTTCGAGGATGACGGCGTTGTGCGCCGCGCGGCTCGCGCTTTCACCCCACGCAAACGGCCCGTGGTTCGCCACAAGCACCGCGGGGATATCGAGCGGGTCGATTGACTGAAAGCGCTCGAGGATCCGGTGCCCCGTATGCTCTTCGTATTCGCCATCCACGTGCTCCTTCGTGAGAGGCTCGGTGACCGGCACTGGCCCATAGAAGTAATCCGCGTGTGTGGTACCGAAGCAGGGAATCTCCCGGCAGGCCTGCGCCCACGCTGTGGCGTAGCGGGAATGGGTGTGCGCCACGCCGCCGATTGAGGGAAACGAGCGGTAGAGGACAAGGTGCGTCGGCAGGTCCGATGACGGTCTGAGTTCGCCTTCCACCATCTGGCCGGCGAGGGTCGTCACCACGAGATCGGACGGCCGGAGGGTTTCGTAAGGTACTCCGCTGGGCTTGATGACGACCAGGCCGCGGCCCCGGTCGATGCCGCTGGCGTTCCCGAACGTGTAGATGGCCAGCCCGCGGCGGACCAGCTCCAGGTTTGCCTCGTACACTTCTTCCCGCAACGAATCGAGCATATGCATCAGGTTAGCGCGGCGGGCACGCTCCGCGGGGCGACAGGCCGGCAGTCTCCACTTCACTACGGGACCCTGCGGCCCCCTCGCGCCCGGAGTGGGCGGCGGCAACGCCATTCTGAAGCGACGGTGGACGCCCGCCGAGCATCATTTCAACTTCAAGCACCCGCGCTATCCTGAAGGGAAGACTACAGCTCTCGTATGCTTCAGACCAAACAACCGCCCGCAGAAGACCTGAATCCCCAGGAGACTGCCGAGTGGCTTCAGGCGCTGGAACAGATCATCGACGAGTCCGGCCCGGACCGCGCTTCCTTCCTCCTCGAACGCCTCCTGGACCAGGCGCGTGTTTGCGGCTCGGCGCCGGTGTACAGGACGACGACACCCTACGTGAACACGATCGCGGCCGGCGAGCAGACTCCTTTCCCGGGTGATCGGGCGCTCGAACGGCGGATCAAGAGCCTCGTCCGGTGGAATGCCCTGGCGATGGTCGTGCGCGCGAACAAATACGATCCCGGCATCGGAGGGCACATCTCCACTTACGCTTCGCTCGCGACGCTCGTGGAGGTCGGGTTCAACCACATTTTCCGCGGCTCGTACGGCGACCAGCCGGGTGATTTCGTCTATTTCCAGGGGCACGCCGCGCCCGGATTCTACGCCCGCGCGTTCCTCGAGGGACGGCTCACGGAAAAGCACCTGGAGAACTTCCGGCACGAGCTCAGGGATCACCCGGGGCTCTCTTCCTATCCGCACCCGTGGCTCATGCCGGGCTTCTGGCAATTCCCGACGGTCTCGATGGGCCTGGGACCGATCAACGCCATTTACCAGGCGCGTTTCATGAAGTACCTGGAGAATCGCGGGCTGCTGAAACCGACGCCGCGGAAAGTGTATGCGTTCCTGGGCGACGGTGAGACGGACGAGCCCGAATCGACGGGCGCCATCCGCATCGCCGCGAACGAGAAGCTCGACAACCTGATCTTCGTGGTCAACTGCAACCTGCAGCGGCTCGACGGGCCGGTGCGCGGGAACGGCAAGATCATCCAGGAACTCGAGGGCATCTTTGCGGGCGCGGGCTGGAACGTCATCAAGGTCATCTGGGGCGACGATTGGGACCGCCTGCTGGCCAGGGATAAGACGGGCCTGCTGGTGAAGCGGATGAGCGAGTGCCTCGACGGCGACTACCAGACCATGGTCGCTCGCGGCGGCGCGTACATTCGCAAAGAGTTTTTCGGAAAATACCCGGAGCTGCTCGAACTGGTGGCCGACCTCACCGACGAGCAACTCGCCAAGCTGCGGCGCGGCGGCCACGATCCGGCGAAGGTCTACAACGCGTATCAGCGGGCGCTCGAGAACAAGGGCTCGCCGACGGTGATCCTCGCGAAGACTATCAAGGGTTACGGGCTCGGCGAAGCCGGCGAGGGCCGGAACATCACCCACCAGCAGAAGAAGCTGAACGAAGAGGAGATGGCCTACTTCGCCCGCCGGTTCGAGATTCCGATCAGCGGGGACCAGATCCACAACATCTCCTTCTATCGGCCGCCGGAGGATGCTCCTGAGATGAAGTATCTACAGGAGCGGCGCAAAGAGCTGGGCGGCTACCTGCCGAGGCGGGAACCGCCAGGCATCAACCTGACCGCGCCTCCGCTCGAGTACTTCGGAGAGACGCTCACGGGGTCGCAGGGCCGGGAAGTGTCCACCACGATGGCGTTCGTCCGGGTGATGACGCTGATGCTGCGGCACCCCGAGCTGGGCAAGTACGTGGTTCCCATCATCCCGGACGAAGCGCGCACGTTCGGCATGGAGTCGCTATTCCGGCAGATCGGCATTTACGCGAGCCAGGGCCAGCTCTATCATCCGGTGGACCAGGAGATGTTCCTCTACTACAGGGAGTCGAAGAACGGGCAGATCCTGGAGGAGGGCATCACGGAGGCGGGCGCGATGGCTTCGTTCACGGCGGCCGGCACATCGTACGCCACTTACCGCCTGCCGATGATCCCCATCTACACGTACTATTCGATGTTCGGTCTGCAGCGCATGGGGGATCTCATCTGGGCTTTCGCGGACTCCCGGGGGAAGGGGTTTCTCGTCGGCGCCACCGCCGGACGAACGACTCTGGCGGGCGAAGGCTTGCAGCACCAGGACGGCCACAGCCACCTGCTGATGAGCGTGCTGCCCACCTGCGCCGCCTACGATCCGGCGTACGCCTACGAAATCGGCGTGATCATGCAGGACGGCCTGCGCCGCATGTACCAGGAGAACGAAGACCTCTTCTACTATCTGACGGTATATAACGAAAACTACCTGCAACCCCCCATGAGGGAGGGGATAGAGGGGGGAATTCTCAAAGGCATCTACCTGCTGAGTGCCGCGCCGCAGGGAAAGGCGGCGGTGCAGTTGTTCGGCAGCGGGCCCATCGTCAACGAAGCTCTGAGGGCGCAGCAGATCCTCGCCGGGAAATACAAGGTGGCGGCCAACGTGTGGAGCGTGACCAGCTACAACGAACTGCGCCGCGAAGCGCTGGCCGTGGAGCGGTGGAACCGGCTGCACCCGGGCGAAGCCGCCAGGCGGCCGTACATCCAGACGGCTCTGGACGGCGCGGAAGGGCCGATCATCGCCTCGAGCGATTACATGAAGGCCGTCGCTGACCAGGTGGCGCCGTGGCTTCCGGACCGGATGGTCACACTCGGCACCGACGGCTTCGGCCGCAGCGAGAATCGCGAGCAGTTGCGCAAATTCTTCGAAGTGGGTGCGAACTCGATCGTCGCGGCCGCGCTCTCCCGCCTGTCGCGCGACGGTAAGTTCAGCGCCGGCGATGCTCGCAAGGCCTTTGCAGAGCTGGGGATCGATCCGGAGAGTGCCGACCCGTCCCGGCTTTAGTGTAGTGCGGCGCAAGTAATGCGCGGGTTGCCGGCTTGTGTGGGGCGGTTCCCCTGAGCCGCAACCCGACCCCTAGGTCGGGTTTGGCCGGGTCAGGGGACCCGGGGGCGCAGTCCAGGGGGACCGCCCCACTTAAGGCCCAGGATCAACGCAGCACTGCACTGGGGTGAACTTCTTCGTCTGCACACCAGGATTGTAGAACTTGCCGATCTGGCCGCTGGCAAATGCCGGACTGGGCCGGTAGAGGGCCCAACGATCTTCAAAGCAAACGGTCTGGGCGTTGAAGACGTGGCAGCCGCTGCGTATGTCTACGAAGCGGACCGGAAGCAGCGGGCGTAGGCTCGTGCGGCTATTCCTGGGCGGGCACTTGCTGTTCGGAATCGTGCCAGGCGCTGATTTTCAGCCGCCTGCAGACCCAGCAGAGCTGCTCGGTGGAATTGGCGGCGCACTCGGCCCCGCACACCACGCATTTTGCCGAGCGGGGCAACTTGTCGGGATGGGCAGCGCGCTTCGCCTCGGCCAGGATCTCGCGCGAGATCACGGGCTCCTGAGCGAGAATCCGTTTCTTCTTCATCGCTGCCTCTCCCTTCACTAGAACACATTCGAGGCGGGCTGGCAATGAGAAAGCAGCGCCGCGCGAAAGTTCACGCGGCCTGGTCGTAACGCAGCACCGACGCCGGCTCGAGCGACGACGCGCAACGCGGGCAGCGTTGCCCCGCTTTGACCGTGCTGCGCTTTCCCGAGACAACCACCTGCGTCTCGACGACATGGGTGCAAATAGGGCAGTAAGCCCAACCTCTCAGTTCCCGCCTGTTCCGGTTCGGCATGGTGGGCGTTGAATTCATACCGGTTCAATCCCCCTTCGCTCCGTATTGACGCGGGCACGCGGCGCTGGGTCGTAACAATTCGTAAACGGTGAAAAGGTGTGCAGGTCTGCCCGTGTCTCGCGCGTGCTGTGCGCAAGCGCCTCGCCGCGGGTTTTGCACCTGGGTGCGCGACAAAGGAGTGGCGCGGTTGCCGATTTCTGACCAATTCGCAGGAACCCGAGCGTAGGGGTACGCAACGCTTTCCGGCTCGCAATAGGCTCGGTTTGTATCAGGGCATGGCTTCAGCCGTGCCGTAAAGTCGCGGGAAGAGTCCGGGCTTCAGCCCCTGCGGAG
>Ga0209777_10001243_pt1 | contig 38067 bp, 75 predicted proteins | sample FrelakmetHBP12HB_FD_187147 | JGI IMG/M metagenome (GOLD analysis project Ga0209777, IMG submission 187147) | Freshwater lake sediment microbial communities from the University of Notre Dame, USA, for methane emissions studies -HBP12 HB (SPAdes)... | ecosystem: Environmental > Aquatic >...
GCAGCACGTTTATCTCAGCATGGTCGAGGGTTTCATCTTCTGCCTCACCACCAGCCTTCAGCAACCCCATCCTGGCCATGCCCAACTCGAGGAGCTTATCTTCTCCAAACTCCGCTACTCTCCTTTCCGGTATGGCACCGGAGCGCACGAGTTCCATGAGCCTTTCAGGAAAGAGATAATGGGCGTCTTGTTCGAGAGCGTCCGCCAGCTCCCATTTCTCCGAGTCGGTGGGTTCGGTACGCAAGGTCACGATGGCGGATAGTCGCTCCATTCTTATCCCCGTGAGGGTATAGAGGTGTTTTCGGGTTAAGCCTTTTGCCTTTTGAGCATCCAGGAGCCGGGCATTGTAGGGAATAAAGCGGATCCTCAGGGGGTTTTCCCCATCGAGGACTTCGGGGATCAGGAGTTCCTTATGATTTCTTTGCATTATTGATACGCGCCTCGAGCTTGACGAGCGTATGCCTGCGATATACATTGACCTTATCCTCGAGGTCAAGCTGATAGATTATGGCCTGGGTCATAATCGACAGATGCCCCAGCTCCTCGGCCAACTTATCGAGTGTAGGGAAAAATCCGTCATCATTTTGAAGGAATTTAGTTGCGGCTTGCTGCGCCTCAGCCGCTTCCTGGATGAACTGCAGCAGCTCATTCAGTTGGCCCCAGACCTTGACGGCCTGACTGAAGAGATGTTTTTCCTCGCCAGTGATAGTCATGTCGCCCACAATCACCTCCATTTTTGAAGCTATTGGTCGCACTATATTCGTTATGGCCATACCAACTCATGCTTACTCAGGTCTATGGCGAAACCGACTTCGCATCGTATTCTCTCTTCAATAGGCATCTTCACACATTCAGGGTATGGAGCAAGAACCTTATAAATCTCGCCATTTAATACTCCAATATCTTCGCCCCATAAACTGAGCCGGGGTTTACCTTTCAGAGCAGCCATTATCTGCTCATGTCGCAACCACCAGAACTCATAGAGAGTCAGCTTCTCTATCCACTTGTGCTTGTAGAGCAGATAGATTTTCACTTGATCCTCCCAAATACCTTTAGCACCATCTGCTTGCCCACAGTGATAACAACAATGCCAAACAGGAACCATACCGCTATGCCGGCCGCAACGATGAAGACTATGAGCCCGAACATATCACCCAGGGCGTCGACTAAAGAGGCGCCCAGCGTCATTAAGAACTTCATCTCACGCACCCCGCCTCGAGATTGTTCTTGTACTCGATGGCTTCGGCGAGCCAATCATCGATGGAGACACCCCGGCGGTGCGCTACCTCTATTGCGCGATTGATAGCAGCCACAAGACGCGGAGAGGCATTCTCGGTCGAGATCTTAAATTTTCCCGGCTCATTTTTCTCGCTCACTTGATCCTCCCATTTTGACTATGATTCTGAGTGCTGCCGCTTGTTCTTTCAATATGGCCAAAGTGCCCTCTACGGCGGCTATCCTGATTTCAGTCTCCTTTAGCTTGTTCAGGGCCTCGGCACGCCACCAGTCTTCTTTGTCGGGCTTGCTAAGAGGAGCGGCAGTGGCCTTTTGCTTCCCCCGTGGCCGTTTGATGCCATGGTTTATGCCGATCTCACATATTGCACTCTTGGACCGCTTGAATCTCTGTGCCACGGAACTAAGCAACTCATCGGGATGTTGTTCAAGATAGGTCACAATCGCGTTACGCTCAGCTTCTCTTATTCTTCTGCCACGCCCCGTCTGCGGGTTTAACCGCGGCTTTACCCGCTTTTTTATCACGGACTTCGGCCGCAGGTTATCTTTCCTGACATAATAAGAGAGAGACGAGGGGGGGTACCTTACACAGCTTCGCTATATGATTGACCGCAAGCTCCGGTTTAGACTTAACCATCTCGAGGGCGGTAGCCATAGCGGCATCCTTGTCATCAGGCTTTTCAAAGGAGCTTATTTGAGGAGGCTCGTCATTTTCCTTGTGCCGATGATATACGCTCAGGGCTTCATCACCGGACTGAAACTGCTTTGTAGTACCGCAATGCTTACACACGCCAAAGTTCTTTGCGTCGATCACCCAGTAATGGACGCAGTTCTCGACAGCCATGCCATCACCTCCCCTAGACTTTCAGCGGCCCCAGCATTCGTAACAGGGGTTTTATTGGGCGCAGTCGATATATTTTGCATACCCAGCAGGGGTCCTTTGGCCCCCAGCCTTCATAGACCCCCCCCAGGGGTACAAAGGTAGCCATTTTGGGGTACTCTTCCCAATAACTCCAACCCACAATATGGACAAGCTGTTTCCGCACGTCCCAGCGACAGAAAACATAGGCGGTGACTGGAATTTTCTTATTTAGCTGGTCGTCGTTTACTTCTACACGGTCAATCACAGGGCTACTTCCTACGCTGCCTGTCTTCACATCAATGGTGCCAAACCGGGGAGCAAGATAATCATACTCATCACCGTGGTCCTCAAATATGGGGGTTTCCTGGAAGGGGATGCTGTGGATTAACATAATTTGCCTGAAAGCCCACTGCCCTCTGCCTCCCGTTTCGTTATGATACAGACTCAAGGGTTTGCTCCCCTGCCCATGCTGCTTTTTCATTATGCGGTCATATTCTTTAGCGTAGTCGTCCATCTCTTTGCAGGCGTGTACTTGGATCCAATCATCCGGGTCATTCATTGCTTGGCCTCCTTGTGTCTCTTAAAGGGATTATGCCACTTCACCCAGCCCGTATAGAGGCGGGGGAAGTCTTCGTGCCTGAGCACGAGCAATAGCTCCGAACCGGGGATCTCGAGTAAGACGGCTCCTACCTCCTTAGGCGAAGATATTGCCCTGGCCAGCTCCACAGATTTGCTTAGTTCCTGAGCCAGGGACTCCTGGATGCCCGCGGTCACCTTTAGCTCCACCCGGATTCCCACGTTACTCATTTGTTTATAGCTCCCTTCTCATCTACCAGATGGCTATACTGGTTCCTAAAATCCTCCACGGTAAGATCTCGCTTTCTCTGCCTCCCATAATGCGGGGATTTCTCTCGCTCCCTTGACGGTGGGCCTTTCCCCCCTGGCGTATCCCCCCTTTCCGCAGGATGAATATATTTAAGATTATCATTACAGGACAGGACAGTATTAGACGGTGTGAACACCGTGTCCTCACCATATTTACACCATAGCGCCAGTGTGTCGTAATAGGTGATATACTCTTCAATGAGGGCGAGGTCTTTAATGTCGAGGAAAAGGTGATTGATGGCTGATTGCAAGAACGAGGCGTTTTTAGCTTGCCTGACGATAAAGTTCTTTACCCAGATCAAACTTTTTTCCCGCATCCACTTGATATGCTGCTCGCCATAAAAGGCAAAGAGGGTCTCGACCTTTTCAGGCTTGATAGCGGTTTCAGAGGCTATTTTCTTGACGCTCGCCAACATTATGCCGTGAGGCTTTTGATGTTTGTTTGAGAATAGGTAAACATATAGGCATTTACCATCGGTGTCACATTCCTCGATCATGGGGTCATCCCAAAAGTCATCGGAAATGAATCTTTCCGTCATGATTCCCCCTTCTTTGGTTAGTTGCTTTGGGACGTTCTCTTGAATTTTTCTCTCAGTTCCTTGAGCTCCAGTAGACCGCGGCGGTATTGAAGGATATGCTCTGCTTTGTATTTATCAGGGGGTTGTGATAGCTTGAAATCTTCCAGTGCTGCCTCGACATTAAAGTGGCGCCACCATATTTTGAGCTTGTCGTCTGCTATTTTAAGCTCGTCTGTGAGTTTGCGGCAGTCATCCCAAGCTGTGCCGATATCTTTAGCGGATTCATCTGAGGGAGTGGGGATCTGCTCGGCCTCCTGGCGGAGCTGCTCGGGGGTTTTCTCTATATGGTTAACATGGGCGGGTTTTCTGCTGCCGGGAGACTTTGACGCTCCTGCCCTGATAGCTTTCTGTTGCGTTTTCTTTAACTTGGACGGGAGCGGGATATTATTTACCTCGCAGTAGTGGATAATGAACTTGGTGATGGCCGTCACGGGCATTATGGCCTTCAGTGCATTGCGCTGCGTCTTAGCAACACATTTCTCGAAAGCGAAGGGATCGGGAACCTCCTGAATTTCTCCGGTGTCGTTACCCTCCTTGTCATAGACATGTACCTTCATAAGTTTGGGTTGATGGCAACCGCCCCATAAGGCCACATTACGCTCGATATCCTCCGCCAGAGCCATGCCACGCCAGTAATCCCCACAATCGCTAATGTTAGGTTCCTCTGATACCCTGATGTTACCCCGGAGCTGTGCCATCTCTCTGGTTCCTGCCCAGGATAGCCCAACCGTGGTTCCGCCTGTTTTGGCAGGGAAGCTATAGACATATTCATCGACTACCCCACCCATCAGGTAATCCAGTATCTGCTGCTCGTCGCGGCGCTCTATCTCCTGATGCACCACGCTAAGGGACTTTTCATCCGGATGCTCTGTTGTCACCTTCTACGTCCTCCTTCCTTTCTACAATTAGGGGCTTTATGGTGAGTTCGCCATTTACTATCATCTCCACCTTATCTCCGGCCTTGAGTTTGTTATAATCCGTCCAGGCTTTGGGCAGAGTGATGCAAAGGCCCCCATCACCAATGGGGATAACGGAACGCTCGTAACGACTGGGCACTGCTTCGCCTCCTTTGCTAGTAATAGAGCAGCTAGTAGGGGGGGGAATGTTGCGCAAGTAAGCTACCACATAAGCGGGGGTTTGTCAATGCCCTAGATGCGACCCAGACCGCGCAGTATGCGGGCTGTATCTTGGATCTCTTTTGCCTTATCGAGCATCTGTGTGATGTAGCCTTGGACGGCCTCAATGCTATTGACCAGGCTGGTCCAGTCGAGTTCTCTCATGGCCAGAAGACGTAGCGGTGGATCAAAGTGCCTCCACAGATATTCCTTGTCTTTATCGTACTTCCAGCCACCGAAGCCTTTCCCCAGCTCCTGCCATAGAGCTTTCCCCAGTATTTCATCGTAACTGCCAGTGCTGGTGACCCAATCAGGCTGATACTGAACACCAAGTAACGATAGGTCATTTATGCTCAGATGATACGTCCTTACCATGTTCACCTCCCTTCTTTTCTTCTAACCCTTTGCCCAAGGCGGCCAAAAGGTCGGTTCTCTCAATCTGATCATCGCTAAGTGCCGGCTTCTGCCCCCAGTTACAGACCAGCCATACCCGCACAGCTGCATCCATCGCATTCTGCCATGCACGTTGCGCCTCTGGAGGAAAATCGCCTGTCTTTACCTCGGGATAGTCAGCGGCGACCTGGGCCCAGAAGGCGCCACTCGCCGACTCTAGGATTTTCTTCAGGTACTCCTCTTCCGACTCCTCGATGCCGTCGTCAAAACTCCGGAAGCAGACATAATGGCCGCACTCATGCTTTGAGTAGGGGTCGGACATATCGACGTAGCCATCCTGGTCGGAATAAGAGCCCTCAATTTCGTACTCATGGTCACACCAGGGGCAGGTCGTTACTTGCTCGGCATCAGGCCCAGGAATCCACTGGTCTTTGACTTCGCCTGGGCGAGGCTGCCAGTTCGGGCAAATATCTTTCTCCTCGGCCAAGACCTCAAGGCGAAAATAGTTGACAGCCCCATACGTCTTGAATTCCTCGAGGTCATAGTCATTGCCTTGCTGCTCACACAGCAGCTTAATGTGAGCTTCGCAGGAGCACAGCACGCCATCCTTAGGACCAGAGGGAGAGGGCCCAAAATCTATTGTCCCCCAGCGGCAGGTGCCACACTGACCATCTACGTCTCTGACGTCTTGTTTTTCAATTTCCATTTTCTCGGCCTCTCTTCCAGCGTTCCCTTAGTTAGAATGTCCCAAGCATATTTGATGCGGTTTCGTAATGATTTCACCTTGAAAGGTACAGGCGCAGCATCGGTCTTTGCCTGCAGAGGCTCGATGGCAATTTGCGCTATTTTGGGAACGATTCCTTTCAGGGTCTCTTCCAGTCCTGGCGGCATAGGCATCATCACGGGCCTTGACAGCTCCTGCAGGGCCACCATCATGAGTAGGTATTTGATGCCGGCATCAGCCAGAGGAGCAGCTTCATTAACAACCTCCTCTGCCTCCTTCATCATCGCCACCAATGCCTTTCTGCGCTCTGCCTGTATTCGGGCGAACTCCTCCTTTTGCTTCTCCTGTTCCCTAACCACCTTCTCGGCATGCTTGAGAGCGTCTGAGATTGAATTATCCGGGGGGTTCGGTTCCAGTTTGTCCTCGCTCAATTTTCACCTCCTTTCCCAACTAGCGTCCTCGCGCGGTATTGTGTTGACCTGGTTACGAATGGATTCCGTCATGGCAATTAGTCCATGTTCAGCCAACCACATCGGCATACTGCAGTCTTCCTCGAGCAATACGATGTGCCCTATCTGGTAATCGTAGCTCGACACCTTGGCAGTTTGCTTTGTGAGGTCTACCCGCAGATAGCCGTGCCCGGGCGTGGCATAGAATTCAACGCCATCGGGCAGCGGGGGTTGACTGAATGTCTCTTTTACCCGTTCATTCCACCCCTCAGGCAATCCTGGTCTAGTCTGTAGCATTGGCGCTCCTTCCTTGTGCCAATTTCTCGTACATTACAGCCTGATCTTCGGCCGAGGGCAACGGCGGACCCTCTGGCTCCTTGACCTCTGGCGGTAACGCCCACCACTTGTAATTTTTCTCGTCCAGGAAGCATGGCATAACGATGCCATGGGTTTCTTCCGAGATAAACTCCACGCCTGCTTTAGGGTCACGGAACCGGAAGAGTATGTAGCTACTCGGGGTACAGACAGACAACAGTTTCTTCAGCACGCTCACCTGGAACCTGCCGTAGCCGCTCACCTCACCGCTTTTAATCATCCCCTTTTTTATGGAATCAAAATCAGGGAATGAATAGGTACTCCGCGGACAAAGAATCGTGTTTTCTCCGGAGACAAGCATATCGGTCTCCCGTGGCTCAACCGTAACTTTGCGTGTCTTTGTTGATTGCACCCGTCTGCTTCTACCGAATGATTTTATAGCCACGGACTTCGGCTTGGCAGCCTTGAGCGCCTGGGCAGGCACCAGAATAGTCTGGCCGTCCATGCCTTCGACTTCTACAGGATGCTCAACTATCATAAAACCATCAGCCGCCAACGCCTTGCCCTCGCGTATCGCTACACAGTGTAGCGCAGGCCGGGATTGTTCTCCAGCGGTTCCATTGACTACCAGCAAGGCCGAATCTTGTAAGGTTACCTTCATTTCTCACCTCCTCTCTAGAAGAATTTTACTTGCTTGGGGGCGCAGGCCTCCAGCTCCAGCTCCTTCTTTTTCGTCTCGGCGCGCTCCGCCCGGCGCCCTGCACGGCCCTGGTCGAGCCGGCGGCGGCGCCGGGCATCGTACAGCCACTCCCGGAAGTGCTGCAGGTCCCGCATCTGGTCGGGCGGGAGCTTGTCCTTCCGCATGTCCTTCGGCATCTTGTCGCCTTTGTACTGCGTCATGGCGTACATGTAGATATCTGTCCACTCGTAGCCGATGGGACGCTCGAGGCTCACCGTATACATATAGGCGCAGACCTCAGGCCAAGTGGCGACGCCGTACTCCTTCTTGATGAGCTGGAGTAGCCGCTCCATCTGGATATCCCCCTTGATGCTCTCGGGCAGGGTTTCCCCCCAGCCTCCGATCGGCCACACGACGATGGGATCCGTGAGGGCCCCCACCAGCTCGTCTATCTGATCTGCTACAACATCAACAGCCATTACGTCTTTTCCTCCTGCCAGTGGTTTCAAAAATAAGCGCATAGGGAACGAATTTGACCTTGCGCCACGTTCGATAATGCCCACGTCTATGCTTGTGGCTTGTCTGGCGCCTTACCTTTTTGAGGCCACTGAGTATGTCCACCAGGGCGATGATATCTACATTGCGACCAATCAGTTCCTGAGGGTAGGTTCTGATGTAGTCGATGAGGTCCGACTCCTTAATCTCCCACATCCCCATGCCGTTCTTTTGGGGGGGCGCCTCCGGATTGTGCGCATCGGCCTTCAGGGCCCCGCAGTCGATGCGGAGTTGCAGCCACTTATGGTCGACCCCCAGCATCTCGCAGACATCGAGCTTGGTGTACCAGCCATCGCGGTCCCTCCTCGAGATCCCGATTCGCTTTGCCCGGAGCACCACGGAGTTAATCGAGCGGTGCATAGTCTTCGCCACCCTACCCGGGCAATGTCTCGTCATTAACTCCTCGAGCTGGGCGTCCTCTTGCTTCGACCAGTAGTGTCTGTCCTGGAAGGATATCCCCATCTTCTGCACTTGTGCTTTGACGGCGAAGAAGCTAATGCCCATCCTGTCAGCGATAGCCTGGGCAGATGCAGCATCCCCCTTGTAGTCGCGCAGCACGATGAGGCGCTCATTGTCGGTCCAGCGGTGATTCTCTTTATAGTTGCGTATGTATGTTGCCATAATTCCGCGCTCAAATTTGTCACTAAATTGTCACTAAACTGTCACTAACCACGCTCAAATTTGTCACTAAACTGTCAGTAACCTGTCAGTAACCTCTAGCTTTTCCCTCTTGGTTTCGGTATTTTGCACCACCAGCGGAACTCTAAGGGGAATACCGCCAGGTGTCTCTCTACTGGGTACTCCAGAGAGTATTGTGTTCCCCGCTCAAGCATGTGTTTTCTTCGGGGAAGGTACACTATCTCCAGCCTTCCCACCTTCAGGCATTTGTTCCATGGCCACCAATGTTTCTCCATCGCCTAACCTCCTTTACCGGGGCAGGGGAGCCAAGGTATATCCCTGGCTCCCCTACAACTACGCGGCAGCTTCTTGCTCTGTCGCCGATTCTAACTCCTGTTCAGTTATCTCATCCTTATCTTCGGATGCCGGTGCAGCTGCAGCTTCTGGTGGAGCTGGCTGCTGTGCAGAAGCCTGGTCGGGCCACTGCACAAACATCGGCATGATTACCACGACAGGAGAGTTGCCCTGGCGAAATACCGCAGGGGAGGAGACATCCTTTGTCGCCATTACTACGAGTCCGGAGCGGTCTCGGATGTACTCCCTAAGGTATTTGATGTTCAGGGCTATGTGTCCTTCTCCGTTCAGGGTTTGAACGGGGATAGTGCTCTCGACGGTAACCGTGCTATCATCGTTGACAGTAAGGGTCATGGTGCCATTGGTCCACGACAGTCTCACTATCCCCTTGGTATGCACGGCTGCGTCATAGAGCCTATTTACAGCCCGGTCAAGGTCAGGGGCATAGATCTGCACTGCGTTGGGCATCTCCGCCGGGATAAGCTGCTTGAAGTTGGGAGGCGTTCCGTCGACGGTGCGAGTTATCAGGGACACTCTCCCGTAGGTAGCCTTGAGCATGCTGTTGCTCACATCCAGCCCGACCGCCCCCTTGTTGGCTATCTGTCCAATCAGCGAGTCATCCAGGGGGTTGGCAGCCTTAGGCTCTTTCTCCCAGATATGAGCCAGTTGTAACACGGCTCTGGAGGGTATTATTATGGTGTTTATCCCCCCACTGGGATTCATGGATATCGGCAGGGTCTTGTAGGCCATGCGATATCCGTCGCCAGCAGCGATTTCCAGCGGACTTCCCAGGAATAGGCTGACGCCATTGAGCACCGGTCTCTCCACCTCTTCTGCAGCATAGTCCAGCAGCTCCAGCATCGCCGGAATCAGCGCATCGGACAGCACGGAGAACCTGGCCATCGGCACTACCTGGGGAATTACCGGGTAGTCTTGGGCTTTCTCGATCTGGTAGTTGGCCGCCCCGCCTTTCCATGCCATGTGCAGTGAGCCGCCGCGCATCTCCAGCGTCAGCATCTCGTCGCCATGCACGTAGCGCAGCATCTTGGACACGGGCTTGCAGGGCACCAGGTATTGCCCCACAACCTCAGGTAAATACACCGAGATAGCGGTGTCGAGGTCGGTGGCGATCGCCTGCCCGTCCTGAAGCAAAATGTTGCTCAGGATTGCAGGAACGGTATCTTTCACCACCTTGGCTTTTCCGTGTCTGGTCCGGCTACTTGTAGTAGACGTCTTGGTCTGCCGCGTTTTAGCCGCAGCCAGCCCCTCGAGGAGCCCCAGGGCGTTTCTGAGTTTGAGAACTTGAATCTCCATCTTTCTCACCTCCTTTCCCGGCGAACGGCAACGCCGTTATTTCCTATTACCGCCGTTATTTCCTAGTGAGGCTGATTCAGGGCATGAATTTCCCGCTTCGCTTGCTTTGCGGGCATCACTAACGGGCGTTTTATCCGCAGAACAGCCTCACTATCTAAAACATCTTGGGCTGCTCAGTTGGATCGGGCTTCTTAGCTGCACTCGCCACGGGCGTGCGCTGAGCTGGCACCGGCGGCGGCGCAACCATGGTCGTCTTCGGATACAGGGGGTTAAGACCCCACTGGTCCCGCGCCTGCTTCACCAGCTCGGGGATCTGCGCTAAGATAGCGGGCAGATCGCCGGCAACGGGGTGCATGATAGCGTCGCAGTTGGGCCTATGTAAGACCACGGTGCCCACGCTATCCTTTTGCAGGATAATGACCTTCAGCTCTTCCATGAATCACCTCCTTTCTTCAAGAATCCCCCATGCTCCCCCACCATCGGCAAGCAGTTATAGGGAACAGCGGAGGCATGTTTTACCTTCCAGGAAGTATTTACCTTGACAGGAAGGAAGCAGCGACCGCAATCCATGCATGTGGTCGCCTTCCTGTCCTCGTAAGAGCAGTTCTTCCCCTCCAGCCCGATGCTGACGATCCGCCAGTCAGGCGGCGGTCGGTCGCCATGGCTCCAGTCGATTGACGCATGGAGCACAACATTGGGATAGCGGCGCAGGCCTTCCAGCGCCGGCATCAGCTCGGGATCTCTCCATGCCCGCGTGTAGCCGTAGAAAGTTACATGGGGGCAACTGGAGATGATCTGGCGCCACTTCTCGACGTAGACGATATCATAGAAATCGCCCACCTCATGCAGCCGATACGGTTGCACATCCTTTATCATGGGCAGGTGGAGCTGCCATATTTCCCGCACCATCTCATCGACGAAAGAATCGGCCAGGCTCAGCTCATAGCGTCGATTGAGCGCGTCCTTGACATTCGGCAGTGTGAACTGGCCATGCAGGCCGTAGCAGATTTTCTGGCACAGCTCAGTCCTGCCCGGGCAGCTGACAATAGGCGGCAGCGAGAAGTGAGGCACCTTGCCGAGCTTACGATTGCCTCGTAAGCAGAGCATCTGGCCTCCTTAGGTTTTGTTCATTCCCTCTATCTTGAAGTCGCCCGTGAAGTCTCCGCACTCATCGCAACGGTAGGAGACGACATAGGTTTTATCAACCTGTATCGAGCCTTTACCGTCGTAGAAGCCGTGGAAAGTGACCTCGCAGGGCTTCCCCGTCTCCAGGACTTTCTCGCAGTCCTCGCACTTCACTTCTTCAGGCATGCTCTTCCTCCTTCAGTATTTTCCATTTGCTCGCAGAGAAACAAAGGGGGCACTTGGCTTTGGTCCGTCCTGCCAGGATCTGCGCCACCTCGTGCAGAGTCAAAAAGCTCGTGATGAAGTTATCGCAGTATGCACATTTGCAGAGCATAACGATATTAGCTTTCCGCAATCTCGACCTCCCCTTATTGGCACAGGTGGCAGGGATAATGATGGTCGGTGTGTAGCGCTACCGGCCACTTTATGGGCGGCTCCGCCGTGCCCTCAGCATAAGTCATGCATTCGCGTATCAACTCCAGCGCCCTAGCGTAATTGCACCAACTGAAGGTGATACTTTCAATCTGGATAGATTGAGCGGAACCCTCGAGCACCACGGCATATTCCCCCGCGCCATCTTCGTGGGTGGCGTCGTTGAGAAATAGCAACTTGCCCAGGCGGAAACCGGTGCAGAGCGTCCAGGTGTGTTCGGTGAGCTTCTCGGCCAGCTCCTCCGGTGTCGATACCGTGCCGATGGAATGGACACGTTTATCGAACATCATAGGCACCTCCTTTCGACCGCCTTAGGGCTGGAGCCCGCGACTCGAGCTCCAGCCCGGCAGCCTTTAGTCTTTCTCGGGAACTTCCTGGGTCATGGTGCTGTGTTCGTGCATTAAATCAGTCACAGCACCATGGATTCCGGAGCCTATCCAAGCAATCAGATGGGCAGCGGCCTTGACCAGATCAAAGCCCGCTGTGCCGTATGCTACAACCGCAGCTATAGCACGGCCGACCGCCTGGGTGGTGGCATGAACGCCATGGGTGATATGCTTGCCGAAGTCCTTCATGGACGTCTGCATGCCCTCGATGTTGTGGCGCCGTTCATTCTTGCCAGTCATGCGTTTACCCTCCTTTCTCAGTTATTCAGAGAAGTGGGCGAAAATTTCTGACTCGAGGCAACCACCTCAGGGCTAATACCCGGGTGAGCTGAGGGCGTTCTGGGCTTCCTTCAGGGTCTTCGTGAAGCGGATAATCTTGCCTTTGTGCCACACATTGAACGGCTGAATTTTCCGCTCCGTCTTCTCAATGCCCGATACGATCATAGTGCCACCTTTCTAGGCGCAAAATCTGCGCCTTTAGTAGTCTTCCGGGAAGAGGGTAGTGGTTACCGAGCGGTCTGCCTCCGTGATTATCCAGATTTTGGGCAGCCCTGGCTGCACATAGGCGGAAAAGATGCGTAGGTTGCCCTCTTTTAGGGCGAAGTCATTCTCGCGTTTATCGGCCGTCTCCATCTCGCCCCAATCACAGGACATATGGCGGCTCAGGCTGCGGGCGCAGAATGCGGCAAAGGCAGAGTCCTTGAGCACACGATCCGCCACGGCACCGGAGTAAGCTAACTTGCCCAGGGGAAATGTTTTTGTGGCCATCTCGTCATCACCCCCTTTCTGTGATGGATTACAGCTGGCTAGGGTCTATTGGCCCGAGCTGGTTAGCTCGCCACAGCCAGTATTTAGTTTTCGCCCGTAAGGGAGCCCCCAAGCATTGGGGCAGGAACCAAAATCCCCGCCAGTATTTCCAATGGCGCATCTGTAGGTCTTTCTAGGCGCGCTTCATTCTAGACTTCCGCGCTTGCTGAAACTGAACAATGCCCTCGACCTGGGCATCGGATAGAGGCATCTTGTAGATACGGGCCAAGAGCTTGCACGCCAGCAGGGCGGTGCTCTCCTTTATAGCGAAAGCGCAGAAGTTCATTATTAGTGCCCAATCACTAAAGCTGGCCGGCTCCCGGCCTTCTAACATCTGACGCTTTGCCTCGACCATCAGCGCATCGGGCGTAGTCATGTCCTCACCCATATGGCGACTCCTTAGGACTATCGGTGGATAAAAAAATAAGGCTGACTCCTTCAGCCAGCCCCCTCAGTCAAAAGAACTGTCAAAAAAAACACAAAGAGAGTAGCCTTCGAGCTACTCTCTAATTTTCAAGCTATATTCAGTTTTAAGCTAGATAATCGGCAATCGCTTTTGACGCTTCAGCCGACACAATCTCCATAATCGTGGCGGGTAAAGGCTGTCCATAGCGTAAAACCTTCTTACGCTTGTTCCGTGAGAGAACCTTGACAGCTTCGGTAATGTCCACGTGCAACGCTATCACGCTGGAAGCCACACGCACCTTGACAAACGCCTGATAGGTCAGCCCGCTAACGCCCAGACCTATGACTTCAAACATAGGCTGATTATCAGCGAAGATGGTGCGGGAGATAGCGTTGAAGTGTCCACGCAACCGCCCACGTTCAGGGAGTTTGTGCATAGCGATGTCGTCTAGCCGTTTCTGGTACGCCCTTGCGTCAAGGTCGTCTTTACGCCAATCTTCAGCTATCTCGTCTATGACTTTGGTGTATAGGGTGTTAGGGCGGGCATCGCAAGCAATAGCATGACCAGCACTATAGGCGGTGGTGTAAAGGGGTTGACCGTCTTTGTCGAGTATAGGATTGTAATCCCTGTCCATGCACTTCTTGACCGCCATTACAGGATAGGCTAGAAGGTGCGGGACACTCTCGACATAGTGTGTCATATCACGGCACAGAAGATGCCCCTGCAAACACCTATTGCCGTAGACGGAGTGAAGTTGAGCAAGATGAGCTTGGCGTTCTGGCGTAGCCCACAAAGGCTTTGCCATCTTGCACACTCCTACCATAGCTCGCTATACCGTGCGGTTGAGTGCGGTGTTAGGGTTTAGACTAGCACCTTCTCTCTCACAGTCTCGGTGGCGTTTTCGGTGGGGATAGCGGTAGCAACAGCTTCAGCCTTGCGTCTCTCTATAGCATCGGCTAAGTCGGCGTTCTGCTTCTCAGAGATAGGCTCGCCAACTTCAGCATAGTGAGAGACAAGACCCTTCCAAGCGTCTTTGTTCTGGTCTGCTACCTCATGGGCGTAGGTCTGTAGACCAGCCACAAAGTTCTCTTTAACGAGTCTTATGGCTTGGCTGAGTTCGGGTGCTTCCCGCAGTACGGGCTTACCATTAGCCCCAAACTTCACAGAACCGTCTTTACCATAGGCTAGCCGAGTTGGACAGCCCATAGCTTCCGCAGGGATAAAGGTAACACCCTGAAGATTGGTTGCCGTGAAGAAAGGTAGCCACGTAGTGAGTAAGCCTACCCCCCACTTACGCCTTTCAGACGCTGGTGTTGCCGTAGGTCGCATAAGTGTGGTGATATAGCTCGGTATCATAGGCGGTAACTCCTTCCCTATAGATTACCGCACTCACACCGCACACTATAGCGAGCTATGACTCCTACATTATGACTCTCGTTGTCTACTCGCTAGCTACTCGCTAACCACGTTCGCTAGTTTGTGGACTTCCCTTGACTGGTTAGGTTCAAGTGAGAGTATTTTTTTGTGCGCCAGTCTCGTTAGCTTCTGTAGCTTCTGTAGCTTCCTGCCCCCCTTCCTTATAGTAGCTTCGCTTTGGACTTCACCGTACTTGAGTACGATGTAACTTAGCTTCAGTTAAAAGGTTAACAGGTTCAAAACAGCTTGTCTATAGAACATTAGTTTCGAACCAGCTTCGATTTTTTTTGATTTTACTCTCAAAAAATCACGATTTTTTTGAGACTAATTCTAAAAGTGTTCGGAACATTGTTTCAAACGTATGTGCCAAACAAATGTTCGAAACGTATGTTCAGAACGTATGTTTCGACCATTCGTTCCGAACAAATTTTCTGATAAGGCTGACCGCATACTATCGGTTGGGCATCGCAGGCACACCCCAAGGGTCGCCCTAGGACTCGCCTAGTGACTCCCCTCGGCATGCGCTAGGGACTGGCCTAGTCTCTCCCTAGCTTCAGCCCACGATGGGCCGGGGGGCTGTCCAGCTATAACGAGGCTCTAGGATTCGATTCTAGGGGGGTCGGCGCCCCGGGCTGACCACCTGTACCCGCTTGGACAATCTCAGGGGAACGGCTCCGCGCCCAGGACCGTTTTGGGCATAAGAAAAGGGGAGAGCCAGGGCGCTCTCCCCTCCTCCGGGAAGGAGCCTATGCTACCGCTGTTTCACTACTTACCTAAGAGGCCTGCCGCTTTCTCCACCTCGATTAAGGAAAGAGCAGTATGGCAGGAGTCCCGGGCCATAATATTCCTGAGCAACGACTGTAATCTAACATCAGCCATGTCCCGCAGCGGCATGCCGGCGAGCAGCCGCTTAGTGTCAGCCAGCCGTGCCTCCTCCGGCTCACTCAGGGGATCCGCCCAGTCCCGGTCTCCGATATGGCGCTTAATGCGGTTAACCTTCTCCAGCACATAGTCCTTGGCAGTATCCGCCTTACCCAACTCCCGGAGGATGTCGCCGGCAGCCTCTATCATGTAAGCGAGGTGCGCCGCGGCATCCGTATCGGTGGGAGTCGCACGCAGCGGGTTATGCTCCAGGTTATTGTCCCAATAATCCCGTGCTTCTTTACTCATGAGTTCGCTTCTCCTTTCATCGCCGCTTTATTATAACTTCGCTACTGCCTCGCGCACAATCATGCCCAAGCAGCTGGGGCAAAGGTCGGGAAACTGACACTTTAGATATTGCTGGTCGTCAAGGGGCAGAACGTGAAACTGCACCAGGAAGGTTTCGGTCTTCAGCTGTAATACCGGGATTGACTCCTTGATTTCTGCACCACACTTGTCACACTTCGTAACTTTCATTTTCCCTTTTCCCCCTCTCTTTATCTATAGGCGGCTCTGAGATTTTTTCTTTTTATGCGCATCTATGGTAAAACCCAGGGCGATAGCATAGAAGGCATGTTTGAAAGGGCATTCGAACTCCCGGAGTTTCTGATCCATCCCCCGCTCTGGCTGCCAGTCAGTCATAGTGCCCACACTCTTGGCATGGACAGGGCAATCCGCGTACCTCGGGTGCGTCTGCATGACTTTGCCCTTACATTTGGGCAGCTCCATGGTGGCCAGCGTGCCCAGCTCCGGGATTTTCTTCTTCGGATCTCTTCGCATCTAACCTCCTTCGTGGGCGTCGTCATTATCCATGTCGCCCGCATTATATTGCACTTCCTTGAAAAGCGGCAGGAATGGGTGCACGCTAAAGATGGTGCGGTCAAGCTGGTAAGGATCTGCCGCCATGATTTCCGGATGTGCGTAAACCCCCGCCATCGCCGATCCCATGAAGGCCATACCGATGGTCTTTTTGGCCCAGCCGATATATTCTGCGGCCGCTTGAGGAGGATAGCTGTGTTTGGCCAGTTCAAACATCAACAGCGTAAAGACAGTGCGCCTAATGCAGTGAAACCCCCAGCCTGGTCTTTCCCCCAACCCCGCTTTTACCATTATGCGGTGAAAGGTGAATGATAATGCCCGGGCTGTCCTAATTCTTGGTTTCCACGCGCTGACTACGGGTAATATCTCCTCCGGAATAAGGTGCTGCCGACGCACCATCTTCTTCTGTTTAGCTATTTGCAGGCTTATGATATTTTCCTTGACGTCCCTGGGGCCGATGCGCCCCAGCTCCTCTCTTCTCAGACCGTAGACCGTGGAGACGGCGACATAGAACCGCTCCTGCTTGGTATACTTTGGCATGTTCTTAATCAAAACCTCCATCTCGTCCGGGGTAAAGGCAGGTACGCTTGTCTCTTCCTCAGCAACTGGTTTATCCTCTTTCTTGAAAGGCCAGGGCCAGTTATTCGCTTCAAATAGCTTCTTGAGCTGGATAAAGTTGGCGCCGCGTGTGGTGGGGGCGATTCCCGCCTTCTCTCGCTCCATGAAAAAGCGCCGCAGGTCCATATCGGTGGGCACTTTATCATCTCCCTTCCAGGTTAAGAAGATGTGGGCTGTGGACATATAGGAGCTGATGGTGCCAGGGGCACGTTTTCTGGGCGATGTCAGTACGAGTTCCAGGTTATCCAGTTCTTTTTTCATCATATTAACCTTCTAGATGGGCAGCGGGGACGTGCCTATCTTTACTACAGTATTATGTCCAGCGCAGCAACGATAAGTAGCCAGCGCAAGAGTCTTTTCCTTCCTCACGGCCGGGCGACCGCAGGTAGCACACGGCTGCACCTTGGGAGCATTAGGAAGGGAAGGGCCAGGAGGTTTATGTCTTAACTCAAACCACATGAGCTCGTCGGTACCATCCTCCTTAAGCTGGAAACGTACCATGCCTTCGCTCTCTTCCCATGCCTGGATAATGGTGCCTGCGATGTGTTGCTTATCCTTGAGGGCAAACTCAATATGCTTCCAGAGTAAATCCTCTCGCTTCTTAGCTTTAGCCATCCCACCTCTCCCGTAAGGTCTTTGTCCTCACCTCGGTACAGGACTGCAGGATCTCAATGAGCTTCTGCGTCTTCGCCAGCTCCGGCTCCACAAGCTTATGCTTGTGGTTGTCATATCCAATGTAGACATAAAGCGGTTTAATTCCCATGATTAGCGGCGCCAGGGTCCAGAGGTCGAAGTCCATGATGGGCTCAACGCACACCATGGTCTTGACCCCCGGGTGCTCCCGTTTGAGATCCCACATGTGAAGAGCGCGATTCATAGGAGATGGGGCTGCGCTCTCTTTACTGCCGATAAGTTCACCGGGTCGCAATGAGGGGTAGTGGTCTGTCTCTATCGTCACCCCCAATATTACATTAGGTGGCATAGCGTACATAACATCCCGGTACCTCTTCGGGTTCTTGGTCAGCATGAGAAAGGTAGCGTGGGGGGAATTCCGTACTACATTCAAGACATCCTGAATAACCTTAAAAGGCGTCATGTCAGCCCACAGGTCACCCATATTGCAGCAGAAGATAAGGCCTTTGGTGAATCGCCTCTTAAATTCCTTCTCCACGTAGAAGGGATGACTAAAATCCTTGTATTGCGGCAAGTTCTTCAGCCTGGTTTCGGCCAGTTCACGGGCCGAGCAATAGATTCAGCCGTGAGGGCAGCCAACATATGGATTCCACGTCTTCGTTACTTCATGAAACATCAGCTCCTGCCTGGGCATAAAAATCCCACTCCCCCCATTGCCACCAGTGCCGTGGAAGTTAGCGCCGCTAAGAACATGAGTGTTAACTTCACCTAAATTCCCGGCGTTCAATTTGCCCTCCCCTCCTGTAATAGATTCCTGCTTTCCATGACCTCAAATAGCGTTTGGCCGCTTGGGTGTAAAATATAGGGCAAGAATATCTCCTCAAGCTTCACCATCTCGGTCTCGAGTATGGCCATCTGGGCTTCAACCCAATCCTTTAGAATGCGCCAGGCAATACGCACGGCCTGGTCTCTGTTGACATAGCGCCACGGCACTTTGCGAGCCTGATACTGCTTCTTGAGGATCTCGAGAATGGCGTCAGGTTTTATTGGCAGCCTGATGCCCAGCTCGCCATGGGGGGAATCGATCTTGAATGATAATGCCTCGATTGACTGCTGTGGGCTATACTCCATCAAGATAGCCCGGGCACCATGCGCTACCAGGATGCCTTGAATCTCCCCTACGGTCTTGAGTGCCTCAATACTCGTGGTGTAATTAAGAAGGTTTTGCCTGGTCATGTTCTTCCCCCGCATGCTTTAGTGGTCTCCGTAATTTCACACCCATTAGGTATATTTCCTGATCCCCGAATGATGCATCAAAAAGGCTTATGAAGCCGCCATCCTTGGCGGCCTGGATCCTCACTACTCCCTGGCCCGTAGTGGAGTCAATCGGTATCAGCAGGGGGTGACCCAAATCGAGGTCTACCCTTTCCTCATTACCCGATGAGACCAGAACTATATCGCCAACGCAACTGACCTCGCAGGAAAGCCCCTTCGATAGGCTCTCCTCTATATCCTTGATTGCTGATTCAGGAAGCTTCATCACTTACTCCTTCTTCTCGTACATTGAGCATCCATGGCCAGTATAGAGTACATGCCTGTAATGGGCACTATGGCTGTTGTTACACATGCGAAATCTGGCAAAAAGCACGTTAACGAAGAAGAAAAACACCTCGCTGTATTTCTCCGGCACCGTGAGGTTGGGCCCCACCGCGAAAATGCAGGTCTCGCACAACTCCGAATCGGTATGGCTTTTATTCTTTGCTGTCACCCTTCACCTCCTTTCCTAAGTAATCAACTTATGCTTCCGGCGCTTCTAACCTCATTGTGAATCGAGTTTTGCATTTCTTGCACTCAAAAGCACGAACGCAGTGGCCAGGGCGTCCACAACCATATTTCTTTTCCTCTTCTTTGGTGGGGTCTACCATTCCCACCTCACCACCACAAGAGCACATTATCTTCTCTGGCTCTCTCATTCCTCACCTCCGTTAGTAGTAATATACATCTAATCAGCTTTGGGCTTAATCGGCATCCCTGGCGCTACTCCTAACTGGTCAAGCCGCCGCAGGGCCCGCGGAGCTACCAGCCCCAAAGCAGTACGGACCAGTACACCTGAAAGACGATCAGTAGCACTCGGCATCAACTGAATTATCGCTGCTTCAAGTGGTTGTGTGACCACAAGCAGGTCCGCCAGGTATTTATCCTTCACCATCCCTTAGCCTCCTTGATTACTATCAGTGCACTATCGGCGTATGATCTCACTCGGCACATCGAAAAATAGAATCGATCCCTTGAACGGGATGGGGTTCGAATAGGCCTTCTGGTTAGCCAGCACAAACCCCCATTTACCAAAAAACCACTTACTGGGGTGATGGTCAACGCAATCGACGATATCCACTTCGCCGATGAGGGCGCCGGCGACGAAAACAGGGTCGCGATAACCTGGGAGCTCGATATCGAGCAGCTGCCGATTGTATACTAACCACTCCCAGTGTTCTTGATTCCAGCTCTGAGCTGCATGGATGATCACCCTGCCTCGAACTTTGGTGCGCCAATCCCGGTTCTCGATATCCTTACCATGGAAGACGGACCACGCCATCGGCTGACTCAGACTAAGAGCTTTCACCCTTCACCTCCTGTAAAATTTTCGCTATCTCATCGTAATCGTGAGGATACCAGAGATAGACTTCTTCTCCGATCGCTTTGAGCGTATCAAGCCAGTGCTGTTGCGCCGGCGTGGGTTCGTCTCCTTCTTTCTTCAGCTCTGCCCAGATCCTCCGTTTGTCCTTCACCCGCAGCGCCACGCGGTCGGGGAAACCCGCGGGCGAGTTTATAGAAATCCAGGTTTTGTAAACAGGGTCATAGCCAAAAAGCTTGAAAAGGTCGTCAACCTGCTTCTCAAACGCCTTATGGCTTAGCTTTCTCTTGTATTTCTCCAGGGTAATGACTTCGAAGCGTGGCATAGCTTCAAACCTCTCCCTTGACATTCTTCACGGTAGTATTATACTATGCAATATAGCTTTGTCAAGAGGGAGGGTGCGATGGTAAGCAAGGCGAAACAGCTTCAGGAGGCCAAGCAGCTGAAAAGGCTTGAGGTGCTGGGCTGGGCCATGATTCACGGCATGGTCATTAACCCGTCCAAGGGGTATGAGCAGTACGTGGAGAACTTCTTCACTTTCCATGCCTGCCCCTGCGACCGGCGCCGGGAGTTCTGCCCCTGCCCAGAATCGGTCGCCGAGGTTAAGGAGAAGGGCTGCTGCCTGTGCCGGCTGTTCTGGCGGGATCTAGCGACATTTCAAATGACTTTAGGGAGGAAAGATGAGAAGAGCACTGGCGAAGAAAGTGGAGCAGCTCCTAGAGGCGGAGAGCCAAAACCCGGTCGACGAAGCGCTGCTAAATAAGCTCAGGGCGCTGGCAGCCGAAGATACGACCTACCCTGATTTTAGCCCTGATCAGCGCAACGCCCTCAATGCCTTCTTCCAGGAGACCAAGGGGATTTTTATGCGTGAAATGATGATAGGCGATTACGGAAGCAGCATATTACTTGACGCCCTGATAGTATCTTCGTTTGAGTCCGGATATAAGTTCGGGAGGGGTTTTTAGGCCCCTCCCGTAATGTTTTGGTAACGTGGCATATCTGCCTCAAAACAATCGTTGTTAGCCAAGGTGCAGATGCACGCTGCCCGGAGCAGGCGCGCAGTCCTTGACGGCTTCGCGGATGTCGTGCTGGCTCATGCCCTTGTGGACCTTACCACGGACACAGGCCCCCGCAGGTCTGCCGATTTGCTCGGCAAAAGCCTTCTGCACTCTTCCGCCAGTCACTACGCGCGAGATGTAGGGGGTGAGTGACTTACCACTTGACAGTAGCTTTACCTTTAACACGGGTGCCCTCCTTTCCTCAAAAATTCAACCTGGTTAAACGATAGACTGTTTTTTCGGTTTTGTCAAGACGTGGCAACTATGAGCTGCCCGTCATCAGTTACAATGAGGAGTGAGGGGATATTCGCGCTGTATTTGTTTACCAGCTCTGTCACCTTCTCTGGTTCCTTCTCCAGATTGACCTCCTGGATCTCCCCTGTGGCAAGAACATCGGCCAGGTCCGCCTTGATTTCGGCACAGGGCTGGCAGTCATCGGAGGTTAATAGATAAGCTTTCATTTTGTCTCCTCTCTCATCGTTTTTTACTGGCCTTAAACTTCCTGGCCATATCGTCGCCATAAGCCTCTACCTGTTTTTCGGACCAATCGGGATGAAGGGCGTGTCCTGCCTCATGATAGAAGTCCGAATCATAAAAGCCGATAGGGAGCAGCATTATTTTCTCGGACGGTATCCACATTCCCCCATAGCCCGCCTCAGGGTGGCCTATCTTTGAAACCCTCTCCTTAACATGGATAATCCTTATTTCAGGGACAACGGGGAGAAAAGCAGCCAGTTCATTTAACCGCTGCCGCATCTCAGGGGTAACGCTCTTCCTGAATTCGACATTTGCCAAGGGCTGGCGATTAGGCTTGACATATTTCAGGTATTCGTCCGGCATCCTGGCGCCCCTATTGGCTAGTGCTCTCGCCCTGTAGTGCAGCTCTCAGGAGCCCCAGCTCCTTAGCGATTTCTTTAAACTCGCCTTTCAGATAAAAGCGCTGTGACTTAGCAATCTCATGCACCTTGCCCAGCGCATCGGCAGCGAGCGCCTGAATCTCAGGTGCGCGGCAGTGCTGAATATCCGTCAGTATGGATTTCACAGTAGCGTCAAGGCCCTCGGTTTCCCCCACCTTCATCTTAGCGATTATGGTATCCATGTTGCTGAAAGCGCGCTCATTGCGCGCTGTGCAGGATAGCTCGGGCTCTTTGACCTCACCCTTCCCTACCTTAGTTGTTTTGGGAGCCATACATATCCTTTCTGCCTCTGGTCGACTTTTGACCTTGCCTGAGCATAGCTTAGCTGATATGCAGAACTCGAGTTTCCTCTGGGCCCGGGTCATCTTCTTGCCGGCTAGCGACTGGCCGATGCAAGCATTGTATTTTGCTCTGTCCACTAGACTAGCGCCTCCACTTCTTCGGAAGTGGTCTCCCTTCTGGTGTGTGACTGCCAAGCGCCCAGTCTTGCTTTTGGCACTGCTGCTCCAGATCCCCCAGCATCTGCCGATGCCTGGCTTCATCCGCGCCTATACTGCGGATTTGCTTCGCCATTGAGCCATAGCCCAGCTTCTCAAGCGTTCTAGCCAGGCCTTCGTACATCTTGATAGCCTCATCCTCATCCTTGATCTGGCGGGTTAGGGATGGGCACTGCTGAATGACGTGGACAGGAACGCCGGCCTTGGAGTGTAGGGGGACAGCCTCGGCACTCTTCCCGCCTGGTTTAATGTAAGAAAGATATCCGCCGGCCATGGTTCACCTCCCATAATTAGCTATTTGTTCGCGATAAGTTCTGTCTTCCCATATACTAGATGGGAATAGTCCCTGAGCCTTTATTCTGCGTGACGATATTGCGGCGTAATTAAATCTCAAGTATTTCGTGGTCCCCATCGCCATCACGCGGTTCGCGAATTCCTTCTCCTCGCTACAATTTTCCTGCGGTAAGCAGTTTTCATTATAGCCCTTTGCTGCATAGAATACATCCCTGCTGACGGCGAAACACTGTGCTGAAGGATAGGGCAAAACGTGCCCCATCAGGATCCGCACCAGGCTAAAGAGGCGGTCATCAGTGGCGCACTTGTTGGAGTACACCAACGCCGCACCCCCCTCAATCTCCTGGACGAAACGCTCAATTAAGTTGTGCTCCGGTATGGTATCGGCGTCTATGAAAACCAAAACCCCACCTGAGGAAGCATGGGCGCCGATGTTGCGAGATTTACCGATGTTGTATTCCGTGTTTTCCTCTACCCGGGCACCCGCACTTCTCGCCAGCTCAACCGTACGGTCCGTGGAGAGGTTATCAACTACAATAACCTCAAGATCGGAATATGTCTGGTGGGAGAGAGCAGCGAGCAGGTCGGGAAGGTACTTTTCTTCATTGAAGGTCGGGATAATCACACTGGCCAAAGCCCCGTTAACTCGGTAAGGCGGCTGCGAGCTGATAGCCAGCTCAGTTCTGCTTTCAGCCTGTACTGTTTGAACAGACAGGGCCGCAGCTCCTATCAGGATTGGCCAGAACAGCTTCATGACTATCCCTTCCGTAGTATATCATCTATGCTTATTGCACCTTGTCGAGATTTCGGGCCTAGACCACCCACCATAACCTGTAAGATCTTCTGCACCATCCCCAGGATGAATTCGTCCTGGCAAACGGGTATCCCATGGGGCGCTATATCACCAGGCAGCATCCCCTGGATGATCATGAATTTCTTGCATACGCTCTTACCCGGGTTGACCTCGCTGCACGTTTTCCCCCACAAGGGGCAGATGAGCTCGTCGGGCTTAGGTCCATTGTCAGCCATTTCTATCCTCCAGACTTTTTATAATAAGAGCTCGTCTCTCTTGCCTGCGCTTCAGCTCCTCTGGTGTAACAAATTCAAAAGCCTGATCGTCATAAACATACCGGCAGGAGTTCGCTATTTCAATAACGCCCTTTCTGATCTCATTCTCGTCACTTTCCGAGATATAGCCTTCAGCTCCCAGGCACATCAGACCGCTGTTAAGAACATGCAATAAATCAGGAGTGATTTTATCACAATTGCATATCTTGGGGCCTTCGTCCGCCATGTATCACCTCCCTAGCGCCAGATTACATCTTTAAGAACCTCATTAAGTTTGCCGGAAGCCACGTATTCTACCACACGGGATCCCACACTGGTCATCGCATCATTATGCTGCACCTCTCCATCTTCACCGCCACTGGTATGGTGGGCCATCTCGTGAATATAAGTGTCGACCGTTTCCCTCCCTGTTCCCAGCTGCTCCAGCGATATATAAATTTCCTTAATTGACCTATCGTACAGCCCAGATGTTCTATTGCGGTCGCTGGCTGGCGGGATGATGGCGGCGTACACCGCCTTGGCGGGGGACATGAACTGTAAATTTATCGCCCTAGCGAGGTTAAGGTGGCGTAATGTCCGCGCGTCAAGCGTTTCATCCTTGATTATCTTGACGGACCTCAACTTATCCTGGGATTCTTGTATCAGGTCAACGTCGCACTTAATGACTAAAGCCAGGGCGTCGCGCATCCCATACGTGAGCCCCACGGGTTGATAGCCCAGGTGCTTTACCATGTTATCCCACCGGGCATTGGTTCGCACTATCCCATAATTGCCATATGCTATCTTCCATGCCTTTTTCCAGACCGGCGCGTTTTCCTTCATAATGTCCAGGTAATGCTTACCGCTGACCGGCTCCACGCCCAGGTCCCAAGAACTCAGACTGAGATAAGTGGTTTCATCGGTTATCTCGCCAGGGGGATCTCCCGTCATTTTTAGGAGGCGCACTATATGGGGTTCCAGCGTGATGGTAGCCCAAAGCCTGCCGGCGTCTGTCCAGATCTCGCTCTCGTTCTTGGCGCCATGCCGGTCGGGGGCCATCTCGAACGACCAGAGATTATAACTGTAGGGGCTTTTGATTTCTTTCATAAAGATATCTCTGCCATAGATGCGCCCTGCTGGGGCTGATATCAGCTGGTTTTTGCGCATGATAGGAGAGGTGAGCTTGGCGGGAATGGTGTGCACGATAACAGCTGGGCGTAGGTTAACTGCAAAGCGGTCTGCAAAATCGGGCCCTTCATAGCCCATGATGTAAAACTTTGTGCCTATTGATGTGCCATCGGGACGCCATAGAGCCGCGAGCTGGTCGACGTGGCCATCGACCTGGACTTTCATAAAGACAATCCACACATCTTTCCCTACTGTGGATACGCGGACCTTGTATCCCTTGCGGATCAGCGTCAGGGCAGCAATCTTCATGCCCTCGCCGAACTTTCCCCGGGCATACGCTGGTTTGAGTTTGGGTGGCCCCAGGAGAAAGTCCGCTATCCCTATGCCTTTGCCCTTATCGGCAATATAAAAGCCCTCTTTGTCTCTGCCAGCGGTGTAGGCTTCAGTCTCATCGAGAGCGTTTTGAACTATATCCCGTATGGCTTCCCATTCCCCCCACTCCTCGCGCCAGGTGGCAGTGGGGCCGATGATAATGAGCTTCCAGCCTTTTGGTTCCCAGTTTGAACGGAACTCCTCTTGAGTGAGGCCGCTAGGAGGGAGTTGCTCGAGCAGCGGAGCCATCAGACACGCCCCTGCACCTTCGCAATGGCTTCCTCAAAGGCTTTGTCTAATTTGGCGCGCAGTCCATTGCCATCGAGGCTTTGGGTGATCTGCTCTTTGCTGTCAAAGAAGAATTCGGGATTTAAGCCATCTTTCTGCGGCGCCGGGGAGACTCCATTAGTTCTTGGCAACTTTAACGCGCTTTCGGCATGAACGCCATCGGTCGCAGGCTTGGCTTTTTCGAGAGGGACCTTTTTAGTCTGCATTTGAATCTGCCTCAACATAAACTCAATACGGTACCGCCTGGCTACAGCGGTTGTCTTTTCTAGGTCCTCGAGCGTCTTTATGTCCGTAATGAGGTGGCGAACTGCCCGGGATGCCGTCATCATGTCGTCCATCATTTTCTTTTCCACGGGCGGCAGCTTGTCGACCTTTTCCGGGGCGCCATCGATGCGTTCAAAGGCGTTAAGCTCGTCAACGGCGAGGGTTATTCTGCTCACAACCTCAGGGTGCTCGATGCCGCCGGTACGCGCGAAGCGAATCGACTCGCTTAATGCAGCGGCCGCCGTGCTGAAGTGATCATTGCCGCAGGGAATACAGCCCTTGCCCGCCGCGGAAATTTGTGAGGCCCCGGAGTAATCGGGCTTTGAGATCTGGGAGTAGGGCGACTTCGCTGAATATTCGATCTTGGCGAGGGTGGGAGTTGAACCCACTACACCCAGGGGGTGACGCACCTGGGGACTATCCGATAGTCCTCCTCGCGGCGCTTCGGCCAGGTCGGTGAACCGCGGGCGGGTTTTCTCCATTTCCTCGAGGGCCCGCTTAGTTATGCTTCCTTGGCCGTTCCGCAGAATGACTACGCATAGCTTAACCGCCTCGAGAATAACCACGGGTTTCATGGTGGGAGTATAAAACTAAATAGAGCGAAAAGTCAAGGGACGTAACCCCTCGAGACACCAGGAGGGTGTCGGCACGGTGTTCACACCGTCTAGTACTGTCCTGTCCTGTAATAATAATACTTCTTTACTGTCCTGTCCTGTTAGGGGGATACATAAGGGGGAGATGAAACAGCGGCTAAAACTGGCCAAAGGGGGCCTGGCTACTAAATTGGCCATTTTTAGCCATTTTGTGGCTAGATCCCCCTTAGCCGCAAAAGCCGCCATGGGCTTGACTTTATGCCGCCGACCTGATATAACGGCTGTCATGAAGTGCCGTGTTCCCGGTTGCCATGCAGAAGCGGCTAATCTGGGGGAACTGAACCGCCACGTTATGGCAGACCATCCGGCCGTTTGGAGCGACCGGTTGAATAAGTCACGGGAACGTCGCTCAGCCAGAGCCCACTCTAAGAAAACAAGTGACCAACCCCCTGCAGTTACCGCACCGGCTGGTGTCGGCGGCGACGGCCATGGCGCCAGCGGCGGCCAGTCGTTAGCCACCGCTAGTTTTGTCCATGTTTCCCCTCGACCTTTCAATATGTCGCCAGTGTATCTCTGGCGCGCCAAGGAAACCTGTATCAACGAATGGGGCTGGCCTAAAGATATGAGTGATGAGGATTTCGTAGATACGTTCTTCTACGTTATGTGCTATAAGTGCGGCAAAGACCTGGACAAAGCCGGGGATGTTATAAAACAGAAGTGAGGTGAGGCAATGCCAGCAGATAAAAGCCTAGCGGGGAAAACCCCAGAAGTTTCAGGAGGTGGACAAGTGGCATCACAGGACAGAACCAAAGAACCAGAGAGAGACCTGGTAGACCAGATGATAGTCGACACCGAAAAAGCGACTCGTCTTAGAAATTTACAGGTCGCACTAGGGGTAGGGCCGGCTGTACCTGCCGCTAATAGTGCCCCACCAGCTCCACCGCCCAAGCAGACAGAAAGTATCGCGTTAGATGTGGCAGCCTTGGTCAAGGCCATTAGTGAAACTATTTCGGCCGCGACGGCCAACAAACCCAGCCTGAACAACGATCCCTTCGTCAAACACATTCTGGATGAGAACGAGGCTATTAAAGCTATGATTTCCCAGGACCCTATGCAAGCGTACCGCATGATTAAGGGAATTAAGGATGAGTTAAGATCCGACCTTGGACTGAACCAATCAAATGCGGGCAGCGCGGGTAGCACGAGCGTGTCAAGCCAAGACCTGAGTATTATGTTGCAGATGAAGGTCATGGACCGCGAAATGGCGGACCGACATGCCGAGCACGAGAGAGAGATGGAGAAACTTCGCCAAGACCACGAGGATGAAAAGGCCGACAGAGCTCGGCGCTGGCAGCGGGAGGATGACAAGTGGGCGGCGGAGTTCAATCTGAAGAAAGAAGAGCTTAAGGCAGGGCAAGAGCGCGCCGACAACAATATGCAAGCCATAACGACTTTCGCTACAGCCGTCATTGGCTCCATGGAGCAGCGGACGGGCTTAGGTCAGAAGGCAGCAGCCGAACAAGAAGCAGCTCCCCAGACCTTCGATTTCACCTGCACGAAGTGCGGGAAGGCCTTTGCCGTACCCGTAGCGGCCCTGGAATTCGACTGTCCTGGATGTAGTTTGCATTATAAGGCGACATAGGAGGATAGGCAGGTAAAATGAGCCTTATGGATTCGTTGGGTAAAGCCCTGGAGAGTGTCTTTGGTGGCATTAACCCCACAAAGTTCAGACAAAACCTCATGCTCCTAAGTGCCGAGTCCGCTGTTAAGAAGCAAATCTGGCCTGTGCTGGATCAGATAGGGGAGGCGCGATTCCGCTATCTTATTGATAACAACCAGCCTTTTCTCACCGCCATGCCCCTTGACCAGCTCCCCCCAAAGTGGCAGGAATGGATCGCCATGGCGCCGCAGTTCAAGCAATGGACAGCTGATATCCCCGATGGGGTTTTAATCGCTTTTCTCCCGCCCTGGCTGCAGAACCTTATCGGCCGGGACGATAAATCGATGGCGTGGTGGATGCGGGAGGTGGAGTGGATCCGTCAGCGATTCGAGCCCGGCTCCACTCTTCCGGCCGCCCGGCCCGGGCCAGCTCCGCCGCGTCGGTTTGTGCCTGCGCCGGCTCCAAGAAAATTTATACCAGTGGAGGTGAAAGATGTCAGAGGAAATGGGGGAGAAGGGACAGTCCTGGGAGAAAGTGGCGGAGGACGTGATGACGAAGGTGCTATCGGGGCTGGAGGAGCTGAGCCTGAAGTGGGGGACGCACGAAATACTGGTGCGTAAACGGTCACTTGAACCGTCTGGTATAATTAAGCCAGAGACCCAGGCAAATCCGGTGCAGTTAATCTGCGGGCACGGCATACCGCGGGAATACTTTACTCTTTATCGTTTTTGCCCAATATGCGGGGCGCCCGTGAAGGAGAAGCCACCAGGATGATGACGCGCGATAAGGCCATGGTGCTGGCACTAATCCTTGGCACAGGCGTGTGGTTTTTCTTCAAGCGCGAACCCTATCAGAGTGAATACCCCTACGATATGTTCATAAACCCCGATGCGGTAGCAGATATCGCCGCCAGCCTTCCCCAGGACGAAGATAGCTTTATCCTTTCTGCATGGGACCTGGTAGGTAAGGGGATCCAATACCGCGACTTCGGCACAATCATGAACTTAACCCCCAGTGGGGTCGAGTGCGATGCATGCCTTCTCCCCAGGTCGGTATTGCAAACTGGCGGATCTAACTGCGTGGGGAAGTCCGAGCTCCTCACGTCGATATTGCGCAACCGCTTGCCTCCCAATAGGGTCTACATGGCCATAGGGGAGCTGAAGCTCAATCAGCATGGCGGTCATGCCTGGGTCAGGGTACAGAGAGGGGGGGAGTGGTATGCTGTAGAGGCTACATCGTCGCCACCGGAGCATCCCTGGGTAACGGAGGAATCGGTATCATTCAAGTACGAGCCCGACGGGTACCTCAATGACCAGAGCTTCCACTGCATAAGCGATCGTATGTGCCTGTCCATCCAGAACACTTCCTGCCTTCCATACGTTACTTGACAAAACGTTATTTTTGGCGTAATACTTAGGCGAAAACTGCGGGCCAACTCCCGCAGTTTATGTTTTATGGGGGTGAAGATGCCTGACACCGTAGCCAAGATGCGGGAAAGCCTTGATGCATTAGATGACATCGTAGCGAAATACCCCGGCAACAAGACCCTCGAAAACGGAAGAATCCGGCTCCTTTTTGATTCCCTGCAATCTGCGGTCGCAGTTTCCCAATGCCGCTTAGATAGCACGTTATGGCTGTATGGTCACATCGTTAATGATAGCCAGATATTGGTTGATGAGCTCATGAAGCTCAAGGAAGAAAAGTACACGGCGCCCTGGGAATGCGTGGCGCAGATACAAACCCACATCACCGAAATACTGGAGAGCGAGTGCGGCTGTAAAAATAGCAGCAAATAGGGGGTACCGCATGACCACAGAGCTTTATCGGGGAGCAGACATTTCCACAATCGACTACATCATCACGGAGCATTTCGCCGTCGGCGAGCCGGTGTCGCTGTCCCTAACCCTGCCGCGGTCCCTTAACCTGGCCGAAATCGCGGACGTCAGAAGCTACATGGAATCCACGGGCCTGGATGTGCGGTCAGCCGCCATGACCTCGCCGAATGTTCTTAACATCACGTTTGCCCGACCTTCGCGGCCAAAAGGATATGCCCAGTTGCCGCTTGCCGTTCTCATTATCGGCGCCCTGGGCGTTGTGGGCATTGCGGGGATCCTGGGCTGGCAGATTGCCTCCGGGCTAAAGAGCATCCTGGATTCGATAGGCAAGTTAATCCTGCCGCTGGCCGTAATAGTCGGCGTCGTGATTTTAGTGAAATACGGAAGCTCCCAAAAGAAAACACCGTAGGTGTAAAGTGAAGCTGAAAAGCAACCGGCCGCGTCCCCCTTGACAATGCCGCTTCTTTGTGCTTATAGTTATGTCATCATCTAAAAACTAAACGGTCGAGCACTTAATTAAAGCTGCGGGATGTTGGACCTGAAGTGGTTCAGCCCGCAGCTTTTCCATTTTCAGGCCAACACCCCGTAGAGGAGAAGGAGGTCTCAGATGGATGTAGGGAAAATCATACTGGCTGGTGGGCTGGGTGTCGTGGACCTGATGGTTCAGGCATCCGATGTGACAAACAAGCGGACGGTAGCGCTGAAGAGATGGCAGGACTATTTCCGCATCGCGGCCTTCGCCGGCGGACTGGCCACCCAAGTGTGGATGACCAAGTACGCCAGGTGGGGCGAGGCGGCTGCCATAGCGGCTGCACCGTTGCTGGTGAAGTCCATCAACGATTCCGTCCAGGTGATCAAGGTTTCCGGCGTACCAGGCCGGACCTTTGTGCCGTCGAATCAGCCCGCACCCGCCAATATGCGCCAGCGTTTCCCCGCCCCGGAATATCAGGATCAGTTCCAGGGCCTTAATTTAACATGAAATCCCGGTATGCAGGCTGAGCGGTGCGCTTAGCTGATGGTCGATTAGGCTAACGCGTCTATGCCGCTTGAGCTTGACTCTGAAGGAGGTATACACTGATGAGTTTCATCTTACCGGAAGACGAATTAACCTTAACCGACATCAAGGGGTTCAGAGCTGGAGCAATCGCCGCAGGTCTCGCCCGTGCCCAAAAGATTATGGGCAGAGGACCCACTGAGCTCGTTGTGCGCCAGTTGCTTAACATCACGGATTGCGCCGCTGCCCTTGAGCAGTGGAATACTGCCGCCCTCGCCGTCGTAGGCACGGAGTATTCTGTGTTCCAGGCTGCCGGTACCGTGACACTGGCAAACAACAAACTGCTCGTCATCTATGGCGTCACCATCGAGACCCTGCCCTGCCCCGTTTCGCGACTGATCATCCGGTCGGGTGCCGCTACAGGCAACATACTCGCGGAGTTTGACCTGGAGCAGATCATATGCAGCAATACCCTCGAGGGGTATTTCAACCAACCCATCTGCTTAGACCCGACCCAGGTGTTCGCCGTGAACGTGAGATGCAGGATCGCCACAGGCGTGCTGGCCAGGATTCAGCTCAAGAACTTCCTGCTTGAGCCCATTGGGCAGTTCATAGCGTAAAGTTAGCGCGGGGAGCGGAATTTCTACACCGCTCCCCGCTTCACTCAATCTCAAGGATGGGGGAGGATAAAGAAAGATGAGTGATTACATCACCAGGCGGTTACTCAACGTACTGCTTGGTAACAGCGCACCCAGCCAGGTCATCTACCCCGTTGAGAACTATGCCGCAGGTGCAGGGGCGTTAGTTCTCGGGGCGACCATGACGGTAGCTGCGGGCGCATGGCCTGCCTACGTGGATATTGTCGCTGCCGCTGCGATAACGCAGGATTTCTGGGTAACGCAGCTCTTCATCGATACCGTCACGTTGGCATGTACCATCGACCTGCAAATCTACAATGCGACCACAGTAAAGACGATATGGGAGCAAAAGTTCGTCTGCACCGCAGTATCAAGCAACCTAACGCCGACCACGTTCCCGTGGCCAATCTACTGCGCCCCCAGTAGCCAGATAAGAGGTCGAATCGGTGGCACCGCAGGCAAGACGTGCAACGTCTCCCTGATGACGGCGATAGGGTTATAGGGAGGAAAAATGGCTGATACCTATATGAAGCGTGCATACAACATCATGCTGGGCTATAACCGTCCTACCTTCGCCCATTACCCGCTGTTCACAGGCGCTACGATGACAGTTGGTATCGTAACGACCCCGGGCGCAGGTGTCTGGGGAGCCTTAATCGACGTTATCGCTGCTGCTGCCATCACGACCGAGTTCTGGTTGATGGAGACGGTCATTACGGCTGCCGCTTCCGCGTTCGGTGTCCGCGAGTTGAGGATCGTGAATACCAGCATCACGACCTGTGTTTACCAGTTGCGGATCCAGGTGACGGCCGCGACACCAAACCTGTCGCCGATACCGATGGCGATACCGATACGCTGCAACCCGAACGCCAATATCCAGGGGCAGAGTATCGCGACGAACGCGGCTGATACGACAAGCATATCGCTGCTCGTGGCAACCGGTCTCTAAAAAAGAATATCTGCTGAGGAGAAAAAGAATGATACAGCAGTTCCTGGGCCTCAGAGAGGTCCACAACTACATAGCTGATGCAGAGGTACACCTGGTTAAGAAGCTGGGTGTACCTCTCTGTATTCCAAACTGCGGCATGTGCTGCGAACATGATTGCATAACGATCTACAGTATTGAAGCCAGCCTTGTCCTGTCTTATGCAATGGGAGATGGTAAGCTCAAGATAATCGAGATGTGCCGTGAGTGGTTACTTGAGCCTCACCGCGGGGTTGAAACATACACTGGTGTCCCTTACGGAGTGGTAAGCGGCCAACTCAAACATGAATGGAGCTTGTTGTCACAGAGCAAGTGCCCTATGCTTACCCAGGATAAGCAATGCTTCATCCATGATATGCGTCCTATCGTGTGCAGGATGTATGGTGTTACACGATGTGCGGGGCCTAACTGCCCACGACCTGTCGGTAAAGGCGAGAGTTTTAACTCGCGCGGCTATATGGGCGGCGACGCTGCTGATTTTCTCGAGGATGAGCTGAACAAGTATTTCGGCAAGATGCGGGTAGAACACCCGGACTATACGAAGATCGGGTTCCTACCCACGATGATCTTCAGGCAGGCCAGGGAAAAGGAGTTCCGGGAACTTATCGCCGAGCGCAAGATAGCGAGCGCGAAGCTCGTTGGCACGGACACCACAACGCAGATTCTGTTTGAGAAATATGCCCTGGCTGCAGAGAACATACTGAGCGGATGACACCTTCTAAGGTGTAAAAAATATAAAGGCATTAAGGAGGAGACAATGAGCCTAATGAGTGGAATCTACGATGCGGAATTCATTCAACCTTTAGCAAGGATCAAGGAGAACCTCGCGCTCTGGAGCGGCGGTAAGTGGAATTACTACCAAATCCAGTACGAGGAGCCGCTTCCGCCCGGGCCTGCCACAACCGTCGATACGGTAGCGTTATCGCTCGCTACCACTCTGGCAGCGAACGCCACCATCGCGAAGCAAGTTATACTGGTGTTGCAGATGCAGGCCAACGACTTCTTCCATTGCCGCTGGGAACCTCTCGATAACGTCGAAGGCGTGCTGTGGGAACAGGCAGGGCAGCAGCGTTTGATGGTCAAGAACGCGCAAGCCCGTGTTGATCGCAGGATACGGTTATGGGACCCCATGCTCGTCAGTACCACATTTGGCATATTGGGCACTAACCGCGACGCGAGCCTTGAGACACGAAACCCGATGGCATACGCTATCCCATGTGCGCGGTTCGTGTTCTTCGGGTACCGCTACATCCTGGCGCCGATAGCGGCAGCGACCGTGACTGATCCCGCTATGCAGAGGGCGTTGGACGTGGGCGACGTGCAGACAGTACGCAACCTGATCGGAGCTGTGACGTTCTTCCCTGCTGAAGGCAGACAGTCGTAAATTAAAGTCGTAATTAAAGTCATAAGGAGGAGAGACACATGGCTGATTTGATAACCGAGCGCAATAGAATCAGCGGTGGCCTAAGGTCGATAGTAGCTGCCGCCACCACAACCGCCCTGCATACCATTAGCACGGGCAAGACGGCGCGTATCAAGAAAATCATGATACAGAGCAGGCAGCTTGCCAACATAACGGTTGAGATAGGCTATGACAACCTTGGTGCCGCGTGGACGCCCGTGATGCCCCTCATTTTCGTGCCACCCGGCGTTGACCTTGAGATGCGAGAGGACGATATTCCAATAGCCGGCAATACTCCTGATGGCTGGCATGCCGACACCACCCCCGTTACGGGCTTTGCCGGCGTAATTGCTGCCAGGGCTTCTGCTTCTGCGGCTGCACCAAACGATGTCAAAATGCTCATCGAAGTAGAGGAGTTCTAGGATGGCCGATATAGGAGTACCGTTGCCTGCACCTGGTCCGACCGTCATAGTGGTTGAGGTCAAGGGCGCACCTGTAGTGGTTAGCGCACAGGTGGCCGCCTCGCCTGTACCGGGTGTTACGGTTGTAGTTAAGAAAAACTAGGAGGTGACCGTGGAAATACCACCTCTTGTTGAGATTTTGCTTGCGAGCAAAGGGCCGGCCAGTAAGCCGCTTGTCAAGCTGGAGGGGATGTTTGTAACCATCGCGCAGTTCCCTCCGCTGACTACGGTTAATACCACTATAGCTCCCCCTCCGGGAAACTACGGCATGATAATCTGGTCGCTGGCGATATCTGGGGCTATAGTGCCGAACAGCTTTTACCATAAGCTCACGCACTCAGGCTTGTCGTTTACCGATACCGCCGTAGAGGAGTTTTTCGTTGGTAATTGGCAGACAATGTGGTTTCCGGTAACGCAGAGCGACCCCATACTGGACACGCTAATCAACACGACAACGATGTACCAATACTACTTCGGTGCTCTGGGTTTGCTGGTCGTGGAGAACAAAGACGACTGGCTTGCAATCGACGACATGATTAACGTGTTCAACAACAGCAAGACCGTGGATGCCCTTGCGGCGAGAGGGGTGCGGTGATGCCATACAAACAGATACCGAACATAATCCTGCCCCTTGTCGTCATCACAGGTCTTGAGACAGAGAACCTCATCGATGCCGTCGTGCATTATTCCCGCGGCGTACCCTGCTATGCGTTGCAGGAAAAGATGATGTATGTCTACGCTACTGAAGTTTTCAACCTTGGCGGCTTAGGGAACCTCAATATCTGGGTGGAGGTTGCGCCATATAACGTAGCGGCGAGCTTCGTGCAGTTAGGGGCCGCCGTAGCGGTCGTGCCCACTGGTGTCACGTTGACAGTGCAGCGTGCGGTACTCCCATGGACAGCCCACTCGGAGTTCTGTAGGATTGCGGTGCAGACCAGTGGTGCTACTGCGATAGACTTCTGGGGAGTGCAAGCCGTGTTCAGCGGGAAGGGAGTGTAGCATGAGTGTAAGCCAAGGCTGTTACATTGATGCCCCAATGCGACCCGTGCTGAGCACGCGGTTCTTCCAGGAAATCGTAGCCGCCACCAACGTCAATGGTGTCACCTGGAAAGACCTGCTTGTGCGCAATGCCCTTTTGCTTCCCGTCACGATATGTGGCTTCATGGTTACGGTAGCGGGCGGCTGGGCCGGTAATGCTGTAATCCGCATCGTGGACGGAATAGGCACGACCAAGCTCTATCCGTTCAAGGTGGCGTTTGTCCAGGGTACGGACTTTACCTCGGCGACACAGCTTAATTTCCCCTGGCCATTGCAGGTATCAATGCAGAGGGGATACAGATTCCAGTTCAGGAGCGATAATGCTGCCGATGGCGCAGGTAAAACCCTTGCGCTTAATAATCTTGACGTTCAGGAGATGTCTCCATAATGAAAGACTACGGATGGCTCATTCTGGGGATCGGGGTGGTGGCGCTCGTGGTGATGCTCATGAGGCGCAATACCGCGGGAGCTACATACCAGCCGATGACGTACTTGCCGGTAGAGGAAGGGCACCGCTATGTCAACAAAGAGGTAATGGAGATTGAGTGGAACGCCGACTGCTTGCCCGTTAAGATCACTACTCACCGCGACGCGAGGCAAACATGAGCGGAGTTGACATCAACGAACTCATTAAATCAGGTGCTCTACCGAGTAAGGTAGAGCTTCCTGCACAAGAGGGGGTTGGCAGTAATCCCAACATACTCGACATGAACAGCGGGAGGCTTCCCCTTATCATTCAGCTCGCGCAGCTTGGCCAGACCGTGCGCATCAGGAAAGCCCTTGAGGAAAAGGGCAGCACATACCAGGGTGAGCTTGACCCTCGTTTCCTGGCCGTAACCGCTCTCCACCAGGTCATAAGACCTACCTTTCCCTGGATAAGCGTGTATATCAGCAACGACGGGGTGAACCCCGTCTATATCGGCATCAACACGCAACTCAAGTGGATACAGATGCTTGCGGGTGAAACACGTACCATCGACAACACCGATGCTGAGAAGCGTATCGAGGAGATGTGGTACTGGTGTGATGCTGGTAATACGTCGGCCTTGCGTGTGGAGGGATACTACTAATGAGCGGCATTACGGGTACCGAGCCTTCTGTGGTGACCGTGCGCAGGAACTCAGGTGCCAACGCGGGTTCTGAGAAGCGGCTCAACTTCATCGAGGGAGCGAATATCGGGCTGGCTGTTGCCGATGACGCTCCGAACGGTGAGGTTGATATAACCATAACGGGGGCAGCGGCATTTCTGTCTACTGCAATGTTCGGCGACGGAAGTGATGGGGATGTCATCATCGCCGCCGATACTAACCTTACCCGTGATATGTTCTATAATAACCTCACTATCAATGCAGGCAAGACCCTTGATACAAAGGGATTTCGAGTGTTTGTCCTGGGGACATTGAATGTTCTAGGCTTGATTAATTGCTCTGGCGGAGATGGGGGTAATGGGGGGGATGGCGGAGATGCAGTAACGATAACGGGGGGTACTGCGGGTACTGCTGGAGCAGCAGGAGCACAAGCAATCGGGGCAGGCGCCTTTCTCCCTGCTACATTAGCTGCACAAGCTGGGAAAGCGGGTCAAACTGGAGCAGGTGCAGTTCCAGCAGACACCAATGGGCTTCCTGGCACTGTGGGCACTGCTGGAGGAACAGGGAGTAACCAAAGTCTCAGTCTTGGCAATAATGGTATTGACGGTCCCATAGGTGCTGCGGGAGGCAAAGGGGGAAACTCATCTGGTTCTGGAGGGCTTTATACAGGGGGAGCTGGTGGCGGCGCGGGAGCCGCTGGAGCTGGAGGGGTTGCCTCATTTGCAGTTTCGTCTGGAGGTGTTCGGTTTTCCTTACCCATGCTTTTATGGAATCCTGCCTTCAAAACCCACGCTGCTAATGGCGGAGCAGGAGGAGCTGGGTCAGGAGGAGGTGGAGGGGTAAAATTAATTAGTGGTGGGGCAGGAGGGGGTTCTGGAGGTGGGGGTGGGGATGGAGCAGATGGTGGATATATACTAATCTGTGCCAAATCCATAATACTAAACTCAACTCCTTCCATATCAGCCAACGGAGGTAAGGGGGGAGCTGCGGGACATGGCGGGAAAGGGTCTAATACCAGTGGGGGCGGGCCAGACGCGGGTGGCGGAGGTGGAGGAGGCGGGGGGTCTGGTGGCAATGCAGGAAACGGGGGGATAGTGGTTCTAGTATATCACTCTCTAGTTGGTTTGGGGACAATCACAGTTAATGGAGGTGCTTTAGGAGCAGGTGGCGCAAAAGGAGTTCACGGAAATGGTGGTGGAGGAGGTACAGCGGGTGATGATGGCGGAGCAGGCACTT
>Ga0209777_10001244_pt1 | contig 38040 bp, 98 predicted proteins | sample FrelakmetHBP12HB_FD_187147 | JGI IMG/M metagenome (GOLD analysis project Ga0209777, IMG submission 187147) | Freshwater lake sediment microbial communities from the University of Notre Dame, USA, for methane emissions studies -HBP12 HB (SPAdes)... | ecosystem: Environmental > Aquatic >...
CTCCCCTCCCTCCCGGACTCCGCCCCTTGACATAACCAAGTTCACCCGTATATTCTAGCCTCGCAACTCTTACCATAACACTTTATGTACTGGACAGTCCTTGTTTACACTATAGTCCGTGGACTGGGATAGGCGAAGTGGACTTCATGCTTTGTGCGAGTACGTCATTGGTTAGCACTACGCCCCCTGCTAGCACTACGCCCAGTGTTCCTCTCCTTGCTCTGGCTAACACTACAGCGGATTTGGCTAGCACTTCGTTTTGCCCTTGACAATGCCCCAATATCTATGGTATAATCTTCAAGGTTAAGGAGGGACAACCATGGCAACACAACTACCCAGCAAGATACAGATAATAAACCCAATAACCAAGAAGTATACCCTTGTCTCTATCAAGCCTGGGCTGGTTAAAGAGATGGGGCATAAGAAAACAGCCTACAAGAATGTTCCAGTCATTGTGCTGGACGATAAGAAGTAGTAAACCACCCTGTCTTCTCGTCTAGAAGGCAGTAGAATCAAATTAAGTGGCTTAGGAGAATAGCATATGACAAAAGGCAGAAAGACCACCACAATAGGGCTCAGGCTCCCAGACGATTTCCTTGCCCAAGTAGAGCCGAAGGCTAAAACAAAAGGATTAACCACCACGGAATACATCAGGAAGTTCGTGTTCAAAGAGTTGCTAAGGAAGCATCAGAAGGAGAGTGCCAATGGCTAGATTACCTACAAGCCCGCAAGGTCGACTAAAGTATCTCGCCCAAAGAGAAGGAGAGGGCTGGATAGCAAAGCGATTAAGTGGCAGAAATGTTAACTTCATTTCCATCCGAGATGTGCGCCTGTATGAACGTCGTGATGCTATATTGAAAAATGATGGCTTCTTACCATGGGAACGGCTGTGGTTATGCACGGGGTCGGTCAGTAGCGGTGCAATGATGGCACTCCGAGGGCAAAGGCAAGCAGAAATTAGTGACTACTTCTATAGATATCATCGCTATCACCCAAAGGCAACATATGAAGAAATAGCGCGTTCCTTCAACCGATATATGCTAAAGCAATACGACAAAAATGGCTGGCGAATGCGAATCTCTGGCGACCCTGACCCTTATGCTCCTTTGGCAGACATCAAAGATTATTATGGCATTCCTGATAGCCCCAGGCAGCATCTGCCTCGCAAGAAGCTGCCTGATTATGATGATATAGTTGCAAGAACACAAGCTAAAGAGCAACGGCTCACGCCAGCACAACGCACTATGACAAGGTATGCACAGAAACGCGGTAAGGAGTAACCCTTTATATGATAGCATACAAATCCTACAGAGAAGGCGGTAAAACAAACAAGGTCACCCTTCAAAACTCCAAAGGCGAGGGCATCGAGTCATCATCCTTCCCTGAATTGCTGGATTTCTTGCTTGCAAACAGCCTTGAGGAAAACGAGTTTCATGTCGCTTGGAATCTAGATGCCTTCACAGCCTGTGTTTTAAGCGTGCTGCCCAAAGACAAAGTGGCTGATGTTCTCTCCTACTCCGAACTTAAAAGACCCACCACGGTCACTACAGAGGCTCAGGATAAAGAAAGAAGGGCTCTCCGAGAAAAGATACGAAGTTGGTTGCTACCCTATGATGTCGAGTTTGTCAGCGAGCACAGGCTCAAGCTACAAAAGGGCGGATGGAAAGTCGTCTTATATCACCTCTCACAATTCTTTTATGATGACACCCCAGAGCCTGAAGTTAAAGAAGCCGCAAAGATGGGACAAGCCATTCTAGATGAATTAAAATCCATTAAACATCCCATCACACCATTCAGTCTGTCAAGTGCTGGAAGCATTATTACCCCCATGATGCGCAACTTGAACTTGCCAACTTGGAAAGATTTACCTCCAAGAGTGTCAGAACTATATCGACAAACAACAAGGCGACCTTGGATATCGGCAATAAAACTCGGTCATATAAAGGAGTGCTACGATTGGGATTTATCGGCAGCTTACCTTTCTGAGTTAGCAGAACTCTATGACCATCGGCTCGGTGATTGGATTGAAAGTAAGACCCCCCCTAAAGGAGCTAAATACGGTGTAGCCTCTGGTAAGGTCACCATAACATCCGATGTAAGCCCTATCATCTATGTCAAAAACACTGAGCGATTCAATCCTAGTGGCACATGGAAAGACTGCCTCAACAAAACCGATATTGATACCATTGAGCAACACAATCTTGGACGTTTCAATATCGAGCAAGGATTCTGGTGGGTGCCAAATCGCATTTCCAAGCCACTCCATTATCTCGCTCATTACTGCTACAATCTTCGTAACCGACCCGTACTAAGTTTAACCGCGAAGCGCCTTGGAAATAGCATTTGGGGACTTACGTTGCAGGAATACAACGTATTCGGAGAATTCGCCAATCCCTGCTGGGGAAGCAATGTCGAGACGAACATCAGATGTAAAGTCTTTGATTTCATCGCCTCAAACAATCTAATCCCCGATTTGGTGGCAGTCAATGTTGATGGATTCATTAGCCAGAAACCTATTGCATTGCCTAAGCATCAATATGAAAAGCCTGGAGACTGGAGACTGGATAGCTCTGGCGAAGCATTAAGCATTTCAAGTGGGCTCGTGTTCTACGGCGACAAGAAGCCAAACGGCGTGACCCTGCAACAGGCTTTAGAGACCGTCAAAGCCAAACCTAAAGCATCTCACTGGATAATACCTTCGACCAGACCCAGCACACCATCCGACCTGCTCAATAGCAAGTATAGTCCCGAGAAGTCCATCAATCTCGGATTCGGCTTAAGTTTACCTTCAAATATGGATAGAGTTTACAAGCCAGCCCCAGCGAAGGGTTTCGACCTGTTGAATCACACCTTCACCAGCAAGCCTATTGGGATAAACCTATAAAATTGTTCCAAAAGACTTGACAACAGACTTTATTTATGGTAATATACAGGAGAACAGATATGAATAAGGAAATACAAGTCTGGGAATGCCTCAGGTGTGAACACAAATGGGCAAATCGCAAACCTACAAAGCCCATTGTATGCCCTAAATGTAAAAGTCCATATTGGAACAAATCTCGAATAAAAGAAAGGAAAGCACTATGAGTCTCTGGTCATTTCTTAGGCAGCCTGATGTGAAAGAACGGTTTAAGGCAGAATTCCAAATTCCAGCTATGCCAATTAAAAAAGAACTGTTGGCACCACCAATAATTCCAACACACGCCGCTTTAGTAGGAACAGCCTTTGATTACCTATTGCGGTTTACCATAGAACATCTAAACCCAAGTAAATTCACACATACCGACCCCAGATGGGTAGCCGAATCTGCCCTGCCCATTATTTTAGATAAGGCCTAAAATAAATTATCTTGGGTTTTATATAGGAACACGGCATGACAAAGGTGGATTTTCCGACCTATGGCCATGGGCTTATGAATGGTGGAAGCCCACACCCAAAGACCCTGTACGCCAACTGGTTAAGGCTGGAGCACTTATAGCTGCTGAGATAGATAAGCTGCAACGACAAGGAAGTAGCAAATGAGCAACATACTGAGGTCAATGGCGCTAAAGCAGATGGAGAAGGAATATCGCAAACTCTACAAGGCTGGTCAGATTATAATCATAGACGATACTGAGCAAATGGCTAAGGACATCGTGTCTCAAAGCCCTGTGTCATTGGATACCATCGGAGTAATAGCCCAAGACATAAAGAGTATCCTAGATAAGCTTAAGAAGGAGAGATAATATGAGTGCCAGTGTAATAACTTGCTTAGACTGCGATAGCCTAAACTGGGCTAACACTAAGGAATGCAAAACATGCAGAAGCCACAACCTTTCTATGTCCCTGCATGAACTTCACGCTTTCATGTATGCCACTGAGCCCGACTTTCATAAGCTGGTAGACGAACAAAGAGAGCAGGACTGCCATTGCTCTAATTGCAATGCCATCGTGGACAAAGAAGACTGGCTAAAGCAGCATGGTTATTCAAAGGAAGGACACTATGATTGCCCCAGTTGTGGGCAACGGCTGATAACCATAGAGTTAATATTGGGAGGAACAAAAGTCACAAAGAAATAAAAGGAGGGTGGGATGAATGACAATCTACTCAAGAAAACAATAAGAGGTTTGGAATATTCACTAATAGGACTAATACTACTCGGGATACTGACTTATCCTTACATAAGCATGTTCGCCTTGCATTTGTCTTTATCTGAACCTACAAATGGCACCCTTGTCGTGCTATGCCTAATAGTACAGGGGATGCTTGCCCTCATCACAATTATTTTCGTTTTAACAGACTTGCATAATTGGGCATGGAATACCCCGTCAAAGAGAAGGCAACCAAACGAAGCCTACAAGGAGAGTAAATAACATGAGCGATAATGTCTGTTGTCCCTACCTTCGCATACTACGCTGTGCTGACACTAAAGAACATAAGCACTTCGGGTGTAATCCGATAATCACTCTTAGCCGAACAGAGCAGGCACAAAGACTAGCTGAAAACCCACTCATGGACAATGACTGGGTTAGGGCATTCTGTTCAGCCGAGTTCAAAGACTGCAAATATTTTCCGAAGGAAGGATGATGAGTAAATACTTCCGAGGATTACCCCGACATCAAAGCAATGTGTTCGAGCAAATAGCCATAGAGCAAGACTGGAGTCATCACCCCAAGACTTTAGAAGCACTTGAAAGAAAAGGACTTATCGTGAAGCGAGAGGCAACAGTGTATGGCAAGAGTAATAGCCCAATAGACAGAATCCCGATGACTGTTTACCGCTATGAAGTCCCTTTGCCTATTCATTACGAATGGTGCAATTGGTGTGCTAGTCAACCTAGCGAAGAAGAACAATAAATGCCAATTCTAAACTACACGACAACCATCGCAGCAGCCAAGACAGTGAGCGAGATTCAAACGAATCTGTCTAAGCATGGGGCTACTGCTATACTTATAGAATATGATAACTCAGACCCTGTGGCACTATCATTCAAGATTAAGACACCGCAAGGCGAGTTACCGTTCCGCTTGCCTGTGAACTACAAGGCTGTCCTCACAGTTCTCCAGAAGCAGAATGTGTCATACCGATACAAAACCCAAGAACAGGCAGTAAAAATAGCTTGGCGAATCGTCAAAGATTGGACTGCTGCACAATGTGCTATTTTGGAAACTTCGATGGTAACCATAGAGCAAGTTTTCCTTCCTTATCTTGTACTTGATGAAGGCAAGACCCTGTATGAGAAGATGGCTGACAGAGGATTCAAGCAACTCGGCATGGGGACAAAAGATGAGCAAAAAGGATAAGATAGCTAGAAAACATAGGTATAAGCCAAAGCCACCATTCATAGGGGATACTAAATGCAAGCTAAAATAAACGTCTGGATGAACCGAAACAGCAGAAGGATTTATCTCTTGATGTTCGGCTTCTTAGGGCTTGTGATGGGAATATCCTTCATCTATAGCGGAATCGCAAACAGTGTAACTCCTGATACGGCTTTATATAGTGGTCGTTCTGTGTTCCAGACAGAGCAAGATTACGGCGAGTTCAAGGCTCTGCTAACAGACGGCAATGTGACAGTCCTAGCCTTTACTGAAATGTCATCGTCCCTCCCTGTTCTTGTGGAATATCAAATTAGGGCACCTCTATCTATTGACTTCCCTTATTCAGAACCTGTGCAGACTTGGGGCAAAGACGTGAGCATAGCCAAAAACAGAATGCGGATAGGGCTAGGGTCTTTAGGTATCATCGCGGGAATCTTTTTGACTTTGAAGTTTTTCAATAAGCTAGGTTGAGGTAGTAGAATATGGGATGGTTTCCTGTCCAGTCTGATGATACTTGGGCAGTCATCTACGGGCTTATAGCCGTGATAGCCTTTGCCCTTGCCACAATAATTCTGCTATGGATTATTAAGGGTATCTTTTGGCGTCCCAAGATAAGCCCTGATGACAAAAACAAGGTAATCGTCTACCATGGGACACGCATTCCCATGTCTACAATAATCAAGAACGGCATCCCTGCGTTATCTACAGAGTCCCGTAAAGCATTGTACGAAGCTGTGAAATCTATGCTGGAGCAAATAGGCATAAAGGACATCCATTTTGATGGGCATGACCTCAAAAAAGGAGTCTATGTTACCCACAGCTACAAGAGTGCAGAGAAATTTGCCTTAGCAGCCCCTGCTTTCATTTCTGATGCCATAGTAGACACCTTGACTCTTGAAGGCTATCCCAAACAGGAACTAGACTATGCCCTGCTCAGCATCCTTGACCTTATCGGTCAGCCCAAGGTCATTGAGTGTCATGTGGCTCGCAACCGCTTCGTTAAAGGGCAAGGAGCCTTTGGTAGCGTCTTGGACTGCATCCTGCCCGAGGATATTGCACAAATACACACTTTGAGTTATAATGAGCCATACTCGGAGACTAAGCAAGCGGTAGACAATATCAAGAGTACCGCCATCGTAAGGTGGAATAGAAAGGAGACACCCCGTGTGCAAGGAAATCAAAGTGGAGAAGCTCTTTCGTGAGGTCAAGAAGGACAATTACACCCTGGAGCAGGTGAAGCTCCTCATCGGTGAGACACCCGAAGGAACTGTGGCTGAGCTACCAAGCTGGACTGTGAAGCCATTGCTTCGGCTACAGCCTGCCAAATAGACTTAACCTTAAAAAGAGTCCTAAAATCAAAGGAGAGGCTTTTGACGCCATTCTCTATTGCTTTGGCTGTTGGCATACTTCTGTTTGCCCCACTGATATATATTTACTTCGGTATGCCCCGACTCACACTTGCTACCCTGTTAACTCCCATATTCGCTCTATTCTTAATTTGGACTGCCTTTGGCTTCCCAGTTCACTTCGGCATTGGGCACCTCTATTATGATGACTTCTGTGTCGATTGCGGCAATTACTCCGCAGATGGTAATTTCAGCGACCCATATCACCTTTGCTGTAACCGTCCATCTGATTTCGATAGCTGGTGTAAATGTGGGAATTGTACCGAACTGGCAAGCAGACTGGGTAATAGTAGCTATAATGACTTCTACAAAGACTTATGTATAGACCACTGCTGCAAAGGAAATTTCATATTTAAAGACCACTATATATATGGCAATATAACATTACCTAACCCGATAATAGACTAATAAAAGGAGCTATAATGTTTACCACGCCATTCCCTTTCAACTATCTAGTATGCATCCCCCTGCTTCCTGTTGTATGGATTCATAATTGCCTGAAACATGATAATACAGTCGGGTTTGAAGTATCACCTAAGCGCAAGTGGCTATACAAATAAAGAGGATAAGCCAAGGCACCCTGTTTCTCAAGTCAGCCTACAGCCCAAAGACGCCCAGATTTCAACTACAGAGGCTTGCTAGGTCGTTTCTTAAGCAACACAATGCCTATAAAGGCTAGAACTAAAAGACATCCTATCCCCCATATCGCGTTGTGGAATAGGTCATCCCCCAACAAGCCCAGAATAATCCATATAGTACCTAGCCCAAGGATAAAGCCACACTGCCAAGCTGAGATACGCTTAAGCCTCGCTATCATTGGCTATCTCTTTCCTAATACTATTGATATTCTCTTTCAGACTTTTTTGTAAATATGCGTCCGCATATCATACACTTGTATCGCTGACGACGACCTGTTCTGCTTCTGACGAATCCTGCACGAACGATGTAATCGTGGCCTACTGGGCAGGTAATTCCGCTAGCCATCTTCCTTAGACCTCCTTTCTAAGTTTTAACTAACATTGGCTCATAATTAAATTTGTAATCAAAGCACCTAGGTCTCGGTACGCAATCCATATATTCAAGAAGTTTTATAATATCACGCTTACGCACCAAAGCTATCTCGTAATTCTTCCCGTTATTGCTATAATGATGGGTCATCAAGCCCATCTTTTGTATGATGGCTTCCAACCTCTTAACTTCTTCTAGAGTAAATCCTTGAGTTCCAAAACATAATCGTGGAGCCCTATATCTTGTATAAAGACTACCATCGCCTAAATACCAATTTAACATTGTTCTAGGCGATATAACCTTTACATCATCGGGTAATCTTTTGCTCCCCCTGCCATTTGCATACCACCTATTTCTATAATCCGTCAATTCATAATAACTTAATGTGCAAAGTTCATACATTGGATATCTTTTGTCATTCTTTGTTGACCATCCTTTTCTAATACGAGTCTCCATATCATAGTCTTCAAGGTCATTCCCTATCATATATGCCCATTCACCATATCTTTCTGCAAAGCCTTGTGTGTAATGGCTTGAAATAACCTTCCCACACTTAACTCCTTGCAATCTGGCTCCTTGCACAGACCCATCTCCCAGCATCATCCCATCCAAATATTCTACCAGTCCTTGGGTAAGTTGCACATGATTCGTTTTAAGCGGCTTAAGCCTACCTAAATAATATGCCTGTATTGTATTGGGATGAACGCTACTGATTCTTTTAATAATCTTATCAACTGAAAGCCCTTGCTTTTTCAAATACATAACCTGTGCATACGGTATCTCCCGTGGTGTCATGTGTAATTTGGAATTTCTATATACATCCTGCCAACGTTCCACTACTTCTCCTTTTCTTTCTCCAGAACCTCAACCAATTCGCTGTGCTTAACACATCCTCCATGCTCAAATATTATGCAACCATCCATAGGGCTATTCTGATTCCAGCAGATTCCGAAGTCAAGCCCTAACGCTGCCATAAACTTACATCCCCCACACTGATGAGGAATCCAATCATATTCACCCTTTTTATCATAATCTCGTTCTTGCCTACCAGCTTCGTAGCTCCGATTTGCCCAACGCTCTTCTGCTTTATCTATGGCTTTATTGGTAAGCCACTTTCTACCATGATACCAGCCACCATGCATAACATCAGCTTGGGCTAACTTAGCACATCTTATCTTCTCTCCCTCAAACATAGAGTCTTCGTACCACCACTTCTTCTCTTTCTTGCTCATCCTTGCTCCTTATGCGCCTTACCTATTACGGATTCTAATTTATGAGCATGTTTACATTTCTCACAATAATAAGTATTAGCTTTGGGCTGTACCTCTGGCTTTACTTCTGCAACAACCCTCTTGAGGCTAGATAAACTTAGGGGTATTACGCCTTTCATCCTTTCGTAATGTTCTACATTGAGCCTATGGTGCTTCTTGGTTTTGTTATGTGCTGTCCCTTTACTTGGCATCTATTTCACCTCTCCTGTTAATTTAGCTATAAGCCATTCATACGGACTCTCTTTTCTCGGGTGCAACATATAGTCATGTACCTTATTTAGAAACTCTGCCCTAGCTGGTATCCTCTCTGCTATTGTCTTGGCATCAAGATATCTTTGAGCTTTAAGCGTGCTAAGATGCTCTAAAGGTTGCAAAGGCAAACTTTCCTCAACCTTCTTGGCTAGGTCTACCATCACTTTCTCCTTTCTGTTAAAATAGCTACCTTAATTCAATAGGCTCACAACCATAGCACTTTACCAACCACCAATCTGTCTCTTATCTTTTCCAAGTCTTTGGGGTAATGCAAATCTAGCTTACTCATGCCAACAGGACAGAATACAAAAGGGAAAGTATGATTTACACATCTATCTGGTCTGTTGGCATATCTGACACAAAAGTAGAAGGTATCCTTTTGTATCAGATTTGGACATTGCCCTTCACTTATAGGACTCATCCTTATACAGCAGTCTCCGCAATGCAAACAATACATTGCTTTATTCTCCTTATCGCAATTCAGAAGGCTCACAACCCGAATGTTTCACTGAATATGCCAACTTCTCTACTTCCCTTAGGGCTTCAGCTAGAGTTCTCCCCGTGGTACCAACATATTGAACTCCATCTTTCCACCAAGCATAGAATTTTATGCCCTCTTTCATTCCTTCATAGAAGCCATCGTAATAGTCCAGTTTGCCGAGGTGCTCTTTCATCTTACTCATGATTCACCTTCTCTGCTTTGGAGATTGCAGCCCCCAACTCATCTACGCATCGAACCAAATCACAACAGTCCCATTCTGTTTCAATATCGTGTTTTGCTACTTTACAAGCCTCTATCAAGTTCTTGATAGTCTCTTGATTCTGGTAATAAGAGTTACAGGCTTGGACTATGAACTGGGCAGTTATTTCTGGATTGATTGAATATCGCAAAGTACCTAATCCCATAACCTGCTCACCTGTACTATCCTCTATCCAGCCGTACTTGCCATTGCCCATGGTTACTATCTTCCATGGCAAGAGACTATGCTTCTGTTGCATCTTCAACCTCCTCCTTTTTCCTGGCTACTCCATAAGCATGACTATACTCGGCAAGCGGCGTATATGCCCTGTATTGCTTTAGTTCCTCTTCTGTCAATGCTATGCTTTGAGGTTCAAGAATAAGGTCAAATGCTCCTAGAATATCAAACATCTCATCTTCAGTATGCTGAGTCTCCTTTGCAAAACAATTGCCTGCCTGATTGCAAAAGATACCTCTCCTTCCTTCTCTGCACCAGTCTACGGTTAGAAAGTATCTCTTGCCTTCCATCAGCTTCCCTCTTTCTTTAGCTTTATCCTTTGTATCAATAAGACAAACCACAACGCTGCCATCAGCCCATTAGCGACTACGGTTTTCCATAACCCTAAACTTGCATACACTCCTACAAAGAGCGATAAGATTAGTCCTGTACTAAGGGAAGTCTTCCAATCAGGCTTCTGCTTCCCAAATACGGTTGGTAGCAAAGCAATAGCAAATCCAAAGCCACCTACCATCAAGGCGTAATCTTGCCACATTTACTAGTTTCCTCTTCCTTCCATTACCCGCCTCCATGTACTTTCTTCCCTATAACAAAACAAATAGGGCGAACCACTATGAGCAAGAAACCTCCAATGCTCATCAGAATAATGCTAGTTAATGAAAACTCGTGTCCACTAGGAAAGGGAAAGCTAAGAAGTAAACCAGCCGCAAATAGCGCAATCCCTGAGACTTCTAGCATAATAACTAGTTCCTCCTTTCTTGGAATAGTCTTGACTTATATGACTAATTATGGTAAAATTCAAGAGTATGATTAAAGCTCATAAGCATCCAAAAGCGATGAGGCGAGCAGCTAGAGTCTCCCTCAACGACTTGAATGCGGGCAAGGCACAAACTCTTGTTGAATTCCTTCATCTTTGCCATGATGCTACTCAATATTTCATAGACCTCTTCTGGCAGCGGCAAGATTTCAGTGCCAAGCTCGCAGACCTTGAGACTATCCACAAAGGCACAGACAAGTTTCATATTACAACTCGTCTCGCCCAAGCACTTGCCAAGCAAGCCAAGGAAGCAGTGCGCTCCGCATCCGAGCTTGATGGGGCAAAGCCAGAACTGCATAAGCATGTTGTAGCTCTGTATTATCACTTTGTCAAAATTGAATCCTTCAACGGAGCTTTCGACTACGCTGTGAAGCTCATCGGGTCTGGAGCCCCTAAAATGATTATTCCCGTGAAATCCACGAAGGTGGTCAATAAATATCTTGCCGATGGCTGGCACATGTCCAAGACCATCAGGCTGGGCAAGAAAGACAATAAACTCTATATCGACTTCATCATGGAGAAGCCCAGACCAGTTTTGAAGCAAGAAGGCGCAATCATCGGCATGGATTCCAACTACAAGAACGGCTTCTATTTCTCCGACAAGCAGAATGTGGGCTTGGAACTCTATCCCAGAATCCAAGAGTTCACCAAACGGCAGAAGCATACCCACGCTGAAATCAAGTCCATGGTTGGCAAAGCCCTGAAAGAAGTGGACTTCTCGAACATCAAGGTGCTTTGCGTTGAAGACCTCAAGAGAGTCAAACATAAGACACGGGGAAAGTTTCCCCGCATATTCAACAGGCGTCTTTCCCATTGGCTTTATGCTTATGTGGCAGAACTCTTGGCGCGGAAATGCGAAGAGCAGGGGACTCGGCTGGTGAAGAAGAACCCTGCATACACCTCGCAATTCTGTCCAGTCTGCCATAGATGGGACAGGCGAAACCGAGTTGGGGACAAGTTCTGCTGCATTCATTGTAGCTTCTCTAATCATGCCGACCTCCATGCTGCACAGAACCTGGCTCTTCTCGGCGAGGCGGGAGTCTATGGTCTCCGTTCACTACTAAATCCATCTCTTTGTCCTCAAAAGCAAAGCGTTGGATAACCATCACTGACTAAGTATCTCCACATATTCCTCTCCTTCCTTCCCTGCACCAGTCCACGATTAAAAAGTATCGCTTCGTTTCCATCAACCACCTCCATAAGCATACGCATGCTTAGCCCATTTATCCTCAGCTTGCTTAGCGTGCCTTGCAATAGTAGGTGGAATAATCAATAGCTTGGCATCGCTGACTAGATATCTCCTTGCTCGGCTTATGACATCTGGATTGGTAGCTTGAAAGAGAAACCAATTTGCGAAAAGGTCAACTATTGCTTCTCGATACTCTTTATAAGATGCCTTGTCGCCATAAGCATCAAGTGCCTGCTCCAACTGGTCATACTCAAGCCAGTATCTCAGCACTAGCTTCTTGTCCAACTCCGTCATGGTAGTATAAGCATCGTTGAACGGCTCTCTATCCAGCATAGATATAAGCCTCTCAGCGACCCCCCTGAACTCTGGAGGACATAAAGGTAAATGAATCTCCCCATCCAACGACGATTGCTTGATTGCCTTAAGCTTTGACCTGTCTAATTCCATCGGCTTCCTCCTTGCCCAAATCATCGCCCAAATCATCACCAAGTGTGCCTATTATATTCCCTTTGTCATCCGCTATCGGAATAACAGCTATTGTAGATGCCAGCAATCGTTGCCCCCACTTAGGACAATGCCCCATAAGATTCAGCAGCCAAAGCACCACATACAACGGAGTGAATGGAAGCCAAGCCAAATAATACCGATGATAACGTCTTATAATTCTATCCTGTTCCTTTGGTGACAATCCCATTTGCCTTCTCCTTCTCATCAAGTTCCTCAAGAAGTTCAACTAAAACATCACCATGGCATGCTTTCGGTTTACAGAAGCAAGCTAATCTCTTGCCCCTCAATTCAGGCAATGCCTTTAGCAATGCAGGTTGCTCCATAATCCATTGCCTATACTTCTCAATGACCTCTTCCCTTGTGCCATCTTTCCCTATTTTGTAAGGATTTCCCCAACGGCTTGGACGCCCAATATAGACATCATATTCTATTGGCAATCTCCTATTAACAACAATCGTCTTTATTGTTTCCATGTTTTTTCTCCCTTATACCTACATTATCTGGATTTCTTTTAGGGTCTAACCGTTCATTGCCACACGAAGGGCAACGGCTGAATAGCAAAGGCTTCCCATTAGACCACTCATAGTCTTCGTCTGGCTCTATAGCCATATCCACCATCTCATCACAGCAGGGACAGACCTCTTTGACAATATCGCATTTCACGGGCAGTTTTCCCATAGTCCCAAGTTATTTGTCTGAGCTTCATCCTGCAACTCTAGAAAATAATCCTGGTATTTCACATCAGGCGGATAGGTAGAGACTTGAGCATAGCCCAGCCTGATAAGCTCAGCATTCACCATGACCTCTGTGCTACTCGCAACATCGACAACCCATACATACCTGAGTAATCTCCCATACATATCCTTATCCGACACATCCTTCTCAAGCCTCACTATCTTACCAAACACAAGCTCTGTATTCTTGATGCTAGCTTCCTTGCCAAAGCACTGCACTGGCTTCCTCGGGTCTACTATCTCAGGAGTATCCATGCCTATATATCTAACTTTATATTCTGCCCCGCCAATTGAGACCACAATAGTATCACCGTCCACTACCCGTGTTACTATAGTGTATTCCCCACTAGCAACAGAAGGCGTATTGCTAGCAGCATTATTTGGCAAGCCACATCCAACAGCAGAAAGGGCTATAAAAATAATTGTCAGAACAAATAATAATCGCTTCATCTTGCCTTCCTTATAGCTTCCCAACTATACAAAAGTGCCTCTTATCAGCACAGGCACAAGGTCTGAGTTTTCTTTTCTTGGCTTCCTTGAGAGTTATCTCTACATATCCAAGCCTTTCAAAGTCTCCTCCTGCTAGCATAGAACAGTTGCGGTCTGTGTGGTAGTGCCAGCCCTCAGGTCGTGCATAGAATTTAATCTCTGCCATCGCCTTCTCCTTCTTCCTACTAACCACTATCCCCTTAACGCCTCTATGGCTTGCTTTATCAGCACTTGAGCCTTATTTAGTGCGGCTAGTTGTTTTGCCAGAAACCCCACAGAAAGTTCGCCAGTTGTCATAGCCAACACAACAGCATGAGTTCTATCCCTAGCCCCCAATTTAGCCATTGCAGAGGACATATGGTTTTTGACTGTATCCCCGCTTATCTTAAGCTGTTTGCCAATCAGCTTATTGCTATTTCCTTTAGAGACAAGAACTAGTACTTCTACCTCTCGTTGTGTAAGTCTATCCATCGCTTCTCTCCTTCTGTATCCAGCGTAGATAGGAAGATTCAGGAATAACCTCTCCTAGCGCCACTACTATCCTAAAGGCTATAGAGTTTATGCCTACGTCTGGGTGATTGTACAATTCGTCTCCCAGCACCTTCCTAACCTCTATTTCGGATGGAGTTGGTTTGTGGTCTTTAGGCATAGTGTAATTACTCATAGCTTATGGCTTCTCCTAGCTAAAATCATCGAGGGTCTTATCCGTGTCTACGGTGCTTATCTTGCCCTCGCTCGCCAGCATTCTCAGTATTCCAAGAATTGTATCCATTATCACAGCCTGCTTAATCTGCTCATCTGAGGGCACTTTAAAATTCTTGCCAACGCTAGCCAATGTCTCCCTCATAAGTGTTGTGCTAAATGGTACCATCAGGAACGCTATGTCCTGCACAGAAGCGAGTGCATCATATTTATCCCAATGCTCAGCCTTAGCCAGTGCCTGCTTCCTTGTAGGGCATGTACCCACAGGTCTATTGTCTGGTGCATAGACCGCCCACTTCTTCTCGCCTTCCTTGACAACCGTCCCGCCAGCGCATTTGATGGAATCAATCATCTTCATCACCCCTGCTTACAACAGTGGCATTCCCCAACATTCCAAGAACCTTATATACCGACTCATTCCCGCATATCAACATCTCACATCCATCGGGTAACACGAAACAGGCATCCGTAAATGACCAGCTCCCATCTGCACTATAGTAAGGTGGTCTATCTGTATATACTGTTCCACCCACTGTTTCAGCGACATATAAAGCGTCCTTGATTAACTCGCCACACTCACATCTTGGGTATCGCTTGTAGGTCTTATCTTCCTGAAGAACATACTTAGCGAGATAAGGTTCTTCCACATACCCAGTAGGTGGCTTCTCTCCATTGTACGTATCACCCGTATAGTTACCACTATCAACTACCCCATGATTACCATCGTCTGCTACCATAAGAACAGTGCTACCACACCCAGATGCCGCTACCATCGCCATGAGCATTACAATGACAATAATCTTAGTCATGCCTTTATCTCCTTCGCCTTCAGTTCCTTCTTGTATTCCTTAGCACAGACTTTACAGTAAGTGCCACTAACGGTGCTACCATCGGATTCCTTAAACTCCAGATGTATCCCATCGTCAAAGTCATTCACCCAATGCCCACAGCACAGTTGGACATGGTAGAACTCTTCAATGATTTGGCCTACAAGGTTTGGGACATCACCATCTCGCAGCATATTATCAGCTTTTGTGTGTTTAGCCCAGCATTCAACTATACCAGTCAATCGTTCACGCTTCTCCTCGGACTCTATCTTATCTGCCATTGCTCTTCTCCTTAGCCCAATCTTGCTTAGCCCAAATTAATTCGCAACGCTTCTTCAGAGTAAACGCTGCCCACAATTGCTCCATTGAAGTAAACTGCTTGGGATATTCCACTTCTTCTGGATTGAGTATCTTTGTCTGCTCCTCATAGAATTTCTGGGTGTCTCTCTGCTCTTTCTTGGTTTTAGCCTCGCCAATTATCAGGGGTGGTCTCTTCCTATAAGCCATAGGATTAGCAAAGGCATTGAATCTGGCTGATAAAACCTGTGGGAAATTAGCAATATTCTTAGCCATCTCAAGATATATAGCCTGCCACTCGTCCTGTCTTAAGACTCTTATCCAGTGCTTATCGTCGCAATTATCGTCAGATTCGGAGAAGGCTTTGTATATCTTGTCCTTCGCTGCTTCAGTCTTCAGTTTATCAGCTTTGTCCATCATCTTGCGCCAAGCTTTATGTTCGCCTTCACATTGAGTACAACTCATGTAATCTTTACCCACAAACATTACGTGCTTTATGCAATAGAGTATCTGCAAATCATATTCTCTTATTGCGCTTTGGTCTGACACACGATAGGGCTTGGTTAACTCCCTTGGGGCTCTCTCAAGCATCCTTATGTATTGCTCGAAAATATCAATCATGCCTTCAATCCTTCCTTGTCTTTCAGCACCCGAGCAATCACAGCCATAGCGACATAGCCCCCAAGCCCGAACCGATAGTAGTTGTCGGCAAACCAGACAATAAATGAAACTATCTTATCTACTATCTTTGCTTTCATTTCTTCAGCCACCCCTGCTCTTGAAGTATTTCCTTTACAGACCTCTCGGTTATCCCAAGGCTTCCCGTAAAGAACGGATTAAGTATTATAGCAGGTACGCCTTTATACATATAAACCTTAACAGGGTCTATAACATACTTCACTTCTTGGTAAGACACATATGCCTTTTCGTCCTCAGGGCAGTACATAGGTAGCGTTATGATATGAAGCTCTCCCTTTTCATCCAGTGTGATAGCATGCATTTTTATGTTCATCTTCGTGAGCACTCCTTTATGACACATATTTCTCCAGCTTCGTTGCTTTTGATAGATAGAGTGGATGTTTTGGTTGCCCCTTCTTTGTAGTCCCTAAACAGTGAAGGTCTGGAATCAGCTTTACAACTTCTTTATATCTACTCAAGAGTTCTCCCCAATCTCCCCAACATGCGACTACAATCCCTGAATGAGTAGCCAGATAGGTAAGCCAAGCATCATTTTCTGAGCCTATTGGGTCTGAATTACCACATAGATTGCGAGGGTCAGTAGAACGATACGCGAATATGTTAGTCATGCACAATCCACCATATCCCCAACTTCCAGCGAAAGACTCACACCGTCTAATTGTCGGGTCATCTACATTCTCATCGGCAGTGCTAGGATTCAGCCCAATGAACATGCAGACAGGCTTGCTCTTATCCCAAATCCGCCACAGGGCATAGCGATACTTTCGGTCAGAAGAAAAGGCTGCTGTTTTTACCATCACTTCTTCACCTTATGCTTCCTTGCATAATCCATCTCAAGCAAATCGCTAAGAAACTTCACATACAAGTAGTAAAAAGAAGTCCTCAACCGCCATTGAGCATAGGCAGGGTCTAACTCCGAGAGAACTCTTAACGTAGATTCAGCAGGACTCATGCCCTCATCCCTTAGAGCATCATATCTTACCTGCTCTTCTATATAATCAAACACCTCATCCCTATGTAACACTTCAATCCCTTCTCAATTGATATACCAATGGTGTGTTATCAATCCCCAAAAGTACACTGCATATAAAGCTAATATTACGACAACACAAGCAATCTTCTTGGGTTTAGGCAAAGTCATTGCCTCAGCCTCTCCAGTCCTTCCTTCTCTATAACCACAGGGCATATGTCCCTCAAGCCTTTGAGCAGAGCCTCAACCTTGTCCCATGAAGGCTCTGACAAGGAATTATGCAGGCTGTCTGCTCCAATTTCTATAATATCAGGCTTCAGCTTACCCATCCACTTCAGCATTATATCCAAATCAAAATCCATGATAGGCTCGATAGATATAAACCTCTTGTAGCCATCATGTGGCATATTCATTAAAGCTGAGTACCGCTTCCCTGGCTCTGGTGTGATAGAAGCATAGACTGGATAAAATCGGTTTGTCTCAATGGTTGTCCCAAGATAACAGCCATGGGGCAATCTGATATTAATGTCATGGAACCTGTCTGGATTCTTAGTCTGGAGAAGGAAGGTTGTCTGGGGATTCTCCTTTATGATAGCTAGCATCTCATTGATTGCTACAGATGGCACCCATTCGCCAAAGGCATCTCCCATTGAGCTACAGAATACAAAGTCACCCTCTTTAAACTTCCTTCCCCTAAGTGTATATTTATCAAAGGCAAAGCGAGGCTCAAAGCCAAACTGATACTTCTGCTGCCCCATAGCCTTTAGCCTTAGTGCCATCCTCTTTGCCCAACATCCCCCATGGTAACATTGATGTTCGCAACCGTAAATTGGCGACCACGTCTTCATCCTGCGTCCATCTGGAGTGGTGAACATCTTTGTCATTTCTTCACCTCTCCCAGCAACTTGAGAAGTTCATGGGCTAACACTAAATCCGTGATTCCTTCTTCTACTGACATTGTACCTAGTTGCTCCACTATCTCTTTTGCCCTATCCTCGCTCGGCAACTTCACCAATCCTTGAGCTTTTGTGTGGGCAAGTTGGGCTTGGCACACTTCGTCCCACTCATAAGGCGTATTACCTACCACTGATGGCATTATCGCCAGTTCCCCCTCTACTGGTGAAGGGAGAAGGGTTAGGATTATCTTCCTAGTATGCTCGTTTTGGTTGGCCGCTATGTTTAACGCAAGTTGTTCCCTGTTGCCGAGGTTTAATGCGAGAAGTCTGTTAATTTCTTCTGGAGGCAGTAGTGTGTCTACTGAACATCCTATATCTGGTTGCTGTGTCTCTGCTTCGGAAACCCTATTCCTGTAAACGGCCCCGCATTTTTTAACTAAACACATCCATGCTCCCTGATGTGGGTCAAATTCCAGATTCCATGTGCCACACTTAGGGCATATTTTGAGGTTGCCCAAATGTGGTTTACTTGGCTGCTGTGACTCTATCCTGTTTAGCCACAGTAAATGAGGACAATTAGGCCCACGTGTGCGTTCTTCTATACACACATCATCTAGTAGTTTGCATCGTACTTTATGGCGGGCAAAGTCTGGATGTTGCGGGTTGCACATATCCTCATCTTTAAGCATTCTCACCTCTGGACATTCTAAATGACTATCCATCTCCCTCTCCTTTCTATCCCTCCCTCAAGTTATGGTCGTACTCGGCTCTGTTCTCCGTTTCGTCCCTATGACAATCCCCGCATAGTTTCTCTAACTTATGCCCAGGCGGATTACCGTGCTCTAGGGGATGGTTGCAGTACACGGCAGTTGTGCCCCCCATCTTTTTGTTCGGTTCGTGATGCACGGCTGAACGAAAGGCAGACCATATATCCAGTGAACCTACCCACCGTCTACACTTCCGACAATGAGCGTAGGCTCGCTCTGCCTTCAAACACTTAGGGCATTCGTTGTTATTGCGCTTCATTTCCTTCTCCCCTACCCCCTCATAGGGATAGCACCCGTAGTTCCTCTAAATACCGCTATCGCCGATGGGAATGGCGCAGTAGACTTAGCCTCGCCAAACTTCAATCTGCCCTTCAGGAATCGGATCTCGGTTGCCTTCATAACGATGTTGTGCCACCATTTCGTATCTGTCCTGCTAGGGATAAGGCAAACTACTGTCTTGCCCTTCTGTGCCTCACTGTATGCCTTCTCAAGCCATTTCGTAATCTCTCGCCCATAAGGTGGGTTGCAGTATGTCGAAGTTCCCCACTCTCTGCTTAATCCGCCGCTGCCATGTAAGGGGCAAGGGTCATCGTTAAAGTGGAACTCGGCATCAAGGGTTTTCAGTAAATCTTTAGGCGTTGCCCAGTGAGTTGAGGTCGAGCCAAATAGCCCCTTGTAATTCATTCCTTCTCCTTCCTACCCCCTCATAGGGATAGCACCATAGTTAACTACTCCTTTTTAATAGCTCCCCTTTATTCAATTCCCTAAGGCAGTTCTTGCAAATAACATCATTACTTGTTGGATAGCATGGGTCAACTCCAACTGTAGGGCTCTTCACGCACAATGTATTACAACCCGCCAGACCACGCCTTCTGATATGAATCTTACTGCTTGCCCCCACTAAACACCATTCTCGTTCATCTGGAAGTGTCGGTATCATTTGCCTCTCTCCTTCCATTCCCCTTCCACAGAAAGGGCAGTACTCTGCTCCGTCACGCTTAAAAGTAATTGTGCTAAACTTTGTCGTCATTTTTTATTTCCTTAAAGACAAGTTTCCAGTCCCAGAAATTTCCAGACCACGGATGCTTCTTGCTGTTGATTGAGTCCCAAAGTCTAGAGAAGCCCATCCTGTAGTCTTTTGGGGTTTCTTTGTAGTCTGGGGAATATCTGTCAAATATAGTTGGAGATGCTTCAATATATCCTGCTGGTGCACCTTCAGCGATAGCATCTGCCTCTGTAATATCCCACAGCCTCTGGGGGATAGGCTCTTCCACAAGCTCCAATAAATGCCTAGACATCCAACGAAACATAAACATGGCAGACTTCCATTTAAACCTATCCTCTTTAGAAATATCTTGCTCATTGGCAAAATGCCCATCTGCTTTATAAATAAGGTCGGATTCTTCACCATGCTCAACCCAGCCATAAGTTTCTTTGCACCATAGTTGGTCTCCCTTAACCCCATAGGGACACTTGATTTCAAGCCTGTAATCTTCAATGTCCTTATGCTCAAAGATATGTATTCCCTGCTTCCCGCCCAAGTAATTCCACATATCAGGGTGTTTGTTAACTATCTCAAGCCCTCGTGTTCGCCTCGTATTCGTCTTGTGAGGCAGGGCTTGAATCATTAAAGTTGAGAACATAATTGGTCTCGATTTCATGACTTCTCCTTAATCTGAATATCTCCCATGTCTGCAAATGCCCATCCCTTTGCCCAGCTTGTCCAAAATCCACCACTTCTCAGGATATTATAAGGATTGCAGCTCTTCGACTTACCGTCAAGCCTAGCTCGTGCACCGTTTTCAAATGCCCTACGTTGCACACCGTTGGCTGGCATTATGTCTTTGGGGATGATAAGGTCAACCTTCATGTTGCTTATCCTTCTTGTGTGCCTTCATGACATCATAGCCTTTGCGGGGATTGCCACGGGGCAGTTTGTGCCAGTAACCCTTGGCAGTTAACTCATCACGCAGAACTCGGTAAAGCCCCTGTTGGTAGGTCATGTGGCGAATCGCTTCCCTCAGCTCTTCTAAATTTATTTTCATTATGCAACCCTCAGCTTAATTGTTTATATGATTATACCACACTTTCGGAGAATGTCAATATCTATCTACTGCCTTTTATTCCCCTATTTGGGGCTATTTCCGACCCCTGGAATGTACCCTAAATCCCTATATCTATCTATCTACTTCGGTACTCGTATAGGGTGGTGGCAGGTGGCGGAATTTAGGCGAAAAAGGCTGGGGGTATAAAAATCGCCTTTTGCTAATTTCCGCCTTTTTCGAACAAAGGCGGAACAAAGGCAGAACAAAGGCTGCCTTAGCTTCGGATTAGCTTCGAAATTTGACATAGTAGGAAAATGGTACTAAAGTATAAAAAGTTGCATATAAGGTAATACATTATATGGGGAAAATTGAAAATTCCTAAAATTAAAATTTTAGCTTCGGAGGTGAAACTACGGGTATAACACAATCTAACAGTCTAGCCTATCCTGCGGTCAAGATAGGCGTAAGTAAATAGAGAGTAGGAGGAGAGTACAATGGCGACTAGAATCAGCCATAAGGCACTAGAATCAGCATACCAGGCAAGTCAAGGTACGCTTGACACTAGACTAAGCAAAGGAGGACTGAAAGTCACAACTCGACAAATTGCGAAGGTACTAGCTTCTCACTTACCCTATAATGAAATAGTGAGAAGTGAGAGTAAAGCTAAGTTTAATGTAGACTGTGACTTTCAAGAGGTTACTAGAATAGACGCTGGTAAGGCTATGGGATTACTGAATCAGTCCACACTTGACAGTCCAGTTAGGAAAGTCGTCAAGTCTAGCATAGTGAAAGTCACAATACCAACTAACATTAAAGCTACCATGCTAGAATCAAAAAAGCCCAAGCGTAAGAGGTTAAAGCTATCACAGTTTAGGCTAAATGTGGACTGGATAACACAAGAGCTTGACAGTCTACCACAAGAAGTCAAGACTAGCTTGGCTTGTGCTTATATCTTTAGTGCTAAAGTTGATAGACGAGAAGTTGCAATCTCGAAAGATGATGTATTGCAAGAGATTGTAACTAACCTATTGGAGTACACACAAGCTAAGTCGTGGACTATTGGGTTAGACGGTAGTGGAATTGTGGGATTACAGTATACTGGATATGCTCTAAGTGAGAACTTGGCTTATGTTAAAGCTAAGTTTAACTTGAGAGATATTTGGAATAAGTCTAAGCAATACTCACAAGAGGCTAGCTTAGACTCTATACAAGAGGAGGGAACACGAGATATAACGACTATGATGGAGTTACCACAAGAGGAGTTTAACGAGAGAGCTTCGGCACTATGTTATGCGATGGACTTCAATGGAGATACAAGAGAAGAGTTGAAAGTTGAGAAGCTATTGCATGACACCCAAATAACACACTATGCGAGCGAAGCTAGCATGAGAGTACAAGACAAGGAGTTATACAATAACTTGAGAGATACTGTAGAGTATGAGAGTCAAGTCATTGGTAAACTAGATTGTAAATCTCTCATTAAACAGTTACCTAAGTCTATACAAGCTATCGTAAGACGTATAGACCTTGAGACTGGAGAAGTTAAAAACTCCCGTGTCTTAAACTCAAGAGAGCGTAAAGCGTTATTTGACTTCAGGCATAGTGTTAAGGGTAAGCAATTACTCGCAAGTATGCAAAGCTAGGGCGAAGCTAAAAAGTAACGGACTGTCTAGTTTAGCCGTTAGCCTATATGGTGGTGGTTAAACATAATCACCACTAGGGTAATAGAATAGCAGTAGTGTTTACAAGACGCTACTGCTATATCTATTTTAGCCGTTGTACTACTCCTGCCTACCTAACACCGCAAGCTATCACTTGCGAGTGTTAGGCTATCTATGGGCAAAGTATCATAGCTAGCCTAATGCTCGTAATGGGCAGAAAAAATAATATAGAGGAGGGCAACATGGCAAAGTCCACTACCCAGGGCAAATTGGGGAAGGAGGAGTTTACCATAGTCGCTATCCGACACGCCCAGAAGGACGCCCCAAAGACAGGCAAGTATGCTGGCTTCAAGGGCATGTTCTGTCGTTCTTCGGGCTACTTCAGTTTTTTCGAGGAGTATTTCGGCGAAGCCCCGTACTCCTACAACGAAAAGACTAAGAAGTACACAGGCTGGCTCGTAACCGCTTGTGCGAAGGGTACTCAGTTCGTTGGGCATCCTGTCGGTAGCGGAACTTGGGTAATCTACCTCAAGGCTGAAGCTCCAAAAGCCAAGCCTAACAAGGCTACGGGGAAAGCACGAGACTCCCTAGCCAAAGCAATCGCCGCAGCCGCCAGAGCGTAGAGCTAGGTGGCAGTACAGCACAGCACAACTCAGACACTCGCTGTGCTGTCTCTTGCCTATCTCATTACAGTACAACGTAGGAGATAGATATATGGTATGTCAAGCACGCTCTGTATGCTCAGGGTGTGCTTGGCAGGGTAGGGCATACTGAGTAGATTGGCGGCTGTTCAGATGCGATTGAGGCTGAACGGAGGGGCGGACTCAGCCTACCTTGCCAAGCCCATCTTGGGGCTAAAAAGAATAAGGAGGAGCTATGCCAAAGCTGTCTAAGGCGAAGTATCGGTCTAGGGCAGTAGTTGAGCGAACTAATCGGCAGAGTCAGCCCTTCAACGTCTGGTTCAAGGGGCGGATTATATGGTTCGCTCAGTACAAGGAAGAAGCCGATGAGAAGCTCAGGCTGGCTATCAGGCAAGTCCAGCAACTAGCCTAGCCTGTCTGAAGGGCAGGAGATACCCTTTCCTGCCCTGACGATAGTCTAGGATAACTGAATAGGGGGTGTGCTATGGGTATGATTTGCTGTGTAACCCATGAGCCGACTATCTGCCGTGAGTGCAATAGGGAATGCGAAGAATCTCTGCGAGCAGAAACTCACGATGTTCGGCAATGTTTTGGCTTAGAGTGTGAGCCTGATTGCCCAGTATGTGAGGCAAAGAAAGCTATGAGAATACTATACGGCATAGAAAGCTGAATAGGAGGTGAAAGTATGGGTTGGTTCTGGGACATTCAGAGCCATCTGTCTGTATGGCTAGGCAGAGGTAACCATCACAAGTTTGAGGTTCAAGTTGGGCGGCTCGTTATCTGGATACGTTAGAGAGGGGTGAGCTATGACACTCGGCGTAGTATTGCTAATTCTTATCATCGGTGGGGGCTGGATAACCATAGCCCTCAACTCTCCTCACCGTGGGAGATAGATATATGAAGGAGGTATAGCTATGCCTGAAACCTTAGAAGAACTCTGCGACTATATCGTGGAGTACAGCGATGTCATCTTCATTCGAGAGCAGGTCAATGGCAAGTGGGGTTCGTACTCTCTCAAAGAACTGCCTAGCGAACTTGCCTTGAAGCACGCTCTACGCTTCATCAAAGAGGGCATAGTGCCTGTAAGACTACTCAGGGAAGCTGAAAGGAAGTAAGTCATGTCAAAGCCATACGTTCTAATCAGGATTGCCATAACTGATGGCAAGGTGAACACCAGCAAGGTCAAGCGGTTTGACAAGCTCTGTGAGGTGGCATATTGGGCTGAGTGTCGAGGGCTTGAACTGGTGAAGGATAGCACGGTATTTGGTGGACACTATCGCAACCCCAGAACAGGGACAGCCTTTGAAGTGCATCTGAACTCGTAGCAAGAGGTGAGACTATGACCAAGAAAGATTTCATTCTGTTGGCAAAGGTAATCAAGGAGTGTCCAGCAAGCTCTAATGGCTGGATTCACAAGCCTAGCTTCGTTGCAATACTAGCTTCGGAGTTGGAGAAGCATAATAGCAAGTTCGATGCCGAGATGTTTATTCAGGCTTGCGGTGTAGAGCCTGTGAGCTTGGAAGAAGCCAAGAGAGAAGATAGGAGAAGGAGGTGATACAGATGGCTGAAAGTAAAGAACCTAGCGAGGTGATGCAAGAGCTTGTGGAGAATCAAGGCGACAAGGTAGCAATCCATACGGCTGATTGTGTTACGTGGAAAGCCGAGCATCCTAATTGTTTCGGTTGCCCTTCGGAGTTAGGCTGCGGTAAGACGGTAAGACTGATGCTCATTACAGCAACCCCTATGATATATCAACCGAAAGATTATGATGACTTCGCCAAGATGCAATCACGATTAGACGACCTATTCGAGCGTACCCTCAAGGCTAGAACAGTAGTAGAACTAAAAACTATCCCTACTCGATAGAAGGAGGTGAATGATGGAAATGCGTTTAGCTAAGTATAGATGTATGGGCTGTGTATCATTGGAGGAAATAAACAGCAAGTTAGTATGCGTCAAGAGTAACTGCCCAATAGAAGACATAGATGACTGCACAACAGTACCTTATTGCAGTATTAAGCAGAGGGCACTAAACCTTGGAAGAAGCCGAGAGAACGAAAATAGGAGAAGGAGGTGATACAGATGTGGACTAGATTCATGGATATGCACTCTGGTGGTAGCCTCAAGGAGAAGCAACAGTACATCTACATTGAAGCTCCAGAAGAACAAGCAGGGGTAGTCTTTTACCATCGGTTCGGTCATAATCCCAACCGAGTAACCTGCACCTGCTGTGGTAACGATTACTCTATCTCAAGCGACAAGAGCTTGAAAGCGTTGACGGCATACGATAGGGGCTGTGCCTACATTGGCAAGAAGTTGATAGAAGCATGGAATGGTAGAGACTATCAGCCATATACGACGCTTGCCGAATATAAGAAGCGAGCTGATGTACTAATCATTCACAAGGCTGAGATTAAGCCTAAAGAACGAGTAGGGGAGCTCCCACGTCAAGGTTATGTCTGGGTAGACTAAAACTGAAAGGAGTCAAATAATGCGAGAAGAAGAAGCGTTCCTGAGTGAGTGCTTCCCTTGCAACAGCATACCGTTCTTGCGTAGGCTCAGGGAGATACTTGACGAGAGCAAGACTAACTCGTTTCAACTGCTCCCTGATGATACCAAGCTCAAGGCAAGAGGCTGCATGTGGATTCTCATGGCTCAACTCTATGGGCAGTTTGCTGTTCTTGACCTGAACCACGAATGGTTGGAGTTAGAAGCCGCTGTGAAAGAGGTGAAAGTATGACTACACGCAACGGAGTTCCCGAAGGCTGGAGTGAACGATACAAGACAGCCTTGAATTTCACCCTACCTGATGGTGTGGAGTTCTACTCTACTCCTGGTCATGGATTCCTACAGGTAGACTTAAGAAAGCATACCGCTAAAGTCTCAAGTTATGATTACAGGCTTGGCAATGACTTCGTGCTGCTTGAAGAAGATTGCAGTATGACTATGTGGCTTGCCGAGCATGGGCTGATACCTATGGAAGCCTATATCCAGCACATGATAAGCACAATAAAGCGAGAGGAGGTGAAAGCATGAGCAAACTTAGAACTTGGGGCGAGTCCATGAAGTCAGGTGGGCTTGATAGCTACGCTAACTACATGGGTGAAGATTGGATGAAAGATTGGTATATGCTAGTCGGCAGAAGCAGAGATTCAAGTGTACTCGAACAGTCTAACTTCGATGCTGCATTAAAGCTCTTAGGCGGTGAATCTGAAACAGTCCAGATTGTGAGGTTCAATCATTGGGCTGTAGGCTGGATAGAAGAGCTTATGATTAGCCCAGAAGATGCTAAGGCTGTAGAGATAGCACTAGATATTAAGTCTCAACTAGACAACTATCCCGTGCTAGACGATGATGATTTCAGCCAAAGGGAGTGGAATCAAGCTGTGGAATACTGGACTGGCTTACCCTTGAAAGAGCGTATAGAGCTATGTGCTAGGTTTGGGCTGAGTATCTTCTCGGCTAGAAGTAAAAGCATACCTGAAGACGACTGTGGCAGACTGTATGAGTATCTAACCATAGACTAACAAGGAGGTGATGGTATGTCCTACCAAACAGACAGAGACGAGTTTGTATTCCTGATGGCTAAAGAGGGCATGGAGTTAGTGCATATCCGCAAGGTGATGATGCTATCGGCTACAATCCAGCGACTATGTACTGAGTATTGCAATCGGGACTTGAAGCAAGACGAGTTCGACAGACTCGATAAGTGCAAAGAATCCATAACCGACACCTGCAAGCCATACAACATCATCCCAAAGTTCAACAACGACCCTCGTGGTGCTTGTGTCAAGCTCCAAGTACCATCAGGCAAGACTAATGACTGGGGACAAATTGGAATATGTGTTTCGACAAGGATGTGATACCATGAGCCTAGACGAACCAGCCAAAGGTGGTCAACTCCGCTATATCACTCTACTATGTATGAGATTGGGCATAAGACAGCTACTTGAGGAACAGCCCATGTCTAGGGGAGAGGCTGGCATTAGAATAAGGGACTTGAAGAGATTAGGCAAGGGAAGGAGCAAAACATGGTCAAGATAATTCTCAACGGTTATGTCTTAGCACTCGATGATTTAGATGAAATTGATTATGTCTCATATCCTTGCTGTGGAGTTCATCATGTGCATATCATAGTCAAAGACAAGGATGGCAATAAGGTCTATCATTTCTCTGATGACCCTAACAACAGCCACTTCAACAGGCTTTTGGATTTGCGCAAAGATATATTCAAATTGTAAGAAAGGGGGGAGTATGGATTATTCAACATGGGTTATCTACAATCGGGAAACGGGGCTGTATTGGAGCAACGAAGATGGCTGGCAAGAGGCTATCTCTCAAACTCGCTTCTCTGGTGAAGAAAAGGGGAGCTTCCCCCATATCCCTCTAGGCGGTGAATGGAATCAATGTCTGGGAGAAGTGTCTGCCAATGGTATCACATTGTGCTTCGTGGAGTTAGGAGAAGGCTTTAGTGGAGACTATAACCCTGACGACCCCGAAGATGAAGAGCTGCTTCGAGTAGATGTATGGGATAGAGAAGATAAATATGCTAATGGTGATACTTCATATTCCTACTGCACTATGTGCCGAGCCAATCTAACCGAGGCAGAACGTAGGGCTATTCTAATTCGTTGGCTGGTAATCATCCTCAATGCAGGGCGAGATTATATAAAGCATACTGTTGAACGCTTGACTTGGGAAGAGAATACACATAAGGAAGGAGGTGAGTAATGGATAAACAGGTTCAGGTGGTTATCGAGAAGTATCAATGTGTCGGGTGTGTTTGTGGTAGCAATATTAGTTGCTACAAACCACGAACACTTGGGGTCGGGTGCTCAAAACATTGCGCTGGAACATCCATAGCTGGTATAGGGCGTGTCTTTCTTGGGCTTCCAAAAGGATTTAATAGGTTGGGGAATCAAGATACACTAATCCCATTCGTGTTTGAAAGCCACGAGCAGCAAGAAGCTGAGTTCCCTTATGATAGCTTGAACGTCCCTGTATGGAAGCACAAGGATGGTGATGTGGTGATTGTCAGAGGCTATCAGCCAAGAGTGAATACGGGATTCATCCACATCATCATGAACGGCGATATAGAACAAATCAATTGCATCAAAATGAGTGCTGATGATTTAGGGAACATTGATTAAAGGAAGGGGGTGAAAAAGATGGCAGCACACAGTTATGATGATTTACGACCACACATAGGACACAAGGTGGTATGCGCTTGCTACGGCAGACAAGGCGAAGACCCTGTAAACATAGCCATAGAGTGTGAGGATTGCTATGAAGTGCTGGTAAGCTATGATAAGGGCGAAACAGATTATGGCTTGGGCAAAAGCCTTGTCGATAGAGTCTTGGCGCAAGTTGTAGATGATGTGGGGAAGCATGACCTAACAGCAATTGATGAACTGCTGAAGTGCTTGCTCAAGCCCACTCTGGTCGATGGCAAGAAATACACTAACCGCCAATTATTTCAAGGCTATTTGTCAGAAGATGCGATTTCGGTTCGTAGAATCAATCCGCCAAGGAAAGGGGGTGAGTAATGGGAGATACAATCACGACCACGATTAGTGGCGATGTGGAAGTAACCTACACTAACGATCACGGCTTGGTCATCAAACAATGGGGCAACGAGATTAACCTCAGTCAAGGGCAAGTGTACGACCTAATAGAGTTCTACACAAACGGAAGAGTCCATAGAGAACTAGATTGAGAAGGAGGGGTAAGCATGAAAGTAGCACAGGCAGAAGACAAGGGAATCAGGCTGAGTATCCACACAGATGATAACCCATGCAACCCACGTACAGAGTTTGACCACTTGGGAAAGATGGTCTGCTGGCACAGACGGTACAATCTCGGAGACAAGCATGACTTCAGAAGCCCAGACGACTTCCAAGAGTGGTTCAAGGAGCAAGGCTTGAGTGTAATGCTACCTCTGCATCTCTATGACCACTCAGGCATTACCATGAGAACAAGCTCTTTCAATGACCGATGGGATTCAGGGCAAGTAGGCTGGGTATATGCCACTTCGGAACAAATACTCAAGGAATACTCCGCAAAGAAGATAACTCCTGAGTTAATAGCTAAGGTAGAAAAAGTCTTGGTTGCCGAAGTGAAGGAATACGATACCTACCTGAGAGGCGAGATATATGGCTATGTTCTGGAGAAGGTGCATGACTGTGGAGAATGCGGGAAAGAAGTAGACGAACACATAGACTCTTGCTGGGGATTCTACGGCTCAGACTGGAAAGAGAATGGAATGGCTGATAATGTGGGCAAAGAATATGAGCATCTGTTCGATAAGCTGAAGGATTGTTAGCAAGGAGAAGTATGCAGAAACTAAATCATAGTCCGTTGCCGTGGAAAGTAGTACGAGAACCTGAATATGGCACAAGTACTCTCATTATCGCTTCTGATAAAGCACATGTTGCCAGTACAGCGCAACCATGCTATGTCTCTATCCCTAATGACAAGACCCAGAAAGCTAACACCCAGCTCATCGTTAGGGCTGTCAATTCCCATTATGAATTGGTTGAAGTTTGCAAGAAGATGCTGGATATGCTGAGAAGTGGCGAATTGATATATGCAGACCCCAAAGAAACGCTCAGTATGCTAGCAAGTGCTATCGCTAAAGCCTAGGGAGGAGAGAAGCCATGAGCAAACTGTGTGGCAACCCAGAATGTTGCGCCTCTACCAACATAGCAGGACACGCTTCGTTTGGCTCTGGTGAATTAGATGACTATGGATTTTGGGAAAAGCCGTGTGGGATTTGTGCGAGGAAATATGAAGCCCTAACTGGGGAGATTGCTTGGCCTTATGCAAAAGATAGTCCCCAGAAAGGGGGGACTCCTTGAGAATCTTAGTAGCAGAACTCCAATCTAACCCAATGTACTTCATCATCACTCTCTACACTTGTTTCTGGTCTACAAGCAAAGCATTTCACCCGAAGCATAGCAACTACCTGATAGTCTCTGGAGTAGTCTCTCTAAATTAGAAAGGAGATGGGGATGATTCGCATAATCAAGTATCATCTTTGCGAACCCATATATGAGGGGCTTTCTAAGTTCTCACGTTGGATTGAAAGTCTAGCATGGAAGTTTGCCTTCTGCCCTGATTGTGGTCGCAATAGATACACGGGGAAACCATGCGTAGACTTTAAGAATGGAGTGGAATTTAGGAATGGGAAGGAGGTGAGAACGTGCAAATAGTTGAATCAAGCCTAGCCAAGAAGTTGAATCCCAATAGATTCACAGCAATGTCGGGTAAGATGGCAGCTATCGTAGCCCACATCTTGGGAGAGCATTGGACTGACCCAGCCATCAATGATATGGCTATCACATCAGATGGCTTCTTACTAGCACAGCACGAAGGAGACATGGGACTCAACGACTTCATGGGAGCAGCTTCAGACCTAGAGCGCAACGTAGCCAACCTCATAGTTGTTGCTGAACTTACCCAAGATGAACAGGCTGAGTGGCAGAGGCTATACAAGGCAAGAATAACAGACTGGAGGAGGTAAAATGGAAATACTTGAACTTAAAGGGAGCAGGGAGGAGAAGGTAATCGGTGGTGTCTACAATGGAATCGGAGTACGGGTAAGCCATAAGGAAGCCTTGGAACTAATATGCTCTTTGGCTTCTCAAGTGAGAGCGAATAGCTCTGATGCTGGCAGATGTGAACATACCCCCAAAGGCAAGTTTGATTACTTCACAATCTATGTCACACCAGAACCAAGGAAGAAGGAAGGATAAGATGGCAGAACTAACCTTCCGTGATTACATACTCAAGTACAAGCGGTTGCTCCATGACAACTCCAATGCCTTTCAAACTACCTTTGGAGTGCCTCTATCTCAGTTCTGGGATACCTTCACAGGCTTCGATGTAGTGAAGTTTGATGAGTGGCTTGGCACACCTGATGGCACTTCCACAAGAGACTACATCACCAGCAAGTATGGAGAGGAAGCAACAAAGCTAGTGGAGGGCTTGATATGAGCAAGGTGAGAATAACAGACTAAAGGAGGCAAAATGGTAATGGCAATAGCAGACAAGACAGCAGGCATCATCGAATCCATGCTCAAGGAGAACACAGGCGCAAACTTCTTAGATTCGGGTGGAGCTTATGGTAGGCACTACGAGAAGAATCAGGGGCGAGATTTCAAGAACGAGGATGCTTGCCAAATAGAGATAAACGCCTATGATGATGGCACATGGGAAGTATTGCTCAGCTACAATATCTTCCACTTCCTAAACAACTACCTGGAGCATAACAAGGAATGTGAGAAGCTAGAAACATCATTCTCCGAGTTCTGTGAGACTCCTGAGTATAAGGACAAGGCTTGGATGGAGTGCATGGAGTCTTGGGCAGCAACAGTCCATGAGGAAGGACAGCACCCCAGCCCCTACACTGAGAATACCTACAACTATGACAATCTGCTATCCCAAGTGCTACAGTTCACCACATTTGAGAATCGGGGAAAGACCTATATTCTGCTCCAGATTCACGGTGGCTGCGATGTGAGAGGAGGTTATACCAAGCCTCGCATATTCCTAGTGCCAGACACAGACTACTTCACTATGGCGATGAGAGATGTCAACGCTTGGTGTCCAAAGTGCCATGCTCACTGGTATTCCGATGACAGCGGCTATCACTTCTACAATGACGAGAAAGAGAAGCCTGACTGGAGTAAAATCAAGTACAGCAAGAGAACGAAAGCCCTCAAATGTCCCTGTGGTGGTAAAATAAACTTCGGAGTTAGCGAGGGCTATTAAAGGAGGTGCAAGGTGAAAGGAATCAAAGCCATATACGACAACGGTGGAAAGACAATAGATCGCTACACTGTGTACTATGATAACCCAAAGGACTGGGGAATAACCGAACCTAAAATGTACCCATGCGTAGGTATGAGTGCTGCCCCATTCCATCCTCAAGGCTTTGGTCAACATAGCACAGGTATGCTGGGAAAGCACAATGGCAAGCGTATCAAGTTTGAGGACTTGCCAGAGGATTGCCAGAAGCTAGTTAAACAGGATTTGGCAGAATAGAGGGGGAGCTAGACAATGCAACAGAAAGAGTGTAGCCAGTGTAAACGATGGACTAACTCACCTGATGGCTTATGCAACATCTGCGTTATTGAATCCCACGGCATCCCTATCGAGCATGAAGGACTCCCAGACCTCTACACCTTCAGTTATGTCTCAATATCAGAGTTGGCAAAGTGGCTAAGGGGGAACAAGGAATGAAAAGGATAGAATGGGTCAATGGCAACCATATGTTATTTGAAAGCGCACATAAAACATTCAACCGCCAAGTAGATTGTATCTCAACGGGCAATGTGATAGGCGATGCTCAGTTCTCATGGTGCATCCGTCCCTTCACTGAAACTGAGTGCAACGGATTCACGAACCCTCAAGGACACTTGCAAGAGTTTGACCTCAAACCATTCCGACAACTCCTTCCTGAAGGCATACTAAACTACACACGAGATGCTTGCCACGGTAAACAAGCTATTCTCTATGTATTCAAGCACTTTATTAAGCATCGCAGAATAGTAGATGGTGCGGTTCTTACAACGTCAGACTACGAGCATCCAAAGCTCATACGAAAGTGGTATCTTGGAGTTAGCTCTAAAAGCAACAGCATAATTGACGAGGCAATCAAATACATCACAGACTAGAAGGACGGCTACTCATGAAAGCATATCAAAGAGCAGACCTAATCCAACAGGGACTCTGTGTGCCAGTAGGTAAAATCTATCTGCCCATTACTGATAAGGGCTGGGAGTATAGATGGCTTACCGAAGATAGATTTCAAATAAACTACAACGGCAAATGGGCAAACGCCTATAGCATAGACTTCGATTTCAGATAGAAAGGAGGGCAACATGATACAGTACACTTTCAGAGCAAACAGAATCCGTCAGCTCAAAGAGGGTGTCAATCTCACAGAGTATCTAGCTAAACACCCAGATGCCTACCCTGTCTGTAAGCCACCTAGTACAGCAACACTTGAGGAATGGGACAATGAGGGCGGTTGTATGGCTCTTGACGGCTGTTGGGTTGAGCCTGATGGCACTTGCGAGCACGGGAAACCATCTTGGCTATTGGCACTAAACTATATCTAATATCAGCAAATTAAAAAGGAGGAAAGAATGGCAACCATAATCAAAGTTGACGGCACAAGGGAATCCCTGAAAGACCTCAGCCTAGCATCCTTGCAGAAGGTAGTCGGTGGCTACATCGAGATTGTGGCTACCAACACAGGGCAACTGTTGGTGCTGGATGAAGAAGGCAAGCTGAAGGATAAGCCTGTCAACATGGAAGGCACACGCCTGACTAGGGGCATTGTGGCAGACGATGACCTTATTGTGGGCGATGTAGTTTTAGCCAAGCAAAGCGAAATAGACTAGGGAGGAGGTGATACATGACCAGAATACTAGAATTAAAATGGAGCGTCAGCAGAGGCAGAGACACCTATGGCTATAACATCTGTAGTCTCTATGTAGATGGTCGCAAGGTTAGCTCCTGCAACGGTGGCGGATACGACATGAAAGGCACAGCGTTGGGTAACTGGGTAGCAAGAGCCTTCGCAGATAGGCTTGTAGCCCTGAAGCCTGAAGATATGCCAGCGCAATCACACTGGCATAGAGCAGAGAACCCTAGACGTACATGTCGCAATACTGATTGCATAATAACCCAGATTCAAGACAACAAGGAAATAGAATGGACACAGGAGCTAACTTGCCCGAAGTGCGGTAATCCTACAGAGATTGACCATAATGATGGGCAAACTGTGGACGATGGGCGTTACTTCTACGGCTTGACCTACCACGACCCAAATTACGACCCTGCCAAAGCCATTGTAGGTCAAGACTGTACTGACCGAACCCTAGAAGGCAAAGCAGAGGGTAAGACTGTAGAGCAAGCCGAAGCCAATGGTGAGTCCTTAGGCTTGGAGCGTTACCAAGCGTTCTACCATGCAAGCTCCAAAGTGCCAACCGAGAGGCACACCATACCACTGATAGACGGGGGTTGTGGCTTCAGCGAGGTTGAGAAGATACTTAAAGCCATAGGCTACGAACTGGAGTATATTCCGACACGAAGCAAAGACAACAGCCTCTACAAGTTGATTGAAAGGAGTGAAGAGTTATGCAAACCAGTATAGTCGAACACTACGCAATGCTGAAAGGCATACCCGAAGAGGACTTACCCAAAGACATGGCGGAGTTCTGGAACGCAGTAGCCTATGAGATGGCAAACCTTATAAGCTATGCCAAAGATGCAAAGGGAGAAGCACAGATAGTCTTCCATCCATATCGCAAGGCTGGAGAGCAATATATCTGGGAGTTCTTCGTGAATGACTTGGCTGTACCATCAGCAGATAAGCACAACTGGCACGGTCAGAATACAAGTCAATGGCTTTATGCTGGTGGTATGGTACTCCAGAACGGTAGGGTTAGCCTGCATCATTAAAGGAGAAGTAAGCTAAATGAAACTTGAAACGCTATTCAAGAAGGAACTCAAGGAAGCAATCAAGCAAGGGGCTGACCATAACCAATGTAACCATCTAGCAGGCTGTATTCGCAGAATCGTGTTAACTGAAGCTGAAGGGGTAGCAGGCAAGAAGGTCTTTGAGAAGTTCATGGCTGAGAAGCTGTGGAACGATGACAGCTTTGGACAAGGATGGCTATTCGGTTCACCTGCTACCAATCTAAGCATCGGCTTAGTGCCAAGTAAGTTAGCCAAGATACGGCTAGGTATCAATATGGCAGACTGGGACTCTTACAAGGTTATCACATAATAGGAAGGAGGTGAGGGATGTCTTATGAACCAGAAATGCTAGATTGGGTCAAGGAGAACAGCGCACTAGGGGAGACAAAGGGAGTATGCCCAAAGTGCAAGGGAACGAATTTTTACATTCACCGTGAGACAACGGTAGCCAAAGTAACAGTAGACGAGGGTGAACTGGAGATTACGGGATTAGACTCAGGGGTAAATGATGCTGAGGTCTACACGGTGGACTGTGCTGGCATCGGCTGTGATTGGTCTGAAATAATTGCAGAATAGAAGGGGGTAGCATGAGTGGTTCAAGCGGCCAAGAGAAGTGTCCCTTTTGCGAGGGGGTGATGGAAGTATCATCTGATTGGAAACCCCATGACTTTGTATCTGGAGAATGTCTTGAGTGTGGCTATCTCTACTACACGAAGACGGGGCAAATGACTTTGAAAGAGGTCAACGAAATTCGCAAGGACAGGGAGCTAAAGCCAATAAAGCAGTTCAAGCCGAGGAAATATCAACCAGACTGAGAAGGGGGTAAGTATGAAGTATATCAAGAACCTAGAGCAGAGACTGGCAGAACGTTTCAATGTTGAGTACCACACAGACGGCGAGGATATTCCAGAGGTGTGGAAAGAGTACCCACTATGCTATCTCGGCTACGGTAGTGACCGTGAGAGCTGCGTGAGGGAAGGCTCTATATTCTGGCACGATGAGGTGTTGCTCGGTGTGATAGATATGTTCTACGACTACTATACCTCACTAGCGAGGATGCTGGAGAAGAAGCACAAGCTGGGTGAAGAGACTAACGTGACTGTCATGCCAAGCTATGAAGACCGTACCTATGTTGTCGTGACCTACAAGAAGAAGGTGTTACTTGAGGGCGACTGTAAAGCATGGAACTTCTGCTGGGAGAATCCTACCGACCTGAATGAGAGACTTGGTGATGACTCCGAGGAGATGGAGAATAACTTATAAGGGGGTAAACATGAGAACAGGGTGTACCGATGTCTGCGAGATTATCACAGGGAATCTTATCAAGATGGGCTTCAAGATAGACACGGTGGAAGATAATCATGATGATGTGATTGAATCCCTTGGCCAATGTAAGCTCGTTCACACCGTATCTGAGGCTCTGGACTTCATTCGCAACGAGGCGGTGGACAGAGACGAGTACGCCCTCGGAGTATGGTGCATCGAGGACGTGCTGGAGCGAGCAAAGGAACGTGGCAAGAAGTTGTCCAAGGCTCAGGCTAAAGATGCTATCAGCCTGATAGACCGCCATCATGACTGTGATAATGGCATTAGCTGGATTACGATTGATTGCGCCATTGACGAGGTGCTATAGAAAGGGGGTAAACATGATAGAGAACAAGGTGGTAAACCTAACCCTGACCGATGTTCTTGATGATGGAGAAGGCCACAAGGCAGAACCTATACAGGTGGTCTTGGAATATCAAGAAAAAGGTCAATTCGGCATTGTCATCACTCCTCTACAGGAGTGGCTAGGCGAGTATCGGGTGGTCATTGAGAACCACGAAGGCGACCTGATGGTTCATGTATGGGCTACCGATGAGTCTGTAGGGAATGACCCAACCCATAGCATCAAGATTGAAAGGAAGAGGGGGTAAACATGGGATTATCAATGGTAGTCATAGGGGTGATGTCGGGGGTAGTAGATGAGGCTACCGTGTTCTTTGACGAGAAGTTGGCTCGTAAATACGAAGCAAAGCTGAAAAGGGCATATGATATCCGCAAGGGGTATGAGGGAGAGAGCGAGAACACCGTAGAGTGCTTTGAGATGGATATAGAGGGCATAAAAGTTGACGATTGCCTTCGCCTAGCTCGAACTATAGCCGTAGACCGAGAAGACTACACCTTAGCTGTCTGGCATATAGACGATGTGCTCGGCTTAGCAAAGGAGAATGGTAAGAAGCTAACCAAGAAGCAAGCCAAAGAAGTTATCAGCATGGTTGGCAGGAATCAGGATGCGACTCTGGGTATAACTTGGGACACAATTGATTGCTGCATTGACATGGTAAAAGAAGGCTAAGAAAGAAAGGAGGTGAATAATGCTTAACGATGCAGAGAAGAAGTCCATAGCCAAAGCAAGAGAGTACCTAATCAAACGAGGCATCTGCTCCTTGGATGGTTCTGGAGAGAGTAATGTAGAAGCTCTGTTCCTGCAAATGCACAGGCTGAATAGTGAGCTTGTAGGCTTGACGGCTGAACAATGTCTACACTTGCTTGATGATAGCATTGGGCGAGACCAGTACGCTATATCCGTATGGCACATAGAAGATGTGGAGAGCCTAGCACAAGAGCGAGACAAGAAGCTGACTCAGAAGCAAGCCAAGGAAGTTATCAAGCGGGTAGACAAGCATCAGGATGCTGAGTTTGGTATAAGCTGGGATACGCTGGACGCATGGATTGACATAGTGCTAGCCGAGGCTAAGGCAGGGAGGTGAAATATGGATAAGAAGCAAGAACTAAGGCATTACAAGGCTCTAATCTATTATAGCGGATATGTTGAAATTGATTGTGTTGATTGCGCCAGTGAAGACGCAGCCCTAGAATACGCCTGTCTCCGTGTTCAGGAAATGTCGTCAGGTAGGTTGTCCAGAGAGATAGAACCCACACTAGAGCGATGGGAAGAGGCTGATACAGTAGAGGAGATAGAAAATGAGTAAGGCAGACAAGAACACTGAAATCCCTGTGGGTGATGAGCAAGAGCCACCTGAAGAGCAACCTAAGTTTTATCGAACTGTGTTCAAAGTTGAAGTGCTCTCTGAGGTCTATGAGGGCGACC
>Ga0209777_10001245_pt1 | contig 37992 bp, 26 predicted proteins | sample FrelakmetHBP12HB_FD_187147 | JGI IMG/M metagenome (GOLD analysis project Ga0209777, IMG submission 187147) | Freshwater lake sediment microbial communities from the University of Notre Dame, USA, for methane emissions studies -HBP12 HB (SPAdes)... | ecosystem: Environmental > Aquatic >...
GTCGTCGCCCAGCAGGAGGAGGCCGCGCTCCAGCAGGAGTTGGAGGGTCTCGAGGATGAGCAGCGGGGAGCCGTGGGTGGCGAGTTCGAGCCGCACCGCGAAGTCCGCGGACCATGGCTCGGCCGGGAGGGTACCGAGGCTGGCGACCAGCGCGCCGATCTCCTGGGGCGTGAACGGCTCCAGGGCGAGGTGCACCGTCGTGTCGACCGCGATGGCGCCTTCTGGCGTCGGACGGGTCGTCGTGACGAGGAGGACCGGCTCCCCGCCGAGGCGGGCGGCGACGCCCCCGAGGGCCTGGCGTGAGGGGTGGTCCGCCCAGTGCAGGTCGTCCACCAGCAGCGCGAGCGGGGCCTCGTCGGCGACGGCCGTGACCAGCTCGGCGAGCGCGATGGTCCGCCGGCGGAGCGCTTCCTCGCCGGCGGCGGCGTCGGGCACGGCGGCGGGGAAGCGGGCCGAGAGCGTCGGGCTGAGCGCCACCAGCGCGTCGGCCGCGGCGGGAGTGACCGCTGCCGCGCCGGGCAGCGCGCTGAGTGCGGCGGCGAGGTCGCTGGCGAAGGCGTACGCGACCTGCCTCTCGCCGGGGTTCGGGCGGAGGAGCACGGTGCGTGCGCCGGTGGAGCGCAGCCGCGCGAGCACGTCGGTGAGGAGGCGGGTCTTCCCGATGCCGGCGGCACCCGTCACGTGCACGTGGCGCGAGGCCCCGCCGCGCGCGGCGTCCCACGCGTGCAGCACGACGCTGAACTCCCGTTCTCGGCCGACCAGCTCGGCCACCAGACCGCTCGCGCCCGTGTGCGCGCGATCCTCCTCCGAGCCGGCGCCGTGCTGGGGAGGGGGTGCCTGCGCGTCGGAGACTTGCCGCGCCAGCCGGAGCACGATGCGCGTCGCGGGCTCCGGCTCCCGGTGCTCGGCGGCCAGCATCTGGTCGAGGGCGTCCGCCTCGACGGCCGCGCGCAGGGCGCCGCCGCTCGAGGAGAGCGCCTCGATCAGGAGCCGCCAGCCGCCCTCGTGGCCCGGATCGGCGTCCCGCACTCGCCGGGCCAGCGTGATGGCCTCGCGGAAGCGCGAGGTGTCGAGGAGCCGGCGGACCAGCGCGTCCCCCGCGCGCAGGAAGGTGTCGCGCAGCCGGTCGCGCTCGATGTCCGCCCAGCGCTCGAACTCCGCGCCGCCGGGGGCCGCGAAGCCGGGAAGGAAGTCGCCGTGGTACAGCTCGACGGCGCGATCGTACTCGCGCGACTCCACGGCGGCGAGGAAGGCGTCGCGGTCCACGTCCACCGCACCGGCCAGCCGCAGCTCACCACCCGTGGACACGACGAGGTGCTCGCCGAAGCGCTGGCGGAGGATCCAGAGCGTCTGGCGGAGAGCGTGGGCGGCCGCCGTGGGCTCGAGGTCGGCCCAGAGGAGGTCGAGGAGCTGCTCGCGCCGCACCGCCCGGCCGGGCGCGAGCGCGAGGTAGACGACGAGGGCGACGGGCTTGGAGGAGCCGAGCGCGGAAGATCGCGGCGCATCGGGACCGGCGTGCGCGATCGCCCCGACGCCATCGGGGTCGGCGTGCGCGAGCGACCAGCTGCCGAGGGTGGTAAGGGTCAGCCGGTCTTCCGCCGAATGGTCCGGTGGTGCTCCAGACGACATCGCGCGCGCCCGCCAGGATGAGGAGCCAGCGGCTGCCGGTTGCCGCTCACCGCTTGCCGCCTACCGCTCACCGCGTACCGCAATTGCGCGGAGAAGCTACGGCGCGCAGGAACGCGGTGCCAGGTGCGCTGAAATACGACTGACCTTATCGAGATGCCGCACCGTTCCCCGGTCGCCGTTCCACAGGCGCCGTCTTCTTCGGGTCGCACTAGGAAGTCCTGTCTCTGGCGGGCGGGTCACTCACGTGCCGCAGGCGGCACGGACCGGGGGCGGTGCGGCAGTTCCAGCCAGAGGGCACCCGCGCCGTGGCCCCGTCCAGCCGCCAGACCCGCGCCATCCTCAAGTCCCATCGGGGGATGCCCACACCCGCGCCGCGTGTGCATATTCCGACGGTCGCCGCAGCACGCCCACTCTTCCAGGGATCGAGAATGCGCCGGATTCTGCTGGTTCCTGCCTCGCTCGCGCTCGCAGTCGTCTCCGCCACCGCCGCGTCCAGCGTCGCCGCCCAGGCCCGCCCGGCCGCACCGGCGCAGGCCCCCGTGGCCCGCCAAGCCCCGGCCGGCGCACGGGCCCAGCGCCCGCGGCCTCTCCCGGCCTCGGCCCCGCGGCTCGTGGTCGTCATCACCGTGGACCAGATGCGCGCCGACTACCTGGAGCGATTCAAGAGCCAGTTCACCGGCGGCTTCGCGCGGATGCTGCGCACCGGCGCGGACTTCACCGACGCCTACCAGGACCACGCGATGACGGAGACGGCGGTCGGCCACTCGACCATCCTCTCCGGCCGCAACCCGGCGTCCCACGGCATCGTGCGCAATTCCGAGGGGGTCCCCGACGCCGACTACCCGCTCATCGGCGTGCGCGGCCCCGGCGCCTCGCCGCTGCGCTTCCGCGGCACCGAACTCTTCGACTGGCTCCAGGCCCGGAGCCCCGCCGCGCGGATGCTCTCCATCTCCCGCAAGGACCGCGGCGCCATCCTCCCCGTCGGCCGCTCGAAGCAGATGGTCTTCTGGTTCGCGGCCGGGCAGTTCACCACCAGCCGGTACTATGCCGACACGCTCCCCACGTGGATCCAGGCCGTCAACGCGCGCGCCATCCCCGTCCACGCCGCCGGCCGAGCGTGGGAGCTGCTGCTGCCGGTGGACAGCTACCCGGAGCCCGACATCGCGCCGTGGGAGAACGGTGGCACCAACATCACCTTCCCGCACCAGATGCCGACCGACACGGCGGCCGCGAAGCGCGCGTTCCTCCTGATGCCGTGGATGGACCAGCTCACCCTTGACGCCGCCCTCGCCGGCGTCCAGGCCACGGGGCTCGGCCGGGGCCCTGCGAGCGACATCCTCGCCGTCTCGCTCTCGACCACCGACGCCATCGGCCACGCTTTCGGCCCGAACTCCCGCGAGATCCACGACCAGATCGTGCGCCTCGACCGCGAGCTGGGGACGTTCCTCGACTCGCTCGCGAAGCTCCGCGACCCGCGGCGCACCGTCGTCGTCCTCACCGCCGACCACGGCGTCACGCCCTTCAGCGCCTGGTCGAGGCGGAACGGGTTCCCCCTCGCCGACGACGTCTCGTTCGACTCGCTGATCCGGGCGACACAGGACTCCCTCGTGGGCCGCGCGGGAGCCGGCCAGTGGATCCGGTTCTTCGATCTCGGCCTCCTCGCGATGGACCGCGCGGGGCTCGCGGCGCGCGGCGTGAACGTGGACTCCGTCGTGGGCGCGCTGGCCGCCGCCTTCCGCGCCAGCCACGCCGTGCTCCGCGTGGACACGCCGCGCTCGCTCGCTGGGGTGGACACCGCGCAGGACGCCGTCGGCCGGCGGTGGAAGAACACGATCCCTCCGGACCTCGGCGCAGAGCTGATGGTCACGCTCAAGCCCAAGTTCGTCCTTGGCGGTGGACCGAGCGCGGAGCACGGGCAGCCCTCCGACGACGACACCCACGTGCCGCTGCTCTTCTGGGGCGCGGGCATCAGGGGGGGGGCGTTCGCGCAGCGGGTGAGCGTGGTGGACATCGCGCCGACGCTGGCGGCGCTGCTGGGGGTGCAGCCGACGGAGGCGGTGCAGGGACGAGTCCTCGCGGAGGCACTGGCCAGGCGGTGAGCTGGCCTTGCTCACTGAAGTGGCAAGTGCGCAGTGTCCAGTAGGGTGCAGACGCGCAGACGCCAAGTGGTACGACAGGCGATCGGTGGGCAGTCTGTCCCGCCGTAGGGCTGGACGAGCGATCAGTGCCGCACTTGTCACTAGCTCAGCATCGCGCCGGAGCGACTTGCCACCGAGTACTGCAGGACCACTGCGCGCCCGCGCGTCTTGGCACTACTTGGAACTGTCGTTCTGAGCACTGAGGAGAACAGCGTGCAGGCAGTCGTGATCACCCGCCCCGGCGGGCCGGAGGTGCTTGAGCTGCGCGAGGTGCCGCAGCCCGTTCCCGGCCCCGGCGAGATCCTCGTCCGAGTTGCGGCCGCCGGGCTCAACCGCGCCGATATCCTGCAGCGCAAAGGCCAGTACCCCGCGCCGCCCGGCAGCCCGGCCGACATCCCGGGGCTCGAGTACGCGGGGGCCGTGGCGGCACTCGGTCCGCCCGCCGCCGCAGTGTCGGAGAGGGCGGGGGACGCCGCAACGGGCGCGCGTGCGGGTGTGCGGGCCCATCGTTGGCGTATCGGCGATCGGGTGATGGGGCTGGTTGGCGGCGGGGCATGCGCGGAATACCTCGTGGCGCACGCGGACACCGCGATCCCCGCCCCCGACGCGTGGTCGCGGACGGTGGCGCGGGAGGTCGCGGCCGCCACGGCGTCGCGAGCCGGGGAGCCCGGCCACGGCGAACCGGAGCCGCTCGTCCTCGCCGCGGCTGTGCCCGAGGTCTTCCTCACCGCCTACGACGCACTGGTCCTCCAGCTCGGGATGAAGGCCGGGGAGACGGTCCTGGTGCACGCCGTGGCCAGCGGCGTGGGCACGGCTGCGCTTCAGCTGGTGAAGGCATGGGGCGCGCGGTGCATCGGCACGTCGCGGAGCGCGGAGAAGCTGGAGCGGGCCCGCTCGCTCGGCCTCGATGTGGCCATCGACTCCTCGCGCGAGGACTTCGTGGAGGCGGTGCGCCGAGAGACGGAAGGCCGGGGGGTGGACGTGGTCCTCGACCTCGTCGGCGGGCCGTACCTGGAGGGGAACCTCAAGGCCCTCGCGCCGCGGGGACGGATGGTCATCGTGGGGCTGACGGCGGGCCGGACGGCGCCGATCGACCTGGGCGTGGTCCTGAACAAGCGGCTCACGCTGGTCGGCACCGCGATGCGCAGCCGCGCACTCGAGGAGAGGGTCGCGGTGGCGCGGGCCTTCGAGCGTGAGGTGCTGCCGCTCTTCGCCGCCGGCCGTCTCCGCCCCGTTCTCGACCGCACCTTCCCGATGGCGCAGGTCGCCGAGGCGCACCGGGTGATGGAGGCCGACGCCCACTTTGGGAAGCTGGTGCTGGTCTGGTAGGGTCCATCGAGGGCAGTGCGCAGTGTGCGGTGTCCAGTAGTGGGCAGACGCGCAGACGCCAAGTGGTACTACAGCACGACGGTGCGCAGTTTGTCCTGTGGACCGGGCCTGATCAGCGGGCAAGGCCGCAGAGGCCAGGGTAGCGCCCGGCCCCATTCCGGAGCAGACTTAGCACTGGTCACTGGGCACGACTGCGCGTCTGCGCGTCTGCCCACTACCGAGCACTGAAGGTCTGTGCACTTCCAGCCGGAAGTGGTCAGGAGCCCCCATGGCCGGCGGTAAGCTCTCTGCGAAAGCCACCGAGACGGTCGAGTTCCTCGACTACATCATCCATCAGTGTGACCACCTGGCCGTGGCGGTCGAGGAGTTCGCCTCGGCGAAGAAGTCGATGCAGGCCGACTGGGCTCGCCAGGGGATCGCCCGCGAGCTGGGCCACCTCCGGCAACGCGCGATGGTGAAGAACCTCGGCGTGCTCGCCGACGAGATCGGCCGCCTGTCGGTTCAGGCGGGCGGGGGCGGCAGCCAGCAGATGAAGACGCGCATCCTGCGCGACGGCGTGGGCTCGATGAAGGCGGCGTGCGAGCGGATGCGGAAGAGCACCATAGACTCTGACAAGGCGGAGCAGGCGTCCAAGGCCAACGCGACCGGGGGGGAGTAGCCCGTGGCGGTCCTCGACAAGTTCATCCAGGTGATGTTCGACCAGGGTGCCGGGCGGCTGGTGCTCGCGACCGGCGCGGCGGTCACGCTCGACGTGGACGGCGCCGAGCGGCCGGTGACGCGCGAGCTGCTCACGACGCCGAAGGTCATGGCGCTGGTGCGCGAGATCGCCCCCGACGGGATGAAGGACCACCTCGACGCCGAGTCGCGGATGGCGTTCGGCTACGCGGTGGACGCCCGGCGGGTGGACGTCGAGATCGTGCACATGGGCGCCGACGTCCAGGTCGTGATCAGCCCCGCGCGCGCCCGCCGCTCGTCGGCCGCGATGTCCATGCCGATGGAGGCCGTCTCGGCTGCCGCGGCCGCCGCGGCTGCCGCCGCGCCGCCCCCCGCCGCGCGGAGCGTCCAGTCGGTGGCGGCGCAGGACGCGGGCGAGGAACGCATCCAGGAGATGCTGCGCAAGCTGGTGTCGTCAGGCTCGTCGGACCTGCACCTGCGGGTCGGGGAACCGCCGATCATCCGCAAGTCGGGCGAGATGCAGCGGCTCCCCGGGTACGAGCCGCTCACCATCGAGGAGATGGAGGCGCTCATCTACTCGATCATGCCGGAGCGGAACAAGAAGGAGTACGGCTCCGACAACGACACCGACTTCGCCTACGAGATCCTCGACCTCGCCCGCTTCCGCGCCAACGCGCTCCGCGACCGGAAGGGGCCGGCGGCGGTGTTCCGCGTGATCCCCACCAAGATCCAGACGGTCGAGGAGCTGGGGGTCAGCGAGGACGTGCAGAAGCTCTGCTTCCTCTCGAAGGGGCTGGTGCTGGTCACGGGGCCGACGGGCTCGGGGAAGTCCACCACGCTGGCGGCGATGATCGACCTCATCAACCGCAAGCGCACCGACCACATCATCACCATCGAGGACCCGATCGAGTTCGTGCACCCGAACAAAGGCTGCATCATCACCCAGCGGCAGGTGGCGCTCCACACCGAGTCGTTCAAGCGCGCGCTGCGCGCCGCCCTGCGCGAGGACCCGGACATCGTGCTGGTGGGCGAGATGCGCGACCTGGAGACGGTGGCCATCGCCATCGAGACGGCGGAGACGGGCCACCTCGTGTTCGGCACGCTGCACACCACCACGGCGGCATCCACCGTGGACCGGATCATAGACCAGTTCCCGGCGGACCGGCAGTCGCAGATCCGCGTCATGCTCTCGGAGTCGCTCAAGGGCGTCGTGGCGCAGGTGCTGTGCAAGAAGATCGGCGGCGGGCGCGTGGCGCCGCGCGAGATCCTGATCGTCAACTCGGCGATCGCGAACCTCATCCGGGAGGGAAAGACGTTCCAGATCCCGTCGGCGATGCAGACGTCGAAGAAGCTGGGGAACATCCTGCTGAACGACGCGCTCATGGAGTTCGTGGAAAAGAAGATCATCGAGCCGGTGGACGCCTACGTGAAGTCGGCGGACAAGTCGGGCCTGGAGATGAACTTCAAGGCGAAGGGGATCGATCTGAGCTTCCTGAAGACGATGGCGCAATGACCCAAGGGCGTGATGGGTGATGAGTGATGGGAGATGGGCGATAGGTTATGGGTGATAGGTGATGGGGAGGCGTGATAGGGGATAGGTGATAGGGGCGGCCGCCGGTTCACGCCGCAGTGCGGCCCCGTCGTGCAGGGAAACGATACCGTCTCTTCCGCCGCCGCCGTGCAGATTCACCGCATGGCGGCGGATTTCATTGATCTACTGGCCTGGCAGGAGGGCGTCGCGCTGGTGCGGGACGTCGTGCGCACCGCGCCGCAGGTGCGGGGCGCGGGGGCGGAAGACGTGGTGGACCAGATGCTGCGGGCGGCCGAGTCGGTGCCGGCGAACGTGGCGGAAGGGTACGGCCGGGGGATGGGGCCGGACTTCGCGCGCTTCCTGCGGGTGGCCGCGGCCTCGGCGGCGGAAGTGGAGAGCCACGTCCGGGTGGCGGAGGCGTCGGGGAGGCTGAACGCCGAAGTCGCGCTCGGGCTGGTCGCTCGGGCCCGGAGGGTCCGGGCCCTGGTGGTGGGCCTTCGCCGGTCCGTGAGGGCCCGCCGCGCTGAGTGAGCCCACGCGCGCCGGCGCGCGCGCGAAGGGCGCGGACCAGCGGAATCCCGCTACCCCGCGCCCTTCGGAGGCCGTCAGCCGTCAGGTGTCCCCATCACCCATCACCCGTCACGCTTCCCCATCACCCATCCCCTAGCGCCCATCACTCATCACTCATCACCTATCAGGCGAGCGCATACGAGCTCAGCACCTTGATGTAGTTCCCCCGCTCATACGCCCCTGGATTCCGTACCGCCTTCTGCGCCAGCGAGCCCCGCATCTGGGCGACCGACTCGTACTCCCGCTCCTCCATCCAGTTCAGCATCTCCGTCCGCACCGTCGCGAGATGGTCCACGCCGTGCTTCAGCAGCGCCGAAGTGAGCATCGCGACGTTGGCGCCCGCCATCATCGCCTTGAGGGCGTCGTGGCCGGTGTGGACGCCGCCGGTGACCGCGAAGTCCGCCTCCACCCGGCCATAGAGCACCGCGACCCAGTGGAGCCGCAGCAGCAGCTCGTACGAGGAGCTGAGGGAGAGGGAGGGCACGACCTCCAGGTGCTCGATGTCGAGGTCGGGCTGGTAGAAGCGGTTGAAGAGCACGAGGCCGTTCGCCCCGGCGCCCGCCAGCTGGTGGGCGACGTTGGCGAACGCCGTGAAGCTGTGACCGACCTTGACGGCGAGCGGGACCTTCACCGCCTTCCGCACCGCGGCGACCAAGTCCACGTAGCGCCGCTCGACGTCGAGCGCCGAGGCGAGCGGGTCGGTGGCGACGTAGTAGATGTTCAGCTCGACGGCGTCGGCACCCGCCTCCTCCAGCTGCCTGGCGTAGCGGATCCAGCTGCCGGGTGTGGTGCCGTTGAGGCTGGCGATGACCGGGATGTCCACCGCCGCCTTGGCCCTCCGCACGTGCTCGACGTACTCCTCGGGCCCGAGCTTGTAGTGGTGGATGTCGGGGAGGTAGCTGAGCGACTCGGCGAAGCTCTCCGTCTGCGCGGAGAGGCCCCGGTCGAGCTGCTGGTTCTCGAGGGCGATCTGTTCCTCGAACAGGGAATGGAGCACCACCGCGGCGGCGCCGGCGTCCTCCATCTCGCGGATGGCGTCCACCGACTGGCAGAGCGGGGACGGGCCGACAACCAGCGGGTTCTTGAGCGTGAGCCCGAGGTACGTGGTGGTCAGGTCGATCACGGCGCGCTCTCCTTCGTCTCACCGTTGCCCGACATCGTGGCCATGTACTGGTACAGCTTCCAGCGCGCGGCCACGTCCTGCTGGGCCAGCGCGCCCAGCGCCTTGGCGGCGGCGGGGTCGGCGTGGTTGAGCATCGTGTAGCGGGTCTCGTTGTTCGTGTACTGGCTGAGCGCCACGCTCGGGGCCTTCGAGTCGAGCTGCAGCGGGTTCAGCCCGCCGGCGCGGAGGGCCGGGTTGTAGCGGAACAGCGGCCAGTACCCGGCCTGCACGGCGACCTTCTGCTGGTCGAGCCCGTGGATCAGGTCGTAGCCGTGGGCGATGCAGTGGCTGTAGGCGATGATGATGGACGGGCCGTCCCACGCCGCGGCCTCGATGAACGCCTTGACCGTCTGGGCGTCGTCGGCGCCCATCGCCACCTCGGCGACGTAGACGTTGCCGTACGCCATGGCCATCAGGGCGAGGTCCTTCTTCGCGCCCGGCTTGCCGCCGGCGGCGAACTTCGCCACCGCGCCGCGCGGCGTGGCCTTGGAGGCCTGGCCGCCGGTGTTGGAGTAGACCTCGGTGTCGAGCACCAGCACGTTGACGTTCCGGCCCGACGCCAGCACGTGGTCGAGGCCGCCGTAGCCGATGTCGTACGCCCATCCGTCACCGCCGATGATCCACACCTGCTTCTCGACCAGTGCGTCAGCCAGGGCGAAGAGGTCCTTCGCGCGGGCGCCGGTCAGCGCGGTGAGCGCCGCCTTGAGCTTGGCCACCCGGCCGCGCTGCGCCGCGATGTCCGACTCCGTCTTCTGCTCGGCGGAGAGGATCGCGCCGGCCAGCTCGGCGTCGAGATGGTCCTTCAGCCCCTCCAGCAGCTCGCGGGCGTAAGCCTTCTGCTTGTCGAGGGAGAGCCGCATCCCGAGGCCGAACTCCGCGTTGTCCTCGAAGAGCGAGTTCGACCACGCGGGCCCGCGGCCGGCCGCGTTCACCGTCCACGGCGTGGTGGGCAGGTTGCCACCGTAGATGGACGAGCAGCCGGTGGCGTTCGCGACGATCGCGCGGTCGCCGAACAGCTGGCTCATCAGCTTCACGTAGGGCGTCTCGCCGCATCCGGAGCAGGCGCCCGAGAACTCGAACAGCGGCGTGAGGAGCTGCGTGTCCTTCACCACGGCGGGGTTCAGCACGCCGCGGTCGAAGTCCGGCAGCGCGAGGAAGAAGTCCCAGTTCGCGCGCTCCGTGTCGCGGAGCGCGGGCTGCGGCATCATGTTCAGCGCCTTGAGCCGCGCCTCGCTCTTGTTCTTCACCGGGCAGACCTCGACACACAGCGAGCAGCCGGTGCAGTCCTCGGGCGCCACCTGTAGGGTGTACTTCTTCTCCTTGTGCTCTTTCCAGCGCGCCGGCACCGCCTTGTAGGTCGGCGGGGCGCCGGCGAGCAGGGCGGCGTCGTAGACCTTGGAGCGGATGACCGCGTGCGGGCACACCAGCACGCACTTGCCGCACTGGATGCAGATCTTCTCGTCCCAGACGGGGATCTCGAGGGCGATGTTGCGCCGCTCCCACCGCGCCGTGCCGCTCGGGTAGGTGCCGTCGTTCGGCAGCGCGCTCACCGGCAGGGCGTCGCCGCGGCCGGCGATGATCTCGGCCGTGACCCTCTGCACGAACTCCGGTGCTTCGGCCGGCACCGGCGGCCGCAGGTCGAAGGTGCTCGTCGCCGTGGCCGGGACCTTCACCTCGTGGAGCCCCGCGAGGGACGAGTCCACCGCCGCGAAGTTCTTCTGGACGACGGCCTCGCCGCGCTTGCCGAAGGAGTGGCGGATGGCCTCCTTGATCGCCGCGATGGCCTCGTCCTTCGGGAGCACGCCGCTGATCGCGAAGAAGCAGGTCTGCATCACGGTGTTGATGCGCCCGCCGAGGCCCGCCTTCTCCGCCACGCTCACCGCGTCGATGGTGTAGAACCGCAGCTTCTTGGCGATGATGGTCCGCTGCACGCTCTGCGGCAGGTGGCCCCAGATCTCGTCGGGGCCGAAGGGGGCGTTGAGGAGGAAGGTCGCCCCCTCCTCCGCCGCGTCGAGCATCGAGAGCCGCTCGAGGAAGGAGTACTGGTGGCACGCGACGAAGTTGGCGCGGTTCACCAGGTAGGTGCTGTGGATCGGCTTCGGGCCGAACCGCAGGTGCGACACCGTCACCGAGCCGGACTTCTTCGAGTCGTAGACGAAATAGCCCTGCGCGAAGTTGTCGGTCCCCTCGCCGATGATCTTGATCGAGTTCTTGTTCGCCCCCACCGTGCCGTCGGCGCCGAGCCCGTAGAAGAGAGCGCGGACCGTCTTCGGCGATTCGGTCGAGAAGGTCGCGTCCACCGGGAGGGAGGTGTGCGTCACGTCGTCGGTGATGCCCACCGTGAAGTGGTTCTTCGGCGCCGGCTTGGCCAGCTCGTCGAGCACCGCCTTCACCATCGCCGGCGTGAACTCCTTCGACGAGAGGCCGTACCGGCCGCCGATGAGGCGCGGCATCTGCTTGAAGGGCGTGCCGCCGGTCGCGAACACCTCGCTGATCGCGGTCGTCACGTCGAGGTACAGCGGCTCCCCCGCGCTCCCCGGCTCCTTGCACCGGTCGAGCACGGCGATCGCCTTCACGCTCGCCGGGAGCGCCGCCACGAACAGCTCCGTGGCGAACGGCCGGTAGAGCCGCACCTTCAGGAGGCCGACCTTCTCCCCCTTCGCGGTCAGGTACTCGACCGCTTCCTCGGCCGCCTCGGCGCCCGAGCCCATCAGGATGACCACCCGCTCGGCGTCCGGCGCGCCGACGTAGTCGAACAGCTTGTAGCTGCGGCCCACCTGCTTTGCGAACCGCTCCATCGCGTGCGCCACGATCGCCGGCACCGCCTGGTAGTAGCGGTTCACCGTCTCGCGGGCCTGGAAGTAGACGTCGGGGTTCTGCGCCGTGCCGCGCACCACCGGATGGTCGGGGGAGAGCGCCCGCGCGCGGTGGGCGTGCACCAGCTCGTCGCTCACCAGGGCGCGCAGGTCCTCGGCCGCCAGCTCCTCGATCTTCGCGACCTCGTGCGAGGTGCGGAACCCGTCGAAGAAGTGCAGGAAGGGGAGCCGCGCCTCCAGCGTCGCCGCGTGCGCGATGGCCGCGAAGTCCATCGCCTCCTGCACCGAGCAGGAGCTCAGCATCGCGAAGCCGGTCTGCCGGCAGGCCATCACGTCGCTGTGGTCGCCGAAGATGGACAGCGCCTGCGCCGCCAGCGACCGCGCGGCCACGTGGATCACCGCGGGCGTCAGCTCGCCTGCGATCTTGAACATGTTGGGGATCATCAGGAGGAGGCCCTGGGACGCCGTGAAGGTCGTCCCCAGCGCGCCGCTCTGCAGCGCGCCGTGCAGCGCCCCCGCGGCGCCGCCCTCGCTCTGCATCTCGATCACGCTCGGCACCGTCCCCCAGAGGTTCGGCAGCTTCTCCGACGCCCACTGGTCGGCCCATTCGCCCATGTTCGAGCTGGGGGTGATCGGGTAGATCGCGATCACCTCGCTCAGTTGATAGGCGACGCGCGCCGCCGCCTCGTTGCCGTCGATCGTCACCTTCGAACGCGACATCCCGGTCTCCGGTCGTAGTGCTAGGGACGGCCGCAGCTGGCCGCCGAGCGGCGGTAGCGCAATTTGCGTTCCGTGAGTCCCACCCCCTGGCGCCGGCGCCGAAGCCCTCCGGTCGCGCTTCCCGGCGCGCGTAAGTTCCTTGCCGACAAGGGAATGTCTCCGCGCGGCCTCCTCGCGCCCGCCGTCCCCGGACCTGCCGCGGCCGGGAGGAACTCACACCGACGGGACGAAACGACGGCGGCCGGCGCGGGCTTCCCCTCGCCGGCCGACGCTGCCGCAGCCCGATGCCACGAGGCTGCCCCCGTCAGGCCGCCGCGACGGCCTCCTCGACGGTGACCGCGATCTCGGGTTTGTGCACGAGCGTGTGGTGGACGGTGCAGGTCTCGGCCGCGCGCACCACCGCCTCGCGGTAGCGCTCGGGCATCCCCGCGGGCACGCGCAAGTGCACCTCGAAGCGGCCGATGCGGTGGGGATTGGGCGCCCCCGCCACGCCGACCGCGACTTCGAGCCCGGTCGGGTCCACGCCGCGCGTCACCAGGAACTGCTGGACGAAATAGGCCACGCAGGTGCCGAGCGCCGCCGGCAGGAGTTCCAGCGGCCCGGGCGCGGTGTCCTCGCCGCCCCCCTGCCGCGGCTGGTCCACACGCACCTTGTGGCCGCGGATGTCCGCGGTGAAGCGGACGCCACCGTCCCACGTCACGTTCACGAGCGGGCGCATCAGTTCCCCTCCGGCGCCACGCCGGCCAGGTGGTCGTCCAGCATCTTGGTGAAATGCTGGGCGGGTGCCGCGCCGAGCACCCCGTCCACCACCTCGCCCCCGCGGAACAGCGCGACGGTGGGGATGGACCGGATGCCGTACCGCATCGCGGTCTGCTGGTTCTCGTCCACGTTCATCTTCGCCACCGTCACCCGGCCGGCGTACTGCGCGGCCACCTTCTCCAGCACCGGCCCGACCATCCGGCACGGCCCGCACCAGGGCGCCCAGAAGTCCACCAGCACCGGCCCCTCCGCCTTCAGGACGGCCTGCTCGAACGTCGCGTCGGTCACTTCCTTGATGTGCTCAGCCATCAGTACCCCTTGCGTGTCGCGGTTGCGGGAGCGGCGCGCCGCTCCACGTCATCCAGCACGCCCTGCAGCAGGGCGCGCACCTGTTCGGCCAGCGGGCGGATGTCGTCCCCCTAGTGCCGCCGCCCGCGAGCGATCTCGACGTGGCAGTTGCGCAGGCAGCCCAGCATCTGGACGACCCGCTCGTCCGCGATCGAGTAGTGCACGTTCACCCCGTCGCGCCGACCGCGGACGATGCCGGCCGCGCGCATCCGCGCCAGCTGCTGCGAGACCGCGGCCTGCCTTGCGTGGAGCGCCCCCTGCAGGTCGCTGACCGTGCGCTCCCCCTCCTCCAGGCACTCCACGATCCGCAGCCGCACCGGGTGGCCGAGGACGCGGATCATCTCCGCGGCGTCGAGCAGCACGCGGGCATCGAGCGGGGCCCTGCTCATCGTGACAGCCATACACGAATAGTATTATAGCGATTTCTCTATGTCAAGGCCCCCGGGGACGGCGGCGGGGCGCGGCGCAGCCGCGCGCGGACGGCGCGGAGGCAGAGGTCGCCGCGCGCGAGCCGGCCGCGCGCCGCGCGGCGGCGCCGGGACACGAGCCGTTGACGGCGCGCACCGCAATCGTCACGATTCGGCGTCTCTCTTCCACGGTGCCCGCATGACGTCGCGCGACCTGGTCCTCGTCTTCCTCGCCACGGCGCTGGCCACCTCTCCGCTGCGCGCGCAGCGCGGCCCGGCCGCGGCGCGGGAGCGCTTCTCGCTGGCCCAGGTGCTGTCGGCGCCCTTCGCGTCGGACCTCGCCGCCGGCCCCGACGGGCGGCGCATCGCCTGGATCGGCGCCGTGGACGGCCGCCGCAACGTGTACGTGGCGGAGGCGCCGGCGTGGGAGGCGCGGCAGCTCACGCGGTACACGGCGGACGACGGGCAGGAACTGAGCGGCCTCGTCTGGTCGCCCGACGCTCGCGCGGTGCTGTTCACGCGGGGCGGCGATCGGAGTGCGGCCGGTGAGGTCCCGAACCCCGCCAGCAGCCCGCGCGGGGCGCAGCAGGAGGTGTGGCTCGCGGCGCTCGCGAGCGGCGCGCCGAGGAGGCTCGGGGAAGGGAGCGAGCCGGTGCCCTCGCCGACGGGGGAGCGGGTGGCATACCTGTGCCGCGACACCGCCTGGGTCGCGCCCCTCGGCGCCCCGGGTTCGGCGCGCATCCTGTTCCGTGCCCGCGGCCTGACCTCCGCGCTGGCCTGGTCCCCCGACGGGGTCCGCGTCGCCTTCGTGAGCGACCGCGGCGATCACGCCTTCATCGGCATCTACGACGCGGACCGCGACTCGATCCTCTACCTGGCGCCGAGTGTGGACCGGGACGCGCTGCCGCGCTGGTCGCCCGATGGGCGGCAGGTGGCCTTCGTGCGCCTGTACGGGGGCGCGGGCGGCCCGCGGGCGGGGGACGCGAGCGCGCTGCCGGCGTGGGCGATCTGGGTCGCCGACGCCGAGTCGGGCGAGGGGCACGAGGTGTGGCGCGCCCCGGCCACACCCGACGGCGCCTTCCCCGCCGCGGCCGGCGAGTGGGGGCTGCTGTGGGGCGCGGACAACCAGCTGGTGTTCGCCGGCGAGATGGGGGGCTGGCTCGGGCTCTACGCCGTGGGCCGGCAGGGCGGCGAGGCGATCCGGCTGACGCCTCCCGACTGCGAGGTTGAGTCGGCCGCGTTCGAGACCGACCGTCGCGGGGTACTCTACTCGTCGAACTGCGGCGACTCCGAGCGGCGGCACGTGGCGCGGGTCGTCGCGGTGGGCGGGGCGCCGCGGACGCTCACGGGCGGGCAGACGATCGACTGGGCGCCGCAGTCCCTGGATGGGGGCGGCTTCGCGTACCTGAGCAGCGATGCCCGGCGGCCGGGGGCGCCGGTGGTGGTCGCGCAGCCGGGCGCCCCGCCGCAGCGCGTGAGCGGCTTCGACCCGTGGCCCGGGTTCCCGGCGGCCCAGCTCGTCGAGCCGCAGCTGTTCACGGTACGGGGGAGCGACAGTCTCGACGTGCGGATGCAGCTCTTCCTGCCCCCAGGCGCGGCGACTGGGCGGCGGCCCGCGGTGATCTTCTTCCACGGGGGCCCGTCCCGGCAGATGCTCCTCGGCTGGCACAACATGTTCTACTACCACAACGCCTACGCCTTCAATCAGTACCTGGCGAGCCGGGGCTTCGTGGTGCTCTCGGTGAACTACCGGGGCGGAATCGGCTACGGACGCGCCTTCCGCCAGGCGCCGCGCCGCGGGATGCGTGGCGCGTCGGAGTACGCCGACGTGCTCACGGCGGCGGCCTGGCTGCGCGCGCGCCCCGACGTGGACAGCATGCGGATCGGGCTGTGGGGCGGCTCGTACGGCGGGTACCTCACCGCGCTCGGCCTGGCGCGGAACTCCGACCTGTTCGCCGCGGGCTTCGACCTGCACGGCGTCCACGACTGGACGAAGGACCGCGGCGCGCCGGCCCCGCAGGCGGCGGACTCGGTCGTGGCGCTGTGGCGCGCCTCGTCGCCGGTCGCCGATCTGGACCGCTGGCGCTCGCCCGTCTTCCTCGTCCATGGGGACGACGACCGCAACGTGGCCTTTGCGCAGACGGTGGACCTCGCCCACCAGCTGCGGCGCCGCGGCGTCGAGGTGCACGAGCTGGTCTTCCCCGACGAGGTCCACGACTTCCTGCGCCAGGCGCACTGGCTGGCGGCGCTCAGCGCCGGGGCGGACTTCCTCATCGCCAAGCTGATGGGACCTGGGAACTGACCACTCGGCACAGTGGGCAGGATGTAGTGCCAAGTAGTGCGCAGACGCGCAGACACACAGTGGTCTCTCGGTGGTTCGGTGATCAGTCGTTCCCGTTGCGAGGGTGGGCTAGTACCAAGTGTGGCACTTGGCACTAGCCCACCTTTGGTTCGTAGCAGGCTGACTACCGAGGCACTTCACACCACTTGGCGTCTGCGCGTCTGCACACTACTGGTCACTTCGCACTGCGTACCGTGCGGAGGCCGCCAGGAACTGGGGTACTCAGGCCGAGGCGAAGAGGTCGATCTGCGGCGGGACGAAGGGGAGCCCCATCGCCTGGAGCACGGCGTCCACCCACCCCGGGCGGTCGGCGGCGTCGAGCCGGTGCGTCTTCACGTGGAAGGCGTCGATGAGGGTGTCGAGGACGGCGTCGATCTCGAGCTGGAAGGTCTGGCTGACGTCGCGGGTGCCGTCGAACGACGGCGCCTGCAACACCGGGACCTTGAAGAGTCCGTCGTAGCTCCCGATCCACGAGCGGACCAGCGCGTCGTACTCCGGTTTCCGGCCCACGCGGTTCACCAGGTAGGCGTAGTTGTCGAGCACCGAGCGGTCGCAGATGACCGCGTCGTACTGCGCCTGGGCCGTGATCTCGTCGGCGATCTGGGTGTGGAGGATCCACGCCTGCGCGGCGAGCGTGGTGTCCTGGTTGATGGGGAGCGGGCAGCGCCGCGCGACCTCCTTGACGATGTCCACGCCGAGGTCGAGGCGCTTGAGGCGGGACGCGAGATCGAAGCACAGCGTCGTCTTGCCGACGCCGTGGGAACCGATGAAGGCGATCTTCACCTTGGAGCCCTTCCCGGCCGGTGCGCTCATCCGTCAATCATGCCCCCGCAACCTCCTCCGCGCCACGCCCTGACCCCTGATCACTGCGCGCCACGGTGCGTCTGCGCGTCTGCACACTACTGGACACAGAGTTCCTGAATCCTGCCGGAGGGATCACGTGACCGTGTACTCCGGCCCGCTCCCGCCCTCGGGGGGCGTGAGGCGGCCGCCCTTCGCCGTGATCGCGCCGCACTGCACGCAGTTCGTCGCGTTGACCACCAGCACCTTCCTCCCGGACGCGTCGGTCCCCCACTCATACACCTCGGCCGGGCACATCCGGATCCATGTCTCGCCCACCTCCTCGGGCACGTCCGTCGTCACGCGAAGGTGGTTCGGCTGCGTGTCGCGGGTCCGGTTCCCGCTGGCGTAGACGCTCGAGAGCTTGTCGAAGGTGAGCTTTCCGTCCGGCTTGGCATAGGTGCGGCCGCTCCGGATGACCGGGTGAACGGCGTCCTCGTCCGCGCCGAACCGCCAACCGGGGAAGACGCCGGCAGTCGCCGTCATCAATCCCGCCAGCGCGCCGCCGCCGAACAGCCCCGCGCCGAACGCCTGGCGGAGGTTTCGCACGCGGTAGAGGTCCTGCGCGATGAAGCTCCGCCGCACCGCCGTGTCGTACGTGTCGAGCGCGCCCGGCGCGCGGAGGTCCTTCCCCGCGGCGAGCGCCTCGAAGATCGCCTCGGCCGCGAGGATCCCCGACCACATGGCGTAGTGGATGCCCTTCAGCGCCGGCACGTTCACGAACCCCGCCGCGTCTCCCGCGAGCACGGCGCCGGGCACGGCCAGCCGGCGGGGCAGGGCGTAATAGCCGCCCTCGGGGATGGTCTTCGCACCCCAGCCGCGCTCGTGCCGCGTGCCCCCCTCGAGCACGCCCCGCACCAGCGGGTGGAGCTTGAACTCCTGCAGGAGGTCGTGCGGGGAGAGCGAAGCGTCGGCGTAGTCGAGGCCGACGACGAGGCCGATGGAGACCTGGTGCTCGCCCAGCGGGTAAGCCCAGGTGCCGCCGAACTCGCGCCACTTCGCGCCGGATCGGAGCGGCCAGCCGAGGGTGTGGATCACGCGGTCCAGGGGCCGCGGGACCTCCCAGACCTCCTTCACGCCGAGCGAGTAGATCTGCGGGTTCGGCCCGCGGACGCCGAAGTGCTCGACGAGCGTCTGCGCGAGGTGGCCCGTCACCCCTTCGGCGAGCACGGTGGCCTGCGCGCGCACCTCGACGCCGGGCTCGTGGTTCGTCATCGGCGCGCCGGTGCGATCGAGCCCCTTCTCGCCCGTCGCCACGCCGTGCACCGCGCCGTCCCGCACCAGCAGCCGCTGTGCCACCGTCTCGTTCAGCAGCGTCACGCCCAGCGCTTCGGCCCGCTCCCCCATCCACCGCGCCACCTCGCTCAGCGAGGCGGTGAAGTTGCCGTGGTTCCCCATCGTGGGCGGTGTCGGGATGCGGATCGAGCCGGTCGGCGTGAGGAGGTACACCGCCTCCCGCTCCACCCGCGAGCGCACGGGGAGGTTGGCCTCCGGCACCTCGGGGAAGAGCTTCCGCAGCGCGACGGGATCGAGGACCGCGCCGGAGACGGCGTGCGCCCCCGGGTACTTCCCCTTCTCCACGACCGCCACCGGCACCTCGCCGAGCCGCTCTTTCACCGCGGGCGCGCCGCCCAGCAGTTGCGCGAGCCGGATGGCGCCCGCGAGCCCCGCAGGCCCCGCACCGACGAACAGCACCCCGACGTCGATGCGCTCGTCGGGGCCCGCGGCGGGCGCGACGATGAACTCCTGGGGATCGAGGTGCGGCCGGTACCAGGCCGGGATGCTGGTCACACCATCCTCCACGTGACGGAACGGGGGGAGTGGGGCCCAAGAAGGTAGCGCCGCCACGCGGCGTCCACCAATATTCCCGACGTGGCACACGAGCCCGACGATCGGACGCGGTCCTCGCTGGAGGAGGGCGAGCGGCATTCCCGCGAGGCCCTCGCGCGACCGTCGGGGGAGCCGATGCGCCTGGTGCTGTGGCGCCGCCACAAGTGGAAGATCCTCGGCCTGCTGTTCCTGCTCCTCACCGAACTGTGCCTCCTGCTGCTCGGCAAGTCCCTCGCCATGGGGCCCGGATGAACGCTCTCCGCATCGTCTCGCGCGGCGTCGTTGCCGCCTTCATCCTCCTCTGTGCCGCCGGCCTCGCCTCGGCGCAGCAGGCCTATCGCACGCCGCCGCAGGTGGTGGTGGGCATCCTCGACGCGCCGCCCCCGCCCGCCACGTTCGTGAGCCCCGACCGCGAGTGGCTCCTCCTGGCCGACCGCGCGGCGATGCCGACCATCGCCGAGATGTCGCAGCCGATGCTGCGGCTCGCCGGCGACCGCATCAACCCCGCGACCAACGGGCCGTTCCGTGCGGTCAACCTCACCGCGCTCCGGCTCGAGCAGGTCGCCGACGGCGCCACGCGCGCGGTCCAGACCCCCGCCGGCGCGAAGATCGGCTACCCGATGTGGTCGCCCGACGGGCGGCTCGTGGCCTTCACGGTGACCGGCGCCGAGGGCATCGCCCTGTGGGTGGCCACCGTTGCCACCGGCCAGGCGGCGTCCCTCACCGGCCCCGTGCTCAACGCTACGATGGGGGCGCCGTGCTCCTGGATGCCCGACGCCACCCAGATGGTGTGCCGCTTCGTGCCGGAAGGACGCGGCGCCGCGCCCGTCGCCTCGCGGGTGCCGCCGGGCCCGCACGTGCAGGTGGCGGAGGGGCGTGCGTCGCCCGCCCCGACGTACGAGGACCTGCTCCAGAACCCCGATGACGAGCGGCTCTTCGACTACTACTTCACCTCGCGGATCGGCCGCGTGGACGTCGCCACGCACGCCGTGGCGTGGATGGGCGATCCCGGCGTCTACGACAATGTGGACGCGTCGCCGAACGGACAGTACGTCCTCGTCGAGCGGATCCACACGCCCTACTCCTACCACGTGCCCGCGGGGCTCTTCCCGCACCTGATCGAGGTCTGGGACCGGGACGGCCACGCGGTGCGCCGCATCGCCGACCTCCCGCTCGGCGAGCACATCCCGGTCCGCGGCGTGCGCGTGGGGCCGCGCGCCGTACAGTGGCGCCCCGGCAAGCCGGCCACGCTCGTCTGGGCCGAGGCGCTCGATGGCGGCGATCCCCGCCGGCAGGTCCCGCAGCGCGACCGGGTCGTCGCGCTCACCCTCCCCGCCGGCGATACCGCCGAGGTGACCCGCACCGAGTTCCGGTTCGCCGGCGCGATGTGGAGCGAGGGCCCCGGCCTCGCCCTCGTGAGCGAGGTGGACCGGGCCGCGCGCCGCTCGCGGACGTGGATCCTCAATCCCGACCAGCCCGGCGCCCTGCCGCGCCGGCTGTTCGACCGCAGCACCGAGGACGCGTACGGCGACCCCGGCCGCCCGGTGATGCGTCCCACGGCGAGCGGCGACCTGGTGCTCCTCCAGTCGGCGGACGGCCGCGCCCTCTACCTGAGCGGCGCCGGCTCGTCGGCCCAAGGCGACCACCCCTTCCTCGACCGCCTCGACCTGCGCACCCTCCAGACGCAGCGGCTCTTCCAGGCGCAGGACCCGTACTATGAGACGGTGCTGGCGGTCCTCGACCCGGCGGCCGCGCGCATCCTCACCAGCCGCGAGTCGCAGGCCGAGCCGGCGAACGTGTTCGTGCGCGACCTGGCCCACCGCGGCGCCGCGCGCCAGCTCACCGACGTCCGGGACCCGGCGCCGCAGCTCCACGGCATGCAGAAGCAACTGGTGAGCGCGCGCCGCGCCGACGGGGTCCAGCTCTCCGGCACGCTCTACCTGCCCCCCGGCTATCAGGCGGGGACGCGGCTCCCCCTCATCCTCTGGGTGTATCCCGCGGAGTTCGGGTCCGCCGACGCCGCGAGCCAGGTGCGGGGCTCTCCTAACCGCTTCACCCGCATCGCCGGGGCCTCGCAGCTCTTCCTCCTCACGCAGGGCTACGCGGTCCTCGACAACCCGAGCCTCCCCGTGCTGGGCGGGGACACCGCCAACAACGGGTACGTGCCGCAGGTGGTTGCGGGCGCGCAGGCGTGGATCGACCGGATGGTGGAGATGGGCGTCGCCGACCGGGGCCGGGTCGGCGTCGGCGGGCACAGCTACGGCGCGTTCACGACGGCGAACCTCCTCGCGCACACCGATCTCTTCCGCACCGGGATCGCGCGCAGCGGGGCCTACAACCGCACCCTCACGCCCTTCGGGTTCCAGAACGAGGAGCGGACGTACTGGCAGGCGCCGGACGTCTACAACAGGATGTCCCCGTTCGTGTTCGCCGACAGCATCCACGAGCCGATCCTCCTGATCCACGGCGAGGCGGACGACAACCAGGGGACGTTCCCCATCCAGTCGGAGCGGATGTTCGCGGCGCTGAAGGGGCTCGGCGCGCGGGCGGAGCTGGTCACCTATCCGTACGAGGCCCACGGCTACGCCGCCCGCGAGACGCTGCTCGACTGCGTCGCGCGGATGATCGACTGGTACGACCGCTACGTGAAGAACGCCGGCGCGCCGCAGCCCGCGGCGGGCCACTGACCTTTCACCCCTGAGCGCATGAGCACCAACTCGTTCGGCAGCAGGGGGTCGCTGCGGGTCGGCGACCGCACTTACACCATCTTCCGCCTGGGCGCCCTCGAGCGCGCGGGCGTGGACCTCGCGCGCCTCCCCTACTCGCTCCGCGTCCTCCTCGAGAGCCTCCTGCGGCTCGAGGACGGCGCCGCGTACAAGCGGGGCGACGTCGAGGCGGTCGGCCGCTGGGACCCGAAGGCCGCGCCCTCCCACGAGGTCGCCTTCATGCCGGCGCGCGTCCTCCTCCAGGACTTCACCGGCGTCCCGGCGGTGGTGGACCTCGCCTCCATGCGCGACGCAATGCTGGCGCTCGGCGGCGACCCGGCGAAGATCAACCCCCTGCTGCCGGCCGAGCTGGTGATCGACCACTCGGTGCAGGTGGATGCCTACGGGATGGCGGACGCCTTCCGGATCAACGCCGAGCTGGAGTTCGAGCGGAACCGCGAGCGCTACGCCTTCCTCCGCTGGGGGCAGACGGCGTTCCGCAACTTCCGCGTGGTGCCCCCCGACACGGGGATCGTGCACCAGGTGAACCTCGAGTATCTGGCGCGCGTCGTCTTCACCACCGAGGGCCCGACGCCGCTCGCGTACCCCGACACCCTCATCGGTACCGACTCGCACACCACGATGGTGAACGGCCTCGGCGTGCTCGGCTGGGGGGTCGGCGGCATCGAGGCCGAGGCGGCGATGCTCGGCCAGCCCACGTCCATGCTGGTGCCGCAGGTCGTCGGGTTCCGGCTGACGGGCGTGCTGCCCGAGGGGACCACCGCGACCGACCTCGTCCTGACGGTCACCGAGATGCTGCGGAAGAAGGGCGTCGTCGGGAAGTTCGTGGAGTTCTACGGGCCGGGCATGGCGGCGCTCCCCGTCGCGGACCGCGCCACGATCGCGAACATGGCGCCCGAGTACGGTGCCACCTGCGGCTTCTTCCCCGTGGACGACGAGACGCTGCGCTACCTGGCGTTCACGGGGCGGCCCGAGTGGCGCGTGCGGCTCGTCGAGGCGTACGCCAAGGAGCAGGGGCTGTTCCACACGCCGGGGAGCCCGGAGCCGCAGTTCACAGATGCGCTGGCGCTCGACCTCGCCACCGTGGAGCCGAGCGTCGCGGGACCGAGGCGCCCGCAGGACCGCGTCGGCCTCAAGGGGGCCAAGGCGTCGTTCCTCGCGGCCCTCCCGGGGCTCAAACGGAACACGGAGGGGAAGCCCGAGCGGGTGGCCGTCACGATGGGCGGCCGCACCGCGGAGCTCGGGCACGGGGCGGTGGTCATCGCCGCCATCACCAGCTGCACCAACACCTCGAACCCGTCGGTGATGATCGCCGCCGGCCTGCTCGCGAAGAAGGCGGTGGAGAAGGGCCTCGGTTCGCAGCCGTGGGTGAAGACGAGCCTCGCCCCCGGCTCGAAGGTGGTGACCGACTACCTGCAGGCGGCGGGGCTGACGCCGTACCTCGAGCGACTCGGCTTCCACCTTGTCGGCTACGGGTGCACCACCTGCATCGGCAACAGCGGCCCGCTCCCCGAGCCGGTCTCCGCGGCGATCCGCGAGGGCGAGCTGGTCGTGGCGTCGGTGCTCTCGGGCAACCGCAACTTCGAGGGGCGTGTGCAGTCGGAGGTGCGCGCCAACTACCTGATGTCGCCGCCGCTCGTCGTGGCGTACGCGCTCGCCGGGCGGATGGACGCCGACCTGATCGGGGAGCCTCTCGGCACGGGCCCCGAAGGGCAGCCGGTGTACCTCCGCGACATCTGGCCCTCGGCGGCCGAGGTGCGCGCGGTGATGGGCCGTGCGGTGCGCTCGGAGATGTTCGCGCGGGAGTACGGCGACGTCTTCGAGGGGGACGCGCGGTGGCGCGGGCTCCCGGTGCCGGAAGGCGACCGCTACGCCTGGGACGACGCCTCCACCTACATCAAGCGCGCGCCGTTCTTCGACGGCCTGGCGAAGACGCCGCGCGAGGTGACGGACGTGGCGGGGGCGCGGGTGCTCGTCTACCTCGGCGACAGCATCACCACCGACCACATCTCCCCCGCCGGCTCCATCAGGAAGGACGGGCCCGCCGGGCGCTACCTGCAGGAGCGGAACGTCCACCAGCCGGACTTCAACTCGTACGGCTCCCGGCGAGGCAATCACGAGGTGATGGTGCGCGGCACCTTCGCCAACGTGCGGATCCGGAACCGCCTCGCGCCCGGCACCGAGGGCGGCGTCACGCGCTACCTGCCGGGCGGCGAGGTGCTCTCCATCTACGACGCCGCGGAGCGCTACCGGGCCGCGCGCGTGCCGCTCGTCGTCCTGGCGGGGAAGGAGTACGGCTCAGGCAGCTCGCGCGACTGGGCGGCCAAGGGCCCCCGCCTCCTCGGCGTGCGGGCGGTGATCGCCGAGAGCTACGAGCGTATCCACCGCTCCAACCTCGTGGGGATGGGCATCCTCCCCCTCCAGTTCGAGGCCGGGGCGACGGCGGAGTCACTGGGCCTGACGGGTGAGGAGGTCTACGCCGTTGCCGGTGTGACCGCGGCGCTCGCCGGGTCGAAGCGCGTCGAGGTGCGCGCACAGGCTGCTGATGGAGCGGTCACGACCTTCGGCGCCGTGGTCCGCATCGACACGCCGCAGGAGGGGGAGTACTACCGCCACGGGGGGATCCTGGAGTACGTGTTGAGGCAGCTGGCGGGCTGAACGAAGCGAGGTGAGAAGGTGAGGAAGTGAGCGAGTGAGGCGGTGAGGAGGGGATGGGTTCGGCGGCCGGTCCGAAGCCACTCGGCGCGCTGACCTCCTCACCTCCTCACGCTTCACTCCGTACTACTTCACCTCCTCACCGCTGTGCCGGCGCCTACGCCGGCTGCGCCGCCCTCGTCGGCGTTGCGATGCTGTACCGGTATCCCACGTAGATCATGCTCAGCCCGATCAGCTCCGTCACGTAGAGCACTTCGGTGTGCCCGAAGCGGGTCGCCGTGCCGCCGATCCCCGGCAGCAGGGCCCCCACCGCGATCAGCACGTTCCCCACCATCCGGTTGCGCGTGGCTGTCTTGCGGCGGAACCGCCAGGCGGAGAGCGCCGCGCCGCCGACCAGCATGATGAGCGCGTAGGTGTTGATGAAGGGGCTGAAGGCCCGCACCCACTGCCAGGTGAACACGCGGCCGGTGAGGTGGTACGGCACGACGAGCGCGTAGTTCACCGGGGCGAGGAGTGCGAGGATGGATGCCGTCAGGATCGCGGCGATCAGCGCCGCCGCGAGGCGGTTCGCAGTGCGCCGCTGGAGCAGGAGGTACGCCGTCCCCTGCGCGAGGGGCGCACCGCCCATCAGCGCGCCGGCGATGTACCATGCCCGGAACAGCCCTTCGTGCCAGCCGAACAGGGTGGTGGACGCCTCGGTGACGGTGCCGGCGCCGTAGACGAGCACGCCGAACGCCCACCAGAGGAGGTGCGGCCCAGTGCGCCGCTCGCGCCAGCGCGCCCAGAGCACGATGGCGAACGCCACCGCGATGAACGAGGTGGCGATCGGGAGGTAGTCTACGAGGGGCGGGGCCGCCGCCGCGGCGGCCAGGGCCTGCGGCGCGTTCATGGCCCGAGGAGGTGGCGGTCCTTCTGCGCGGACTTCACGCCGAGTCCCGCGCCGACGCCGAGGGCGATGGCGGTTCCCGCGCCCACGATGGGGAGGAGCGCGACCACGGGCGCGGCGAGCACGGCGGCGCCGATCCCGACGACCCACGGTGCCGGCCGGGCGTGGACCGCGTCCACGAAGCGGAGCTTGGTGCGGACGAAGTTCCGGGTCCAGGCGAAGCCGCCGCCGAATGCGGCGACGCCCGCCCCGAGCGCGATGAGTTCGGTGATCATGGTATCCGTACGATACCGACGCGGCGGAAGATTCGCACCGGCATCCTTCCCGAACGGCTGTCCCGCCTGCACATTCTCATCCCCATGGCACGGTCCCGCGCCTCCTTCATCGCCAGCACGGCCGGAGACATCGCCGCCCTCGCGGGGCTGGCGTTGTTCCTGGTGGACATCGTCGGCGTGCCGGCGGAGTTCCGGATGCCGGCGCTGCTGGGAATGGACGCGGGGTTCGCGGTGGCGGGGCTGGTGGCCGCCTACGTGGCCCGCCGCGACTTCGGCGAGGCGCCGGCCGTGGCGTTCGGCCTGCTGATCCTCGGGTCGGCGCCGGCGGTCCTCCTCGCCGGGCGCTGGCCGGTCCCGGCGGCGGTGGGCGTGGCCATCGCGGTGTTCGCTCCGCACTGCTTCCGACCCCATCGTATGGCGACGTGGATTGCGGCGGGGGGTCTTCTCGCAGCCGCCGCTGGGCAGGCGGGACTCGTGCCGGGGATCCTGGCGCCCGCCGTGGCGATTGCGGCCGGCGTGCTGTCGCGCCGGCTCGCCCGCCGGCTCAGCGGTGCGAGCGGCCGCGCGGCGCACGAGCTGGAACGGGAGCTGGAGCGGGAACGGATGCGGAGCGCGGAGCTGCGCTCACGCCTCCAGCGCTATGAGGGGCGGGAGGTCCTCCACCAGCGCTCGGGGCTGCAGGGCTCGCTGACCTACCGGATGGGCGCCATCGGCGCCATCGCGCGCTCCATCGCGCAGGACCTGCGGCCGGTCGCCGCGGCGCCCATCCAGGAGGAGTACCGCATCGCCGTCGCGCGCTCGGCCGAACGCGCGGAGCGCCTCGCACGGCTGGCCGCCGGCGGCGCCGCGCGGGAGCAGGAGACGACCCTGGCCCTGGTGTGGCCGCGGGTGTCGGAGCAGCTCGGGGCGAAGGTGAGGCCCTTCCACCGCGTCGAGGTCCGGATCTCGCCCGACCTGCCGCCGGTGGCCGGGAGCGCTGCGGAGTGGGCGCAGATCCTGGGCGCGCTCGCCGAGAACGCGCTGGAGGCGATGCCGACGGGGGGCGTGCTCACGATCGAGGCGGCGGCCGCGCCCGACCCGGGCCAGGCGCGGATCGTGGTGCGCGACACCGGCGTGGGCATCTCCCCCGAGCTCCTTCCCCTGCTCATGGAGCCGTTCCAGACGTCGCGCGGCGACGAGGGGGCCGAGGGCCTGGGGCTCGCCACCGTCGCCGCGATCGTCGAGGCGCTCGAGGGGAAGATCGGGATCGTGTCGCAGGAAGGGGAAGGGACGCGAATCGAGATCGACGTGCCGTTCTACGCGCCGGAGGCACCGATCGGGGTTGCGCCCGGGGCGGCGCCCGACGCGGCCCCACCCCTGCTGCTCCACGGCACCGTGCTGGTCGCGGACGACGATCCGCAGGTGCGCAAGGCGCTGCGGCGGCTCCTGGAGAGCTTTGGCCTCGAGGCCGTCGAGGCGGACAGCGGCACGGTGGCGCTGGCGCAGTTCAGCGAGACGCCCGACCGCTTCAGCGCACTGGTGCTCGATGTGGTGATGCCGGGCACCCCGGTGGAAGAGGTCGTGCTGCGGGCGCGCGCGGTGAGGCCGTCGGTCCCGGTGCTGCTCGTGTCCGGCTACAGCGTGGAGCAGATCCTCGACAGCGTGGTGGCCCTGGGGGGCGTGCGGTTCCTGCAGAAGCCCCTCATCCGCGAGGAGCTCCTCGCGTCGCTGCGGGACCTCTTCACCATCCCCGCGGACTAGTCCAGCCAGAGTGTCTTCTGCGTCGCGGGGATGCGCCGCCGCGGCGCGTCGTCGCCGGCGGGGTAGCCGAGCGAGACGAGCGCGATGACCCGGTGCCCGGCCGGGAGCTGGACGAGCGCCTCCACGCCGGGGTCGGCGAGGATGCCGCCGGTGCGCACGTAGGTGCCGAGCCCCTCGGCGGTCGCCGCGGTGAGGAGGTTCTGCACCGCCATCCACGCCGACGCCACGTCCTCCTCTCGGCGGACGGTGTCCTCCGACTGCGCGCACAGCACCGCGACGAACGCGGGCGTGTCCCGTGCCTCGCGCCACGTCTTCTCGACGGCCTTCGCGGCGTCGGGGGCTGCTGGGTCCGGGAACCGGGACGCGCGGTGCGCTCGCCGCCGCTCGGCGAGGCGGTCGCGGCCCGCGCCGGTGAGCACGACGAAGCGCCACGGCTCCGTCAGCTTGTGGTTGGGCGCCCGCACCGCCGCCTCGAGAAGGCGCTCGATCGCGTCACGGGGGACGGGCCGGTCCTGGAAGGCGCGCGTCGAGACGCGGCGGGCGATGGCATCGTAGGCGTCCATGGTCCCCAATCTACTCCCGCGCCTCTTGTTGCGCCGTGCGGCGGGGCGTACCGTTCACGCTCCTTTGTCTCCGGCCCGATCGCGGGCCGAAGGAACCACCCTATGCCACGCACCGAGTTCATCACCACCGGGTTCTACGTCCCCGCGCGCGTCGTGCGGAACGAGGAGTTCACGCAGTGGATGGACACCTCGGACGAGTGGATCCGCACCCGCACCGGCATCCGTGAGCGCCACTGGGCCGCCGACGACCAGGTGACCAGCGACCTCGCCGTCGAGGCCGCCAAGGTGGCGCTCGACCGCGCGGGGATGCGCGCCGCCGACCTCGACTGCCTCATCTTCGCCACCCTCTCGCCCGACTACATGTTCCCGGGCGCCGGCGTCTACCTCCAGCGCAAGCTCGGCATCAGCGACATCCCCTGCCTCGACATCCGCAACCAGTGCTCCGGCTTCCTGTACGGTCTCTCGGTGGCGGACGCGTGGATCAAGAGCGGCCAGTACAAGCGCGTGCTCCTGGTGGGCGCGGAGCTGCAGTCGTCGGGGCTCGACCTCACCACGCGCGGCCGCGACCTCGCCGTGCTCTTCGGCGACGGGGCGGGCGCCGCGATCCTTGGCCCGACGGACGACGCGGGCCGCGGCGTGCTCTCCACCCACATCTTCGCCGACGGCGCGAACGCCGAGTTGCTGTGGTGCAACCTGGGAGGCACCGCGAACCGGCCCCGCCTGGCGCCGGAGCACCTCGAGCAGGGGCTCCACTGGCCGAGAATGGTCGGGCGCGAAGTCTTCAAGCACGCCTCGACCCGGATGCCCGAGAGCGTGAGGTTGGCCCTCAGCGCGAACGGGCTGACCAGGGACGAGATCACGCTCCTCATCGCGCATCAGGCGAACCAGCGTATCTCGGAGATGGTGCAGAAGCAGCTGGACCTCCGGGACGACCAGGTCTACAACAACATCGAGCGCTACGGGAACACCACGGCGGCATCCATCCCCATCGCACTGGACGAGTGCGTGCAGGCGGGGCGCTTGAAGCGGGGCGACCTCCTGCTCCTGACCGCCTTCGGCTCCGGGTTCACCTGGGGGAGCGCGGCGATCCGCTGGTAAGGCTCCGGCGCCCCGGCGGGGCGCTTCGAGTACTCCCTCAGCGGTGGATCCTGCCAGGAGGCGACCTGCCGGCAGGCGGGGAACCCGGACTTCCGTTACGGCCTCACGAGGCGCGTGACGGCCGAGGCGGGCGTCGGGTACCAGGCGCGGGACACCCTGCGTGGCCGGGCGTACGGCTACGGCCTGCTGTCGGTGGGCCTCACGCCGGCGGTGGGGCCGACCGCGCAGGCGGTGTCGCAGGGGCAGGTGCGCGGCCGCTTCGACTTCGACCCGGGCCCCGACCTCCATCCGGGCGCGGAGCACTCGATCCTCGACACCGCGGTGACGGCGCTGATGGCGGGCCGGATCGCCGGCCGGACGCCCACCAGGACCGACGCCTTCTGGCAGCCGCCGGTCCTCCCGCGCCTTCCTGGCGGGTGCGCGGCGGCGGGCGGCGCGTCGCGTGCATTTGCCGGTCCGCATAGATTCGTGACTATGGCCTCCCCACGCCCGGCGGACGCGCCGGACCTTGACCGCCTCTGCATCAACACCATCCGTACGCTCGCGATGGACGCCGTCGAGGTCGCCCAGTCGGGCCACCCCGGCACGCCGATGGCGCTGGCGCCCCTCGCCTGGCTCCTGTACACGCGGCACCTGCGGCACGACCCGCGCCACCCCGACTGGCCCGACCGCGACCGGTTCGTCCTCTCCGCCGGGCACGCGTCCATGCTCCTCTACGCGACGCTGCACCTGGTGGGCTACGACCTGCCGCTCGAGGAGATCCGGAACTTCCGCCAGTGGGGCAGCCGCACGCCGGGCCACCCGGAGCACGGCCACACGCCGGGCGTCGAGACGACCACCGGGCCCCTCGGCCAGGGGCTCGCCAACGCCGTGGGGATGGCCCTCGCCGAGGCGCACCTCGCGGCGCGGTTCAACCGCGGCGGCCACGCCGTGGTGGACCACCGGACGTACGTGATCGCGAGCGACGGCGATTTGATGGAGGGGATCTCGCACGAGGCCGCGTCGCTCGCGGGTCACCTCGCCCTCGGTAAGCTCATCGCCTTCTACGACAGCAACCGCATCACCATCGAGGGCTCGACGTCGTTGGCCTGCGACGACGACGCGGCCTGGCGTTTCGAGGCGTACGGCTGGCACGTCCAGCGCGTGGAGGATGGTAACGACCTCGTGGCGCTCGACGCGGCTACGTGCGCTGCGGAGGCGGAGACGGCGCGCCCATCGCTGGTGATCGTGCGGACACACATCGGCTTCGGAAGCCCCCACAAGCAGGACAGCGCCGACGCGCACGGCTCGCCGCTCGGGAAGGACGAGGTGGCGCTCACCAAGCGGGCCTATGGCTGGCCGGAGGGGGAGTTCTTCCTCGTGCCCGAGGCCGCGCGCGCGCACGCCGGCGCCTGTGTGGCGCGGGGCGCCGCGTTCCGGGACGCGTGGCGGGGGCGCGTCGCGGCGTACGAGGCGGCGCACCCCGAGGCGGCGGCGGAGTGGCGCGCCGCCCTGGCGGGCGACTTGCCGGCGGATTGGGAGTCGGCGCTCCCGGCGTTCTCAGAGCGGGACGCCCCTCAGGCGACGCGTGCGGCGTCGGGAAAGGTGCTGAACGCGCTGGCGCCCGTCGTACGGACGCTGATTGGCGGGTCAGCCGACCTTGCGCCTTCGACTAACACGCTCCTGAAGGGGTACGAGGACTTCTCGGCGGCGCACCGCGAGGGACGGAACCTGCACTTCGGCATTCGCGAGCTGGGGATGGGCGGAGTGCTGAACGGCTTGGCGCTGCACGGCGGCGTGCGGCCCTACGGTGCCACCTTCTTGGTCTTCTCGGATTATGCGCGGCCGGCGATCCGTCTGGCGGCGCTGATGAAGCTGCCCGTCGTCTACGTCTTCACGCACGACAGCATCGGGCTCGGCGAGGACGGCCCCACGCACCAGCCGGTGGAGCACCTGGCCGCCCTGCGTGCGATCCCCGGCTTGGTGGTGCTGCGGCCGGCGGACGCCGCGGAGACGGCGGGGGCGTGGCGCACGGCGCTGCTGCGGCGCGACGGGCCGACGGCGCTGGTGCTGACCCGGCAGAAGGTGCCGGCCCTCGCGCGCTCGGGGACGGGCGCGGCCGAGGGGGTATCGCGCGGAGGTTACGTGCTCGCCGAGGCCGCGGGCGGCGCACCCCGCGTGGTCCTCTTGGGCACCGGCTCCGAGGTGGCCCTCTGCGTCGCGGCGCGCTCGCTGCTGGAGCGGGACGGCGTGCCGACCCGCGTGGTCAGCGTGCCGAGCGTGGAGCTGTTCGCGGCGCAGCCGGCGGAGTACCGCGACGCCGTGCTGCCGCCGGCGGTGCGCGCGCGGGTGGCGGTGGAAGCCGGGCGGACCTTCGGCTGGCACCGCTGGGTGGGCGACGGCGGGGACGTCGTCGGCCTCGATCACTTCGGCGCGTCGGCTCCGGCCGAGCGCCTGTTCGCGGAATATGGGTTCACCCCGGAGCACGTCGCGGCGCGCGCCCGGGCCCTGCTGCGCTAGGAGGCGGCCATGTCACGCACCTCGGGTCCCGTCCGTCCGGCGTCCGCCCTCATGGCACTCGGCCAGAGCCTCTGGCTCGACTACATCCACCGCGAGCTGCTGGAGAGTGGCGAGCTGCGGCGGCTCATCGAGCAGGACGGCATCCGGGGGGTGACGAGCAATCCGACGATCTTCGAGCAGGCGATCGCCGGAGGCGCGGCCTACGACGCGGCCATCGCGGCGTTGGCGCGCGAGGGGAAGGACGCGCGAGGGATCCTCAAGGCGCTCACCGTGGCGGACGTCGGCGGCGCCTGCGACGCCTTCGCGCCGATCTATGAGATGACGGAGGGGGGCGACGGGTTCGTGTCGCTGGAGGTTGCGCCGGACCTGGCGCACGACACCGCAGGGACCATCGCGGAGGCGAAGCGGCTCTGGGCGGCGGTGGGCCGCCCCAACCTGATGATCAAGGTGCCGGGCACGCCGGAAGGGCTGCCGGCCATCACGGCGCTGCTCGCGGAGGGGATCAACGTCAACGTGACGCTCCTCTTCGCCGTGGAGATGTACCAGCGGGTGATCGAGGCGTACCACGCCGGCCTGGAGCAGCGGGCCGCGGCGGGCCGGCCCCTCGACCGGGTGCGGTCGGTGGCGAGCTTCTTCGTGAGCCGGGTGGACTCCGAGGTGGACCCGCAACTCGAGGCGCGTATCGCCGCGACCGCCGACCCCGCGCAGAAGGTCCGGCTCGAGGCGCTGCTGGGGACAGCGGCCGTCGCCAACGCCGCGGTGGCCTATCAGGCTTACGAGGCGGAGTTCAGCGCGCCGCGGTTCCGCGCGCTGATGGCGAAGGGCGCCGCGGTGCAGCGCCCGCTGTGGGCGAGCACCAGCACGAAGAACCCGCGCTTCCCCGCCACGATGTACGTGGACCGCCTCATCGGCCCGGACACGGTGAACACGGTGCCGCCGGCGACGCTGAAGGCGTTCCAGGACCACGGCCGGCCGGCGCGGACGATCGACGCCGACGTAGCCGGCGCGCGCCGGCAGCTCGCAGCGCTGGCGGCGGCGGGGATCTCGCTCACGGCGGTGACCGACCACCTCGTGACCGACGGGGTGGCGAAGTTCGCGAAGTCGTTCGCGAGCCTCCTCGCTGCCATCGAGACGAAGCGCGCGGCGGCGCGGTGAGCGACCTCGCGGCGCAGCGGCGGTTCGGCGAGCGGGTCGCGCGGCGCGTCCAGGAGGCGCGGCGCGACCTCCTCCCCCGGCTCTTCGCAAGGGACGTCACGCTCTGGCAGACCGACGACGGCGGGACGCGCGAGGTGGCGGACCGGCTGGGCTGGCTCGATCTGCCGTACTCGATGGAGGCGCACCGGGCGGAGGTGGAGGGGTTCGCGGCGGAGGTCCGCGCCGCGGGGTTCCGGCGGGTGCTCCTCCTCGGGATGGGGGGCTCGAGCCTAGCCCCCGACGTCTTCGGCCGGCTCCTCGGGGGCGGGCCCGGCGCGTTGGGGCTCACGGTGCTCGACACCACGGACCCCGGCGCCATCCTCGATGCCGAAGCCGCCGGCGACCTGGCGACCACGTTCTTCCTCGTATCGAGCAAGTCGGGCGGCACGGTCGAGCCGAACGCCCTCGCCGCGTACTTCCTCGCGCGCACGGGCGGGAACGGCGCTCAGTTCGCGGCGATCACCGACCCCGGCTCTTCGCTCGCGGCCCTCGCCGCGGCCCGCGGCTTCCGCCACACGTTCCTCAACCCGCCCGACGTCGGCGGCCGCTACTCGGCGCTCTCTCTCTTCGGGCTGGTGCCCGCCGCCCTGGTCGGTGTGGACGTGGGTCGCGTGTTGGCCAGCGGGCGCCGCGCGCGCGAGGAGTGCTCCGAGTCCGACGGCCTGCCCGGACAGCGGGCGGCGCGGCTCGCGGCGTGCCTCGCGACGGGCGTGGAGGAGGGACGCGACAAGCTGACGCTCCTCATGCCGCGGGAGACGGAGCCCTTCGGCTCCTGGGTCGAGCAGCTCGTCGCCGAGAGCACCGGGAAGCACGGCATCGGCGTGCTCCCGGTGGTGGGGGAGCCGATGCGCGACGCGGCGGCGTACGGGACCGACCGCGTGTTCGTCGCGCTCGCGCCCACAGGGGAGGCCGGGGCGACCGTGCAGCGCGCCCTCAGCGCGCTCGCAAAGGCGGGCCATCCCGCGCTCGCCCTCCCCTTCGACCCCGCCGCCGAGCTGGGAGGCGCGTTCGTCGAGTGGGAGATCGCCACCGCGCTCGCGGGGGTGTGGCTGCGCATCAATCCCTTCGACCAGCCCAACGTCGCCGAGAGCAAGGCGAACACCGACGCGGTGCTCGCGCGCTTTGCCCGGGGCGAGTCGCCCCCGGCGGACGGTGCGGCGTCGGACCGCGGCGCCCTCGCGTGTCGCCTGGCCGCGTGGCGCGGCGCGCTGCGCCCGGGCGACTATGTGGCGATCCTGGCGTACCTTGCCCCGTCTCCGGATCACGACGCCTGGCTGGACCGCCTCCGCGCCGTGATCGGCCAGGCGACGGGCGCCGCGATCACCGTGGGCTACGGCCCCCGGTTCCTTCATTCGACCGGCCAGCTGCACAAAGGCGGCCCCGCCACGGGCGCGTTCCTGCAGGTGGAGACGACGGACGCGCGCGACGCCGCGGTGCCGGGCGCCGGCTACACCTTCGGGCGCCTCAAGCTCGCGCAGGCGCTGGGCGACCTGGCGGCGCTGGAGGGACGGAAGCGCAACGTGGTACGGGTACGGCTGCCGGAGGGGGACCTGCCGGTCCTCGAAGGGGCGCTGGCCGACGCGCTCGGCCGTGCCTAGCGCTCACTCACCCTGCGAGCATCAGGCGGCCGCCGAGGCCGCCGCGGGACCGTCCACCGGCAGCACCAGCCAGAAGGTGCTGCCGCGGCCGAGCGTGCTCTCCACGCCGATCTGCCCGCCGTGCAGGTCCACGAAGCGCTTGCACAGCGCGAGGCCGAGGCCCGTGCCCTCGTAGCGCCGGGCGTGGGACGCATCCACCTGGCTGAACTCCGAGAAGAGCCGGGGTAGGTCGTGCGGGGCGATGCCGATCCCCGTGTCCGAGACGGCGATCCAGACGGCGTCGCGCTCGAGGGCCGCGTCGCCGGCGGCCAGGACCATGGGCCGGCGGACGGCGCGGATGGTGATGTGGCCGCCGGCGGGCGTGAACTTGACCGCGTTCGAGATCAGGTTGAAGAGGATCTGCCGGACGCGCAGCTCGTCGGCCCGCACCGCGAGCGGCTCGGGGGCGAGGTCGAGCGCGACGGTGTGCTCCTTCGCCGCGACGAGGCTCTGCATCCCCTCCAAGACGTCTCTCACCAGCGCGCGCAGGTCGCTCAAGGTGAGGTGCAGCTCCATCCGGCCCGCCTCCACCTTCGAGAGATCGAGGATGTCGTTGACGAGTCCGAGGAGGTGGCGGCCGTTCCGTGCCACGGTCTCGAGGGCGTCCTTCTGGTCGGCGGTGAGCCGGCCGTGGGCGCCCAGGAGGAGCATCTCCGAGAAGCCGATGACGGCATTGAGGGGCGTGCGCAGCTCGTGCGACATGTTGGCGAGGAACTGCGCCTTCATCCGGTTGGCGCGCTCGAGCTCGCTGATCTTGAGCGCCAGCTCCCGGCTCGCGTCCTCCGAAGAGCGGTAGAGGCGGGCGTTGGCGATGCCGACCGCCAGCTCGGCGGCGACCTCCTCGACGAGCCCGATCTCGTCCTCGCGCCAGTAGCGGGCGATGCCCGCCCGGTGGAAGCCCACGACGCCGATGGCTTCGCCTCGCAGGAGGATCGGGGTGACGAGCGCGGCGAGCGGCTCGGCGGCACCGGGGATGCCGCCCGGGATGCGCGCGTCGCTCCGGGCGTCGGGCGTCTCGAGGGTCCGGCGCTCGCGCATCGCCGCGAGCTGCAGCGGGAGCGTCGGGTCGGGCCGCGCCGAGATGGACGGCACCTCGGGGGCGTGCCACTCGCTGGCCGCGGCGAGGAGGTCGGGGCCGCGCCGCAGGCGCACGAAGCAGCGCGACACCGCGAGCGCGCCGCCCAGCTCCCGGACGGCGGACTCGAGGATCGTCTGGAGGTCGAGGGTCTGGCGGATGCGGCTGTTGAGGGCGTTGATCAGCGCCGCCCGGCGCTCGCGGGTGGCCAGCTCCGTCACGGCGCGCAGGCTCTCGATCACGAGCGCCGTGTGATTCGCGAGGTCGCGCAGCAGCTCGACCTCCCCTTCGCCGAAGGTGCGCCCGCGGCGCGGGTTCTCGACGCCGAGGGCGCCGATGCAACGCCCGCGGAGCATGAGGGGGAGCGCCGCGGCGGCGCGGAGCGTGACCCCGGCGTGGAGCGAGCGGTATCCGCGGCCGTCGCGCGCCACGTCGTCCACCACCGACCGCTGCGCCGCGCGCACGGTGTCGCCCGCCATCGTGCCCTCTTGCGGGATGACCGATCCCACCAGCGGGGCGAGCGGCCCGGTCGCGGCCTCGAGCACCAGCGTCGCGCCATCGGGCGAGAGGAGCGCGACGTAGCCGCTGTCGGTGCCGAGGAGCTGCGCGGCGCTCTCCGCCACCAGCCGCAGCAGGCCGCGGACGTTGCGCTCCGTCAGGAGGACCTGGCTGATCTCGTTGAGCTTCTCGACAAAGGCGATGTGCCGGTCCTGACGGCGCCGCGCGCGGGCCATGCGCACGATGCCCGCCAGCGCGAGCGCGCTGCCGGCGGCGACGGCGACGAGTTCGGGTCCGGTCATCCGGCGCGGGGGTGGGTCACGCGGGCAAGATAGGCGCGAGCGACGGCGCCGCCAGAGGGGCGCGCCGGATCGGCCCGTCCACGGGCAGAAGGAACCAGAAGGTACTCCCGTGGCCCTCGATGGACTCCGCGCCGATGGTGCCGCCGTGCAGCTCCACGAAGCGCTTCGACAGCGCAAGGCCGAGGCCGGTGCCCTCGTGGCGCCGGCTGGGAGACGCGTCGAGCTGGGAGAACTCCTGGAAGAGCAGGGGCATCTGCTCGGGCCGGATCCCGGGCCCGGTGTCGCCGACCGCCACCCACAGCGCCTCCCGCGCCCCGAGTCCGCCGCGGTCGCCGACGCGCTGTGCCGGCACGGGGAGGGGCGCGGTGGTGCGGAGGGCGCGGATGCTGATCTCGCCCCCGTCCGGCGTGAACTTCACGGCGTTGGACACCAGGTTGAACAGGATCTGCCGCACCCGGAGGGCGTCGGCCGTCACCACCAGCGTGTCGCCGACCAGCTCCGTGGTCACGTGGTGCCCGCGCTGCGCCACGAGGCTCCCGGTGTCCCGCAGCACCCCCGCCACCAGTTCCCGCAGGTCCGTCGGCTCGAGGCGTAGCTCGAGCTTGCCGGCCTCGACCTTGGAGATGTCGAGGAGGTCGTTGATCAGCCCCAGGAGGTGGCGGCTGTTGCGCACGATCGTGTCGAGGCCGTCCCGCTGGACGTCGTTCAGCGGGCCGGCGACGCCGCTGAGGAGGAGGTCGCCGAACCCGATGATGGAGTTGAGGGGGGTGCGCAACTCGTGGGACATGTTCGCGAGGAAGGCGCTCTTGTGCCGGACAGCCCGCTCCAACTCGACGTTCTGGCGCGCCAGGGTCTCCCGAGCCTCCTCGTTCCGCTGGTGCAGCTGCGCGTTCTCGATCGCCAGCACGGCGAGTGCCGCGAGCCGCTCGAGGAGGGCCACGTCGCGCACGCCGAACGCCCGGCCCCCCGCCGTGTTGTCGCACCCCAGCGCGCCGACGATGCGCGAGCCGCTGCGGAGCGGCACCATCACGCCGTGCTCGAGGCCCAGCTCCCGGTTCACCGGCACGTAGCTGCGCGTGTCCGCCGAGAGGTCGGCCACCACCAGCGGCTCCCCGTGCTCGACCACCCACCCCGGCATCGAGCCGGCGCGCGGAAGCACCTCGCCGGCGCGGCCGTGGAGCGGCCCCGTGGCGGCCGCCAACCGGAGCCCGCGACCGTCCTCCGTCAGCAGCGTGATGTGGCCGATCGGGGTGCCGAGGAGGTCGCCGGCCCCTTGCGCCACGGCGTCGAGGACGTCGGGAAGGGCGTGGTTGGCGAGGATGCGGCCGGTGACGTCGGCGAGGAGGTCCACTTCGCGCGTGGGAACGGCGGCGTCGGCGAGGGCGGTGCCGACGGCGCGGCGGGTGGCGCGGCGGAACCACCACCACGTGACGGCGGCCGCCGCGGCGCCACCAGCCGCGGCGAACAGCAGGTGTTCAGCTTCCAGCTAGCGCTCGCGCATAGCGGTCACCATCGCGCAGAACTCCTCGGTGAGCCCGGGGTCGAACTGCGTGCCGGTGCGGGCGCGGATCTCCGCCACCGCCCAGTCCACCGAGATCTTGGCGCGGTACGGCCGCCCCGTCGTCATCGCCTCGAACGCGTTGGCGATCGCGAAGACGCGGGCGGCGAGCGGGATCGCCTCGCCCTTCAGCCCCTCCGGGTACCCGCTCCCGTCCCAGTGCTCGTTGCTGTAGCGCACGATCTCGAGCG